>SL_3KL_010_SEDDRAFT_10002489_pt1 | contig 16841 bp, 16 predicted proteins | sample SodLakKL_010_SED_2_FD_10381 | JGI IMG/M metagenome (IMG submission 10381) | reverse complement strand
ACAAATGAAAAAAGTGTAAACTCAATGCGTACAGCTGTTTACCAATATAATCAAGAAAATAATGTGAAAATTAAAAGCGGAAAAGACGCTGCAAATAAAAAGATTTACTTTTACAGGGAAAAATAATTTTTACCAGCAATAAGTCTGATTTTTTTATTGGTTAATTACTGCATATTTTTTTCAAATAAAATACTTTGTGAGATTGATAACCGTATAGGCTGATCTATTTTTTTCGCCCTGACAGACGGAGTTGAAATAGCCACTTCCCAATCGCCCGGCTTGCCAACCGGCAAATCAAGTTTTGATGGAATAACCTGCCTCGGCTGTCCTTCCATGTTTGCTAAAAATATCAGTTCTTTACCGTTTTCGGGATTTTTTCTGTATCCGTAGAAAATAACTGTACCATTTACCGGTTCACGGTAGTGCAGAAAATCTCCATCAACAAAGTTATTGTTCAGCCAGGGATTGGCCAGCCTGTACTCTCTTACTTGCAGGTTAAAATTGGCTTTCCGGGTATCCATGTAATCGGTGTGAAGATCTACATTGCAATATTCCTTCACATCGGCCATCCATACACGTGCATATTCATTTAGCCTTTCTACCGTCCACTCTTCATCAAAAAACGGAAAGTCAAAATTGTTTAGCAGTTTGGCAATATTCCCGGGGTTATAGTCTGTGGCATCGACCAGATCGAGCAAAACCCTGCTGAACCGCCGTAAATCGGACAACGTTTGAAAACCAAAATTTTTGAGCCGCTTGAAAAAGCGTGTATTCCGGTATTCGATATCGGTGATTTGCCACTCTGTAAAATAGGCTTCCTCAGCGGCAACTTTAATCCCATATTCGGCATCGGTATTCCGGAAAAAGCTCCAGGGTGTATTGCTCAGCGCTTGTAGAAAATCCATCGGTACGCCGGGCAGAAATGCGTTCATCAGCACGGTTGTGGAGGGGTTGTTATAGGCACTGTCCATCACCATTTTCAGTGAATTTCCAAGCAGAAAATTCACATTGATCGTGTCGGGGTTGGCCTGGGTACCCCGGCGCATTGTATCATGATTGGCATAGCCACTGATCCACTGTCCGCCCCTGCTCATCAGCTCTTTGATTCTCCACCATTTGGAAACCCAATAGGTATAATTATAGGGAGTATTATAGGCAAAAATAGTTGGTGCCCACTGGTATGCGTGCTTTTGTTGTTCAATTACATTTCGGTAGGTGCCGGCCAGCTCCCAGTCATCGCGCGGCCAGGGGCGTGCGTCCTCAAAAATCATCCAGGGCTTGTAGGTTACACCGGCAGCTTCAATAGTTGTTTCGCTCATCTGTTTTAGAAATTCATCATCATGCAGCACCTGATCTTGTTCCGCATCGTAGTAAATGATGTTTTGTGCACTGTCTACCCGCAAGCCATCAATTCCCCAGCTCATTTTACGGCGAAGCAGCTCGAGCATAATGGCACGTATCAGCGGATTTTTATAATCGATATTTTGCCCGTACATATTGGGGCCCGCAAAAAATTGTTTTGGAAGTATGTCCAGCGCCTGGTTATCGGCATGGCCATAAACCAAATCCACCACCAACTTGATCGGGCCGGTTGGGAAATTGTGCAGTGTTTCTATGAGTGTCAGAAGCTCGTGTGGGCGGCCGGTTGACAAGATGGAGGCATTTATTGCACCGGCTCCGAATATGGGTGTATCGTACCCCCAGTTATTTACCGTGGGTTTACGCAGATGCACCGTAACTTCCGATCCGTTGCCTTCCGGGGTTTGAATTACACTCCAAAATCTGTGGTGCTCGGGGTGCTCAATCACCGGGTTGATCGGCATTAGTTCAATGGCATCAAACCCGATCAGATTCTTTTCTTCTGCCGATAAACGATCTTTATTATCAATATTTGAGGCAATTTGCCTGAATCGATGTGCCAACGACTGCAGAGTACCGTCTATTGTTGCAGTGCCGGCATGGAGTTCGAGAAGATTTGTTGAGGGGCCTACCCGATTGTTTCCATTTGTGATTAATTCATTTTCAAGCTTTTTGTAATATTCTGTGTCTTGCCGTTCTTCGAGCACACTTTTCGTGTCGTACAGTTCTGCAGGGGCATGTATTCCGTAAGGAAGTGACCATGCCATCGGGTCGCGAAGTGTTTTTTTGGATCCATCTGAAAACCGGCACTCATACTGATAAAATGCCCCAAACTGTTGCCGGTTACCAGCAGGCAGATTTTCGACGGCAACCACAGCAAAATCTCCTGTTTTGGCAGCTTCAAACCGGTAATAAAGAACATTGCTGTGCTGATCCGGTTTATCAAAAATCAGATCAGAAACCGGAATATAAAACTCGATAAAAATCTTCTCTGCCTCACTGATGACAGGATTCCACAACAGGAACCTTGCCATATCTCCATCTGCATGAGCCCCAAGGTGTTTAGCTAAAAGTGGAGCATTGGAGTAGGTTATACCTTTACTTAAATACTGCCTGAGTGTTGATATAAAACCGGCAGTTTCTTCATTATTAACACGAATATTCATCTCTTACACATTTTTTAATTTAACACACTGGTTGCCATGCCCGGTAGCAAAAACAACCTTTTTTTTGGAATCAGTTTCTGTTGTTGATGCACTTCATTTTTTAAAATCATAATCTGAACACAATACACCATTCTCCCAAACCTTCTATCATTTTAGCACTCGGGCGGTTATAACGCAAGCTAATCAATAAATATTAATTCGCACTGAAAGTAAACTTATTCTTCTACCCCGGCCCATTTCAAATATTTATTCCTCACCTCTTCAATATGAATCTCCAGGGATTCTTTTTTCCAGACGGAGGTATCAACAGGTGGATGTATATGAGCTGTGCATGTTCCCGTTCGGGTAACAAGATAATCACCATCGCTCAGTTCCCTGTGCCCTTCAAAATAAATAGGAACAATGGGATATTCCAAATCCATCGCCATTCTGAACGGTCCTTTTTTGAACGGACCTATTATTCCGGGATGTTTCCTTGAACCTTCTGGTGCCATTAAAAGTGAAAGATTCTGGTTTTTTATCCGCGACACACTTTTTTGAAGCGTGCTGACCGCTTTGTCCGAATGCTGGCGCCGGATAAAAACCTGGCCAGTCAACCGCCCCACAATAAAAAACAGGGGATTATATTGAAATTCCCATTTGGCTACAAATCGCACACGCGGCAGCCCCATCGCCAGCAGAGTTAGCATATCGAGTGTTGAACTGTGATTGATAATATAAACTGCCGGGCCGGGAATTGTGCTTGTATGTTTTTTTATGTGAAACTTAACTCCCAGAATCATCAATACAGGCCGTGCAATTGCCGGTGCTATTTTTTCGATAACAAAGTTACTCAGGCGGCCGAATGATACAATCAGCAAGAGCAGGATAATGGGGGTAAAAAGCAGCAGAAGCAGAAAAAAAGCGGGGATTGAGAGTACACTGCGAATATATTCAGACGCTTTAAATCCCCTCTCATCTGTAGACATAATCAAAAATTCGTTGATAGTAAATGGATAAAAAACAATATATCAACACCACAAACAAATACGAATCCGGAAACGTAAAATCTTATTACCTGAATGCGTCCTCAAAGTGTGTGATTTCCGGCGCCTCGTTTCCTTTTTGGACTATAGAGATGATATCAAACCTTACAACCGCGGTCTCCATTTTTCGCTCATAAATCCAGGCTTCGGCTGCTTTTTTGATATTTTTCTCTTTTTCGGGCGTAACATACTCTTCGGGCCTGCCAAAATAGGTACCGGATCGTGTCTTTACTTCCACAAATACAATGTAATTGCGATCAGTGGCCACAATATCCACTTCCGCTTTTTCGAAAAAGTAGTTCCGGTCCAGAACAATCCAGTCTTTCGATTCAAGATAAGCCGCTGCAATATCCTCGCCATTGTTGCCAATATCCCGGGTAGTTTTTACCATCACGAGTCGGTCTTTTCAGCCGGTTTATTCCCTTTTAATGATTGATGGGCTTCTGCCAGCTTCACCAGGTGCTTCAAAAACTTCAGGTTTTTTCGGTTGATATACGGCAGTAAAGCCTGTGTAAAGCGTTCAAACATCTCCAGAAACTCAATAAAATCTTCTATTCGCTCTTTGAACTCTCTTTCTTCAGGAAGCTGTTCACTGTTTTGTTCAAAAATCTCGAGACATTCCACCAGGTTCTGTTTGATCGGATCAATTTCACGCTGATGGCGCTCCCGAATCAGAATTGCCACAATATTCCAAACATCTTTTTCTGCTGTGTAAAAGTCTTTTCGCTCACCCTTATAGTGCACTTTTTGAATCAACTGCCAGTGCAGAAGGTTACGGAGATTCATATTGGCATTGCCGCGGCTGATGCTCAATTGCTTCATGATAGTATCCGTATCGAGCGGATCTGTTTCAGCGTACAACAATGCGTGTATTTGTGCCATCGTTTTGTTGATACCCCAGGCCGAGGCCATTTCCCCCCACAGCAATACAAACTGGTCGATTGCATGTTGATGAGTTTCGGATTTGGTTTTTGCCATCAGAAATAAATTTTGGATTCAGTTGCCGGTGCGGGTAACTGAAATCATCTTCAGACCTAAGACGATGGCAAATCGGCCGGGGCGCATTTACCCATCTGCAAGGATGTAACCGGCAGTGTTGTCAGTCAGGTTTTTCAGTTGTTTTTGATTCTGTTTTAGTCTCTTTTGAGGCGGTGCCGTTGGTTCCGTTGCTGTTTTTATAATCTGTAACATACCAACCGGTTCCTTTGTACACTACACCACCTCCGCCGGATATAATTCGGCTCACAGACTGGCCGGATGTGGGGCAAGTGCTAAGTGGTTCGTCGTTTATACCCTGAGTTATTTCGAAGACAGAACCGTCTTCCCGCTTATACTCGTATGTTGGCATAATTAAAAAAGTTTATTTCAATATTTTTGGTTGACTTTAAATGATTCAAAAAACGAACAATATCGCTCCTGAATTCATTCTGGTTGCATACCAAGCAGAAAATGTGCCAAATTGCCCATGTAGAACATCCTGTCACTATAAAATCACAACAGCGATGATAAGCCGTCCTTCATTCTCAGTACTGCCTCTTCTAAATCATCCATCGAGACGGCATAACTCAGCCGAATTCCGGTTGATTCACCAAAAGCATCTCCGGGTACAACGGCCACTCCGTGCTGTTCAAGAAGGTACATAGAAAGGTCGGTTGATGTGTTGATTTTATCGCCCGTCGGGGTTGATTTACCCAGGAAATGATGGATATCCGGGAACACATAAAATGCACCGGAGGGAGTGAAACACTCCACATTTTCAATCGATTTTAGCTGTTCTACAATATAATTTCGGCGTTCTTTAAATGCAGCCCGCATCTCTTCCACGGGTTTCATACTGCCGGTGTAAGCCGCAATTCCTGCTTTTTGCGAAATAGACGATGGAGCTGAGGTTTCCTGGCTTTGAATTTTTGCAACAGCATCGGCAACAGGTTTTGGGCCTGCCAAATACCCCAGGCGCCATCCTGTCATGGCAAACCCTTTGGAAAAACCGTTTATCAGTACGGTGCGGTCTTTCAGGTGAGGAGCAGCATTCAGAATACTGACGTGCTCATGATCGAACACGATATACTCATAAATTTCATCCGAAATAATGAGAAGATCAGGAAATTCGTCCAATACACTGGCCAGATCTTTCAGCTCGGCTCGTGTGTAACAGGCACCGGTGGGGTTGGAAGGTGAGTTCAAAATAATTGACTTCGTATTTTCCGTTAAAGCCTCCTCCAGCTGTTCGGGTGTTAATTTATAGTTATTCGAAAACAGCGTTTTTTCGATAACCGGTTTGCCACCCGCCAGTTTCACCATCTCCGGATAAGACACCCAGTACGGTGCGGGGATCAGAACCTCATCTCCCGGATTGATGGTTGCCAAAATTGTAAAACCAACAGATTGTTTTGCTCCGTTTGAAAGAACGATCTGATCCGGCGGTATCGAAATACGGTTATCCCGCAGCAGTTTTTTACTGATCGCTTCACGCAGTTCAGGCATGCCCGTGTTCATCGTATAGCCGTGGAAGCCATCGGTAATGGCCTCAATGGCCGCATTACAAATATGAGCGGGTGTTTTAAAATCCGGTTCTCCTGCACTTAAAGCTATGATGGATGCCCCTTCTCGGGTAAGTTGTTTGGCCTTGGCAGAAACTTTCAATGTTTCTGAAGGCGATAAATTTTTTGCTCTGTCTGATATCATGGATATGTACCTGTGAGTTCAATTTTGGGCTGTATTTAACGATGGATGATAAGCGAATTTCTCAGACTGGTTCTGAACAATCAAAAATCAGTACTTTACGCTTTTTGTTGATTCATCATTAATCGTTAAACACGATTTTATGAATATAAAGATAATGAAAACGCAAATGGGAATAGAGTGAAGTTTTTTGAATTTTAAACGGTGTCAATTAATTGCTCCGTAATCAGATGAGAGCCATTTCACTGTTTTCCAATATAATTTTAATGAAATTAACTTTCTCTCAGAGTGCAATTGGGGTATTTTAAGAGCTGTATTTTCCCCGGAGTGCTTTCGCTACGTGATCTGGCACAAAACTGCTGAGGTCGCCTCCCCAGTAGGCAACTTCTTTTACAATGGTGGCGGAAATAAATGTAAGCTGCTCATCCGGCATCAAAAAAATAGTGTCTATCTCGGGGGCCAGGCGCCGGTTGGTGAGAGCCATTCGGAATTCGTATTCAAAATCGGATATTTGACGAACACCCCGGAGCAGCACATTCACATTTTTCTTTCTGGCAAAATCAATCAACAGGCCGGTAAACTGCTCAATTTCTACTTTATCGCGCCACTCTTTGTCTTCGATGGCTTCCTCAATCAACTGTATCCGTTCATCTCCAGTAAATACCGACTTTTTCTTATTGTTGACGGCAACGGTTACGATCACCTTTTCAAACATTTGAACAGCTCGCTGTAGTATGTCAAGATGGCCATTGGTTAGCGGATCGAAAGAACCGGGATAGAGAGCGGAGTTTTTCATGGCTTTTGGTTTTTTGAAGAAAATTGGAATTTCGAATGTCCGTCAAAAATCGCCCGGATTCAGCTTAAATATACTGACGATGGTTCGTCCGTACGATTTGGAGAAAACGCAGTGTTCATGAGATGAAAAATTATGACGCTTATCATGCTCTAAAATAAACCATCCATCCTCATTAAGCCAATGTTCAGAAACAATTGTATCAATCATTTCCGCCATCCTGAAATAGTCGTAGGGGGGATCGGCAAACACAAAGTCGAACCTGCCGTGATGCTGTTGTAATAATGTTTCCACATCGGCTGCCAGTGTACTAATCTGTCCGTCAACGCCAAAAATTTTGGCTGTTTTTTCTATCTGCCTGATATGCTTTACTTCTTCATCCACAAACAGACAGGATTCTGAACCGCGTGATATCGCTTCAAATCCGAGATTTCCACTTCCGGCAAACAGATCGAGCACACGGGTATTATCAAAGTAAACACGTGCGTCAATTACCGCAAACAATCCTTCTTTGGTTCGGTCTGAGGTTGGGCGTAATTCCCCGGTTTTGGGCACGGGGACTGTCCGCCCTTTAAGTTTGCCTGTTATAATTCTCATGGAGTGTATTATCTGCCATTTCTTTATTCAAGCTCATCATTATGGCGGGAAATGCACTTTCCAGGCGAAAACCGTACGTTTTTTCAGGGGCATCCACTTTCATTGCTTCCAGTGTATCGGGTATGCGAATGCTACCATGATCGTGCCAGAACGCATTAAGCAGATCGATCACCGATTTTCCATAATGGCCAAAAACGTATGTATTTTCGTGCATTCCGCGCATCCAGGAGAGTTTTTCAGCATATAAATTCCAAAGGTAGGTCAGGTCCGAGAGCTCATCATAATCGATATAAGTGCATCCTCTTAATTTGCCAAGGATAAATGATGTTACACTGATATAGTTTTTTTGGCAGTGTATCATTAAAAACGCTCCGGTATCACCGGTGTGTAGTTGCCAATCTATTCCCAGCTCATAATCCGATACAATTTCCTTGTCACTAAAATTATAGAGCAGGTTGTTAATTCCCTCCATAGAGCTGTTATCGCGCAGCAAAAGAAGGCGATTATCCGAATTGCTTACCGTTTGCCAGATTGCCTGAATTTCACTTCTATCCGAGCCTCTCATCAGTAATTGAATGTGCGCTTCCCGTTCGGAGGCATCTTCATATACAGATCGGGGAACAATCGTCCAGCACTCTTCGGTAGCCGGGGCAAGAATTTTAACTGCACTGCACTCAAACTCCTGTTTAATCTCTTCAAGAGAACTCTTGAGAGTGGGGAACCCGTCCGAATGGCCTGAAATAATTGCCTGTTCGATGTCAAAATTGAAATCGATGCTTCCGATTCGGGTAAGGTGTGAGTTTTGCCCGGTGTTATTTACAGAGTAAAAAAGTTGATTACCTGTATAACATACACCGAGACAAGACCCGCCGGAATCCATTTTAATTCCAGTTTGGTGCGTTGAGCAGTGTGGTTCTTTGCAGATCTCCAATCCGATCTTCGGTGCCGGGATTTTCTAACAGATACAATCTCGGCCGGATGGTGTCATTCAGCGTGTATTCAAACCGGTGGTGCGGGGGGCGCGGTGAATAAACAAGAGAATCGGGACTATACTGAGATGGCGCCATGAATGCAAAAAGTGAATCGCCTCTATCAACCATCATGGTATCGGTTTGAAGAAATTGCACCAGGCTATCGAGGCCTCCATCCGTTGGAGGGAAGTTGCCTCTGCGATTTCGGTATTGAACTAATACATCTCTAACCAACTCCATACGGTGGCGTTCACGTTCAACCATTTCTCTCTCCTCAAGCACTTCTTGATAGGGATCAACAAGAGAGCGGTATAAAAACCAAGATAAAAGTACAATGAGAACACCTAAAACAATCGTCAAGATGTTATTTTTAGTCGTTAAATCCATGTGATAAAAATGTGTTGGTTATCGATATCGTATTAAAATAATGCGAAAGAGCAAAATAATTGCAGCCAATCTGATATGCAACTATCTATTGCATTCATCCCGAAAGATAACAATTAAAAATTTAGATTAATTGTTTTCTTCTCTTGAAAGTAATGATAAATATTCTATTAAGTGACTTTTGAGCCCCCTATTTAGAAATTTTTTGAATTTTTTAATATCCAGGGTATTCATCTCCAGTTGCCGGATAAAAAAAGAATCGCCAAAAAGTCCCGAAATTTCCTTCGGTGGCACACTAAAAGGCGGTCCGTTCATTTCTTCCTGCACATATTCAAAATGGTGAATCAACACTTTTGTTTGATTGCTTCCGAGACCTTTTAGTTTCCTTGCATATCGAAATCTGAATGTCTCAGGCAAGGCAACCAGGGCCGCTTTATCGTAAATCAAATCAATATCCTGAAATTTGTTTTCCGGCAGATGATTAAAATCCCCGCACCACAATTCTATATTTCCTGTCGTTGAAATATCAAATGAGCCAAATGTAGTATTTTCGGCATAAAGGCTGTGTTCGCTTAAAAATTGGTTGATTGCAATTTTAGACACCTCAACACCAATCACTTTTTTTACCTTGCTTGAGAGCCAGTAAAGATCTTTACTTTTTCCGCACAAAGGCACCATAACGGTAGATTCCGTTCCTACACCAAGATTTTTCCAGTGTTTGATTAAGCCGGGATACGTGTCATCCAAATGAAAGCCGGTGTTCCCTTTTCTCCACCTGCTCTGCCAATAACTCAGTTCCATTTAACCGTTTCTTTAGTGCGAATTAAACGATAGTTTGAGAGCTTGTTTTGAATACTTGCTGAATTGCAGCCTAACCTAACTGAATGTTTTTGAATTGACAAGCACTTTTCTTTATCCCGGATTGTTCTTTGGTGCTTGCCATGTTTTTTACGAAATAAATTTTCAGATCATTTGAATAAGCCCATTTTACGACTTGCCATACCCAACATCATCAGCAATCTTTCGGTGCCGCTGCTTGGTGCCGTGGATACCGCCCTGGTTGGACATCTGGAGCATGTGTACTATTTGGGAGCACTGGCAGTGGGCAGTGTTATCTTCAATTTTATTTTCTGGGGATTTGGGTTTCTGAGAATGGGCACCACCGGGCTGACCGCTCAGGAATATGGCAAACGCAGCCGATTCGGTATGATGATGATCCTTGCAAGAGTGCAGTTCATCGCACTGGGTATTGGGCTTCTCATTCTACTGCTGCAGCACCCCATTGCTTTTTTCAGCCTCTGGCTTATCGACAGCACGCAGCAGGTTGCAGAATACACGCGGGTCTATTATGATATCCGAATCTACACAGCCCCTGCAGTTCTTGCCCTCTACGGACTCAACGGCTGGTTTTTAGGGATGCAAAATGCAAAATACCCTATGATTGTCACCATTGTGCTAAACCTGCTCAATATTGTTCTGAATGTCACTTTTATATACGGTTTTGGCATGCACGTAGACGGAGTTGCCTACGGCACTCTCATTTCTACCTACCTCGCACTCATTCTTGCTATTTATCTCTTCTTTAAATCGTACCGAAAATATCTTTCACACTACATTCAAACCGAACTCATTAATGTTGATGAGCTAAAAAAATACTTCGTTGTAAATCGAGATATTTTCATACGAACTCTTTGTCTGATTTTTACTTTCTCTTTTTTTACTGCCGTTTCAGCCAGGCAGGGAGATCTGATTCTGGCCGCCAACACGATTTTACTTCAATTTTGGTTTATTGCCTCTTATGGGATTGACGGTTTTGCCTATGCCGCTGAAAGCCTTGTCGGGAAATTTACAGGTAAAGGTGATCAGGAAAAGCTGAAAACAGCGGTATTCTACAACCTGGGTTGGGGGCTTGCTCTGGGAACTGCAGGAACATTCGTTTATCTGATATTTGGAAATCAAATTCTCCAGATTTTCACAGATAAACAGGATGTAATTCTTCAATCACAATCCGTCCTGTTCTGGACAATTATTGCTCCGTTTGTTTCAAGTATCTGCTATATTCTTGACGGAGTTTTTATCGGTGCCACCGAAACCCGGCCCATGAGAAACACCATGCTGGCCGCCACTTTTTTGATCTTTTTGCCGGTATATTACCTTGCCACCCCGCTTTTTGGTGTGCATGGTTTATGGCTGGCCATGGTGCTCTTTATGATTGCAAGAGGTTTGGCACTCGGGTTTTATCTTCCAAAAACTATTTTGAACTCTTAGAAACACGTTTATTTTAAAGCTGAAAACATACTGAGTTCAAATCGGCTTTTCTCTTCTTTTTTTATGCGTTTAAAGTACAACCTGCACCTGTATGATAAACAGGTTTTTAAATTCGCAAACGGCCTTAAATCACTTTTTGGCCATTCATCTGTCAAAGAACACAAAAAGTTTTACAAACTATTCAATACGTTGATTGTACAGGAAAAGGAACAATCTACTCTGAATCGGGTTACAGATACCTACACATATGAATTTGAGAGATTTAACCCTATATCAGAAATACAGCCATCCACTAAAAAAATATGAATTTACATTCCGAAAAAATTATTCTGTTAATGCGTCATGCCAAATCTTCCTGGAGAGCACCTTCGTTGAGTGATTATGAACGGCCATTAGATTCTCAGGGAAGTGAAAATACACACAAAATGGCCGGTTACCTGGCTAAACAACTTTTGATTCCCGATCAAATATTCAGTTCACCGGCATTGCGGGCCCGGAGTACAACCGAAATTATGATGGATCAACTGAATCTTCCGGCCAGTTCGCTCACCTGGAATGACAAGCTCTATTTCACCGAATCTCAGTCCTACATTGATGCAATTCACAGTGCTAATGAATCTTCCGGCACAATTTTGATTGTTGGCCATAATCCTATGATTGAAAATGTCCTGGGTATTTTGACAAATCGGCTGAAATATCGGTCCATCAACACCGGTACAATTATTTGCCTGCAGCCTGGGAAGTCTGCCTGGAAGAATGTACAGTCGGGAGAGTGCTCCTTGAAGTGGATAGTAAGCCCATCGGACCTTCCTGAAAAATGCTCACAAAAAGTGTAAAATCTGCCGTTAAACTTTTTCCCGAAATCTACTTTATGATTTTTTACTACACACCTTTCTTTCCCATTTTTCGTTGATCGTGCTCAATAATCAGTAAAAAAACTCTTATATTTGCATCGAAAAATTTGAAACAACATTGAGATATGATTTATAAACAAAAATTTTATTACCTGACAAAAACTCCGTTAAGTGCAGAGGGCCCAAAAGATGTAGAGATCATAGACAGAGCAGACAACAGCAATCAATTTCCAAAGTTGTTTGCCGAATATGAAGAGTTGCGATCGCACGCTTTTAATGAAGATAAACTCTACAGCATTATCCGTGCTGATGATATTTATGATCTTGTGAGAACAGGCACCGAAAAAGAGGCACGGGAACTGGCCTACGAAAATGCCGAACCCGAAATTGTTACAAACTTGCAGCACCGGGTAATGCAAAAAAACGACAAAGATGCCAGGGCTATCCTGAAAGAGGTTCACGAAATAGAAAGCTGATCACTTAATCAGTTTCAGAAAATTCAGGCAGGCAATACATTTTTCAGAAACTGCCCGGTATAACTCTCTTTGATTTGGGCAACTTCTTCGGGAGTACCGATTCCAACAATTTGTCCGCCGCCGAATCCACCCTCCGGCCCGATGTCAATAATCCAGTCGGCGGATTTGATCACATCCAGGTTGTGCTCAATAATGATGACAGAGTGCCCGCTGTTTACCAGTTCGTTGAATGACTTGAGCAGTTTTGAGATGTCCTCAAAATGAAGGCCGGTAGTGGGTTCATCAAAAAAATAGAGTGTCTCTTCCGTGTTGGTTTTCGACAGAAATTTGGCCAGCTTTACCCGCTGGGCCTCGCCTCCGGAAAGTGTAGTTGCATTTTGACCAAGGGTGAGATACCCGAGCCCCACATCTTCCATGGGCTGTAGCTTGCTGATGATGGCCGGTTCATCCACAAAAAAATCGATGGCATCACTGATGCTCATGTCCAGTACATCGGCAATATTTTTACCGCGGTATTTGATCTGCAAAATATCTTTCCGGAAACGAGCGCCCCCGCACTCTTCGCAAACCAGTTCGATATCGGCCATGAACTGCATTTCAATTTTCTGAACGCCCTCGCCCTGGCACGATTCACACCGGCCTCCCGGCACGTTAAAAGAAAAATGCCCCGGCGTATAGCCCATAATTTTTGATTGCCTGGTTTTTGCAAACAGCTCGCGGATGCCATCAAACGCCTTGGTGTAGGTGGCCGGATTGGAGCGGGTTGAGCGCCCGATCGGGCTTTGGTCCACCATCTCCACCGCCTCAATATTGCGAATACCCGAGATACTGCGATGCCTCCCCACTTTCTCTTTCCATGTGCCCAGTTTTTTCTGGATAAATGCAAAGAGTGTATCGTGCACCAGGGTCGATTTTCCGGACCCGGAAACACCCGTCACACAAACCAGCTTGCCCAGCGGAAATTCTACATCAATATTTTTGAGATTGTGCTCAAATGCGCCCTCCACAGTGATTGATTTACCATTCCCCTTTCTTCGTTTCTCAGGGACACGAATCTCCATTCGGCCGCTCAGGTATTTTCCGGTCAGCGTTTTTGCTTTTTTCAGCTCATCATACGATCCGGCAAACACCACTTCCCCGCCGTGGGTGCCGGCAAATGGGCCAATGTCGATGATATTATCGGCTGCCTTTATCATCTCCGGATCGTGCTCTACAACCAGAACGGTATTGCCGATATCCCGCAGTGATTTTAAAATATTGATGAGACGGTCATTATCCCGCGGATGTAGGCCGATGGTGGGTTCATCAAGTACGTAGAGGCTTCCGATGAGCGAACTTCCAAGTGAATTGGCCAAACTTATCCGCTGCGACTCTCCGCCGCTGAGGGTATTAGTGAGGCGGTCGAGCGTGAGGTAATCAAGCCCCACTTCGTCCAGGTATTTAACCCGCTTGCGGATTTCATACAAAATCTGGCCTGCCACGGATTGCTCAAAATCGGTCAGTTCAAGTTCATCAAAAAAGGTTCTTGCATGGCCAATGGTCATCTCTGTAACTTCGCCGATATGAAGCCCCCCGACCTTCACATAGAGCGCATCTTTTCTCACGCGGTAGCCCTCGCAATCATGGCAGCGGCTGTAACCCCTGTAGCGCGAATAGAGAACCCGCATGTGCACTTTATAGAACTGGCTTTTCACATCTTCAAAAAATCCGTGGATGCCTGCGTAGCCGTCTTTTCCGTTCCACAAAATGTCCCGTGCTTTCTTATCCAGGGCCTTGTAGGGTGCATCAATGGGGATGTTTTCTTTTGCGGCAACTCTCACAAAATCGCGCAGATATTTTCCGAATTTGGGTGAATCGAACGGAGCCACCGCCCCTCCGCGAATGGTTTTATCGGGATCAGGGATTACCAGGTCTTCATCAATTCCGGCCACACGACCGAAGCCCTCGCAGGTATCGCATGCTCCAAATGGGTTGTTGAAGGAAAACATCTGAGGAGTGGGCTCCAGAAACTCCATGCCGTCACGTTCAAACCGCTCGCTAAAGTGGAGCTCATCTCCATTACGGATTTTAACCGAACACCTTCCGTTCCCTTCCTGAAATGCTGTCTCAACCGATTCGGCAATGCGGCTGCGGGTTTCGTCATCTTTCTTCACGGCAAGTCGGTCAACCAACACCCTGTGTGTTTTCGGTTTGATCTCTTTCGGATCAAATTCATCACGGGTCAGGTCGGTCATCTTTTCATCCCCGATTCGAAGCAGCCGGGTAAACCCCTTCTCTTTCAACACGGCAAGCTGCTCTTCCGGTTTTCTTCCTTTTCGGAGTTGGTATGGAAAAAGTATGTAGAACCTGGTTTTAGCCTCAAGCTCATCATACAGTTCCCGAATTACTGTGGCTGTGGTATCTTTCTGAACCTCCTTGCCCGAAATAGGCGAAATGGTTTTACCGACCCTTGCAAAAAGCAGCCTCACATAATCGTAAATCTCTGTGGAGGTTCCCACGGTTGAGCGCGGGTTGCTGCTTGTGGTTTTCTGCTGAATGGCCATGGCCGGCGAGATACCCTGCATAAAATCCACATCGGGTTTGTCCATCCGCTCCAGGAACTGCCGGGCATAGCTGGACAGGCTCTCCACATACCGGCGCTGGCCTTCTGCATAGATCGTATCAAATGCCAAACTCGACTTCCCTGAACCCGAAACCCCGGTAACGACGGTGAGTTTGTTACGCGGAATCTCCACATCAATGTTTTTGAGATTATGAACCCGGGCACCTTTTACAATGATGGGACGGTCGGCCGTTGGGTTGCCGGCTTTTGCAGTAGATTGGTTGATGTTCGAATCAGTTTCTGGCATTCGGTCAGGTTCCTTTCAAATCTCCAAAAATACGAAAAATCGGCGCCAATATCGTTTCTTTTCATGGGGTTTGATTCTGAATAAAAGTGGTGGCGGCTGTAATCGTTCTGAGTAAAAATCAAAGCTTCACAAAAGTCCGTGCATTCAGCCAGGTCGATGGATTAAATCGTACAGAAAGTGCAGTTCAATGAAATCGGTGACAGCTGAATATTAAGGCCATCTCAATCAAGAGGAAAAAAAATGACCCAACTCATCTTTTTTTGCGCTTACGTGATAAATACATGGTAGTTCTGGCTATTGTCTAATGGTTGGAACCATCGTGGAGTTACTTCATCAAAAATTCAACTATTAAAAACCAATACATCATGAATATCAAAGGATCTATTTTAATGGCAGTACTGATTACTTTCAGTATCGCCGACCTATCAGCACAGAGAGAAGAACCAACTGTAAATGTTGATCTTGAGTATGATCGCGGAAGCTACGAAACTTTACACCAACAAGCAGGTGAACGTGGTATTACACCGGCAGAGTTTGGCCAGTGGCTGGCTGAAAATGGAACGGCTTCAATAAATACTGGGAGCGGTGGAGAGCAATTACCACAGGTTATAAAAGCAGGCATTACAATTATGGCCATTGATGAAAGGGGGGCGATCGTTAGCAGTGAATCCCTATCTATGGAGATTTCCGAGCGGCCAATGAGACTAAGCCAATCAGTTGGTACCAGGCAACTTGGCAGTGCTTTAGACTCCATGTTTCCAGGTGATTCCATGTTCCCGGGTGATGCTATGTTCCCGGGAGATGCAATGTTTCCCGGCGATACTTTTTTCCCAGGAGACACTTTTTTTGGTACTCATCGTGAAGCACAGCGTGCAGCTTTGGATAGAGCCAGCCGCAACATCAACCTCCCCGGTGGTGGTGGACAGGCCATTATTATTGTATTGATGGTAACCCCTGAAGCCGATCGCTTTGAGTTTGAAAACAACCCAGGCGCGGCCGCCTTTGTGATGAATGGTGAAGAATTTTGACCAATATCGGATCAGCTCCTGTTTATTAACTCACTTCTGCAACATCAAATCAATAATATTATGCGAATCAACTATTTAATTATTCTTTTGGGTACGTTTATAATCATAAACACTGGGTGCAGCGATAATGCTGCAGATAACAATGGCTCAACTGGCTCTGTCGACGAACTTTCACTCAGCGGAACGGCAGCGGGTTATGGTGGTGACGGCCATGCATTATATCCCGCCAGCCGCTTCGATCCTCTCGGAGAAGGAACACTCGAAGCTGATGGAACCTTCAGTGTCACCCTCTGGAGCGGAACAGATATAGAAGATGAACTGGAGGAACTGGAAACCGGATTCGGTGGTTTTGAGCCGTTTCCGTGCATGGATGATGATTCGTTTGAGAT
>SL_3KL_010_SEDDRAFT_10002488_pt1 | contig 16843 bp, 10 predicted proteins | sample SodLakKL_010_SED_2_FD_10381 | JGI IMG/M metagenome (IMG submission 10381) | reverse complement strand
CCAGGCTTTTTGTATTTTCAGGTCGATTTAAAAAAATTGAAAAGAGGACTCTTATAATAAGACAACTCCTGTAAAGAACGTGGTGCTGGCGCCCCGAGGCGTTGGGGTGCCTACCCGATATGGTCCAAGCGGACGCTTGAACCAGTTTTGGGACAACACCAACAAAATAATTTTGATTTTTTTCACCGAACTCTGCGAGGACCTGTCGAACTCTCGCAGGTTCTAATATCAAATATTTAAAAAAGATAATTAACCAAATTAATGAAATACATCGGAGCGCATGTTAGCGCAGCAGGCGGAGTGGAAAATGCCCCTGAACGGGCAAAAGAGATCGGGGCGACAGGTTTTGCCCTATTTACCAAAAATCAACGACAGTGGAAAGCTAAACCGCTGACCGAAGAAAACATCACACAATTTAAAAAACGATGCGAGGAATACGGCTATTCAATGGAAACCGTCATCCCGCACGACAGCTACCTGATTAACCTGGGGCATCCCGAAAATGAGAAACTTCAGAAATCGCGCGATGCTTTTCTGGATGAACTTCAGCGCTGCGAGCAGCTTGGAATCGAACTGCTGAACTTTCATCCCGGCAGCCACCTCAAACAAATCAGCGAGAAAGAGTGCCTGAAAATTATTGCCGATTCGATCAACTGGTCACTCGATCAAACCAAAACGGTAAAAGCCGTTATTGAAAACACTGCCGGACAGGGTACCAACATGGGGTACCGGTTCGAGCAACTCGCGGAAATCATGAAACAGGTGGAACAGAAAGATCGTGTAGGTGTTTGCGTGGATACCGCTCATGCCTTTGCTGCGGGATATGACATTTCAACCGAGGATGGATTTGTAGATACATTTGAACAGTTTGATTCTATCGTCGGCTTTGATAATTTGCTGGCCATGCACCTGAATGATTCCAAAAAAGAACTGGGGTCAAAAGTAGACCGACACGAAAGCCTGGGAGACGGGCTGATCGGGTGGACGCTCTTTGAACTGATCATGAAAGACGATCGGTTTGATGGAATTCCGCTCATTCTTGAAACACCCAACCCGGATCGATGGCCGGAAGAGATTCAGAAATTGAAAGATTTAATGTAATAGAAATGAGTCCTGAGTCTTGAGTCATGAGATTCTCAAGACTCACGACTCAAGACTTATGACTCACGACTAAGATTATGAAGAAGAAACTATACCTCCTCGACGGCATGGCACTGGCTTATCGTGCTCACTTTGCATTTATCCGAAGCAGGCTGAAAAATTCTGAGGGAATCGCCACCGGCCCCATTCTCGGTTTTGCCAACACCTTGGTGAAGTTGCTTGAAGAGGAAGAACCTACCCATATCGCCGTGGCCTGGGATACGCACGCCCCAACATTTCGCCACGAGATCGATGAAGAGTACAAAGCCAACCGGCCTCCGCAGCCCGAAGAACTGACTGTGGGTATTCCGCTGATTAAAGAGATGCTTGAAAAGTTCAAAATCCCAAACCTGGAACAAGACGGGTACGAAGCGGATGACATCATCGGAACCATTGCGCACAATGCCAAAGAAGAAGATGTGGATGTTTTTTTGGTAACGCCTGACAAAGATTTTATGCAGTTAGTCGACAATCACATCACCATGGTGAAGCCGGATAATAAAAATGGCGGCTTTAACCTCATCGACAGGGAAGGGGTGAAGGAGTATTTCGGGGTTTACCCGGAGAAAGTGATTGATGTGCTGGCCATTATCGGAGATTCATCAGACAACATTCCCGGCGTGCCCGGTATCGGGAAAAAAGGTGCGCCCGAGCTGATCCAAAAATACGGTTCGCTTGAAAAAGCGATTGAAGATGCGCCGAATATGAAATCGAAGCGGAAACGTGAAGGCCTCAGCCAGAATGCCGATCAGGCGATGCACGCCAAAAAGATGGTGACCATCAAAATCGATGTTCCTGAAGTGGAGAGCTGGCGCAAGCTGGAGTGGAAAGGCCCCGATAAAAAGGAGCTTGGCCTGTTTTTTAAACGAATGGAATTTCGAACGCTCACTCAAAAATATCTGGGCGAGGAGCCGGGTGGCCAAGGGCTTCTTTTTGGGGGTGATACATCCGGTGATCAAAAGAAAACCGATGGATTTAATGAAGACGCCGTCTCGTACAAATTGGCCGTTAGTGAAAAAGAAATCCGGCAGGTGGTCAATCAACTGAAAGGGGCTGATGCACTTTGCTTCGATACCGAAACCGACGCCCCCGATCCCATCACAGCAAATTTGGTGGGGATTGCTTTGAGCGCTAAAGCAGAATCGGCATGGTACATCCCGGTAAATGTAGAAGATGCACTGCAGGAAGGCCACGTTCGTGAGCTGTTGAAACCACTGCTTGAAAATGAGGAGTCACTGAAAATTGCCCACAATTACAAATTTGATCAATTGGTGCTGGAGCGGGCCGGTTTCGGGCTGAAGGGGCCGATTTTCGATACCATGGTTGCGGCCTATCTACTCGATTCATCGCAGCGGCTGAAGATGGATAATCTTGCCAAAAAATATCTGAACTATGAACCGATTCCCATCAAAAACCTGATTGGCAGCGGTAAATCACAGAAGTCGATGGCAGATGTTCCGTACAAGGAGATCAAAAATTATGCATGTGAAGATGCCGATATCACGTATCGCTTGTATGAAATCTTATCGGAGAAATTGAAAGAGGATGATCTTCTGGAAGTGGCTGAAAAAATTGAGTATCCATTGATACCGGTTCTTGCCCGGATGGAAAAAAACGGGATACTGATTGACACTGAAAAACTCGCACAGTTTTCGAAAGAGCTGACAAGCGACCTGATCGACCTTGAAGCGAATATTTTTGATAAAACCGGTGCTGAGTTCAATCTCAACTCGCCCCAGCAGCTCGGCCATATTCTGTTCGAAAAAATGAAACTGCCTGCGGGAAAGAAAACAAAAACCGGCCAATACTCTACATCCGAAGCTGTTCTTTCCAAACTGGCAGCTGAATATGAATTGCCATCACTCGTGCTTGATTACCGCAGCCTTAGCAAACTGCGATCCACTTATGTGGATGCACTTCCGAAACTGGTCAACGAAGAAACCGGACGAATTCACACCGATTTTAATCAAACCGTGGCGGCAACCGGCAGACTTTCTTCATCCAATCCCAATCTTCAGAATATTCCCATTCGCACTCAGCGGGGGCGCGAAATCCGGAAAGCGTTTGTGCCTGAGAAAGATTTTCAAATACTTGCAGCCGACTATTCGCAGGTTGAGCTGCGGGTGATTGCCTCCATCTCGGAAGATGAAAATATGATCCGGGCGTTTAAAAACGGGGAAGATATTCACGCCAGAACTGCCAAAGAGATTTTTGGCCTGGAATCACTGGAGGATGTATCTCCCGATCAAAGGCGAAAAGCCAAAGAGGTGAACTTTGGCATTCCGTATGGAGTGAGCGCATACGGCCTGGCAAGCCGGCTGGGCATCAGCAACAGCGAGGGGAAGGAGATGATCGATCAGTATTTTGAGCGGTTTCCGAATATCAAAAATTATATTGAGGACACGGTGCAGTTTGCAAAAGAGAACGAGTATGTTGCCACGCTTCTCGGCAGACGCCGATATATACCCGATATCAATTCCCGAAACTGGAATGTACGCGGATTTGCCGAACGAATGGCCATCAACATGCCGATACAGGGCACGGCCGCAGATATCATCAAGCTGGCCATGATTGAGATTGACAAATATTTGCAGCAAGAAAATCTCAAATCAAGAATGTTGCTCCAGGTTCATGATGAGCTTGTCTTCGAAATTCATGAATCGGAAACAGATCAGGTTCCGGATAAAATTAAATCGCTGATGGAAAATGCTTACGAGCTATCCGTTCCGCTTGATGTGGAAATGGGGCTGGCAGACAACTGGCTGGATGCGCATTAATGAAGAACCGGAAAATCGTTGAATAGGAGAAACCGGATGGTTAATCATCCAGTGATTCCAGGATGTTTAGATAAGAGTTGTAACGGTCCGGGTCAATTTTTCCTTCTTCGTACGCTTCTACCACACCGCATCCGGGTTCATGATAATGGGTGCAATTATAAAATTTGCAGTTTTGGCGCGGTTCAGCCATTTCGGGGAAAAACAGCGAGAGTTCGGGTTTCTCAATATTTACAGTTCCGAATTCGCGTATACCGGGTGTATCAACAATATAGCCTCCGGTTTTAAGGGGCACAAGTTTTGCAAATGTGGTGGTGTGTTTGCCCTTGTTCGAATAGGATGAGATTTCTCCCACTTTTAAGTTCAGATCCGGATCAATGGCATTCAAAATACTGGTTTTTCCTGCTCCGGAGGGGCCAATGAAAACAGAGGTCTGATCTTTCATTTCATCAGCCAGATTCTGGATTGATTTCTCATCGTGAATTGAAGTTTGCAAGACCCGGTAACCAAGCCCTTCATACAAATCAGAAATATCCTTCATAATGGTTTTGGCTTTTTCATTAGCCAGGTCCATTTTGTTGATGATGATTCCGCCGGCAATCTCATAAGCTTCGCAAGTAACCAGAAAGCGGTCGATAAAACCCATATTTAATTTGGGTTTTTTTACGGATTGAACCACCCATGCCCGGTCGATATTTGCGGCAAGAATTTGTTCACCCCGCCGCCCGTGCGTAGCCTGCCGGGGGATATAATTTTCACGCTCTTCTATTTCTGTAATCAATCCATGACCGTCATCACCAATATCAACGGAAACAAAATCACCCACGGCAATGGGATTTGTTACTTCCTGTTTTTCCAGTCTGAATCGTCCAGGAAGTCTGCAATCAACAACATCACCATTCAGTGATACCTTGTACCACTTGCCCGTTGATTGTATGACCCGCCCTTTTTTTTCCATTCTCAAAGGTAAAAATTTATCGGTGATAACTGGAAATTATTCGAAGATTTAAACCCAAAAAGCCCCAACGGTTTTCTGGGATTAATATAAAAAAACGTGAGTTCGAGATATGATTTAAGGTAAGTTGTTGAATTCGTCAAAATAGCGCAATCCCGATGCATAATAATCGGTGCAGGCGGGGTGAAGTTGAAATATAGAGTTTTCGACTACATTTCGGCCAAAAAGCGGCCGAAATTGCGCTCAAACTGACGATATCTTTTATTTTATATCGATCTAAGTTTAAAGAGTAAAAAAATGCCGGATGATTTCTCCCCCGGCATTTTTAATCCAAGTATATGCTGTAAGTGAATTGTCTCCATTCACACACTTAATCCATAATGGCCATTTCTTCTTTGCTGTCTTTCTTTGTATTGGTTGACTCAATCTGCTGCTTGTGAGATTCCGGTACTTTGAAGAATTCAGCAGGATCTTTATCAGGTTCGTCTTCCAAGATCAAGTCAAGAATGGGATCCATTCGTTCGAGATAATCTATCTGAAGATTTCCAATAATATCGGTCTCAATTTCATCTACATCTTTCTCATTTTTCTTTGGCAAATAGGCCTTTTCTATACCCGCGCGTTTGGCCGCAAGCACTTTTTCCTTGATGCCGCCAACAGGCAATACAAGGCCACGAAGGGTGATTTCACCTGTCATAGCCAGGGTTCCTTTTACCTTGCGCTGCGTAAATATGGAAGCTACCGCTGAGAGTAGTGCCACACCGGCAGAAGGGCCATCTTTCGGAACAGCGCCTTTTGGCACGTGGATATGCAGATCGAAGTATTTGAAAGCTTCTTCGGGGATATTCAGCTCTTCATACCGTGCCCGCAGATAACTGATAGCCAGCATTGCCGATTCTTTCATTACTTCGCCAAGCTGACCGGTAATATGGAGTTTGCCTGAACCGCGGGATACGCTTGCCTCTATAAAGAGAATGTCTCCGCCATAAGGCGTCCAGGCCAGGCCGGTTGCAACCCCGGGAACTGTGGTTCGTTCAGCCACTTCAGAGAAGAATTTTCTCTTTCCGAGAATCTCTTCAATATCGTTTACGCCTACACTCATACTTTCAATATCTCCGCTTGCAATTTGTGCGGCAATGTTCCGGCATACAGCGCCAAGCTGGCGTTCCAGGTTACGCACGCCGGATTCGCGGGTATATTCATCAATTATTCTGTTAATGGCCGCTTTTGAAAGTTTGATCTGGCTGGAATTGAGGCCATTTTCCTCAATCTGTTTCGGAAGCAGATATTTCCTGGCAATTTCGATTTTCTCTTCCTGTGTGTACCCGCTGATATTGATGATTTCCATCCGGTCTCGCAGTGGTGCTGGGATGGTATCAAGCGAGTTGGCTGTGGCAATGAAGAGAACACTTGAGAGATCGTACTCCAGTTCCAGGTAATTATCCGTGAAGGAATCGTTCTGCTCAGGGTCAAGGACTTCGAGCAGGGCAGAGGTTGGGTCGCCGCGGAAATCGGAACCCACTTTGTCGATCTCATCAAGCATCAATACTGGATTGCCTTTACCGGCTTTTTTCATAGCGCGTAAAATTCGTCCAGGCAGCGCGCCGATATAGGTGCGCCGGTGACCCCGGATTTCAGCTTCATCGTGAATGCCTCCGAGGCTGAACCGCTCAAATTCTCTGTTCAATGCCCTTGCAATCGATTTTCCAAGAGAAGTTTTCCCCACACCCGGAGGGCCGTAGAAGCAGAGAATGGGCGCCTTCATGTCTTTCTTAAGTTTAAGCACCGCAAGATATTCTATAATTCTCTTCTTAACTTTTTCAAGTCCGTAATGGTCTTCATCCAGAATTTTTCGTGCCCGTTTCAAGTCCAGTTTGTCTTTGGAATAATCGCCCCAGGGAAGGTCCAGAATCCATTCAACATAACTGTGAATGATTCCGTAATTCGGGGATGAACTCGGCGTCATTTCAAGGCGCTGAATCTCTTTTTTGGCCTCATTAACTACGTTCTCCGGTACATTCTTTTTCTTTTCGAGGCGTTCTTTCAGTTTGGCAATTCCCTGTTGCTCAACATCTTCACCAAGTGCTTCCTGGATAGCTTTCATCTGCTGACGCAGGTAAAAATCACGCTGCTGATCGTCGATATCGGTTTTTACCTTGGTGCGGATTTCTTCACTTAAATTCAAAACCTGAAGCTCTTTCTGTAAGTGTTCCATCACTTTATTGAGCCTGACTGAAAAATCTTTAATTTCAAGCAGCTCCTGTTTATCTGCAATAGATACCTGGAGGTTTGAAGAAATAAAATTCAGCAAAAACGAAGGACTCGAAATATTGTTGATGGCAATAGATGCTTCGCTCGGAATGTTGGGTGAGAGGTTTACAATTTTTGAAGCTGTTTCTTTGATTGAGCGCATGGACGCATCAAGTTCCACACCCATGAGGTCCATATTTTGCCGTATTGGGCTTACCGTGGCTTTAAAAAACGGATCACTTTGGGTAAACTCTTCAATTTCAAAAATGCTTTTTCCCTGGATAACCACACTTTTACTGCCGTCCGGCATTTTTATCAGTTTCAAAATCTGGGCAACTGTGCCAAATTTGAAAAGATCGCCCGGTTCAGGATTTTCAACCGATTCGTCTTTTTGTGCTACTACGCCAATTATTTTATTGCTTTCGTAGGCTTCTTTTACAAGTGCGAGTGAGCGGTCTCTTCCCACGGTTATCGGCACAACTACACCGGGGAACAATACAGTGTTTTTTAAAGGCAATATGGGAAGATTTTCAGGTACTTCTGATTCGGTCAGTTTTCTCTCTTCCTCCTCACTCATCAGGGGTATGGCCTGTTCAAAATCATCAAAGCCTTCATTTTGATCTTCGAAATCCATCTTTATTCTAAAGTGCTGATCAAACATGTAATAGGGTTAATTTTTAGTTCTTTTTATTTAATTAGTAAGATTTGGCAAATAAGGAGCCAAAGCAAGCAATAGTATCATAACGGCAGAACAATCTTTGGGGTTCTGCCAAATTGTGATATTAATTTTTGTTTATGACAGTTGGGCAGAATTCAGTCATTGAAAGTAGAATTTTATACCCATAAGTGATGCTGCAAGAATTTCAGATGTTGGGCCGGAACTACCTGATTTCAACTGAATAGCGGCATTGAGGTCAAAATGCTTGGTTTCTAAGCCGGCGCCAACACTAAAAAATCCCGGCAAACCTGCTCCAAGACGGGTTCCGGTACGAAGCGGAATGGCACGAATCGGGCGAATTTCCATTCCAAGATAACTCGTTAGCCCTTTTGAACTTAATGCACTTTCAGAAACTGAATAGCTTAAATCACCCATCATTTTTACACGCCTGTATTGAAATAAAGCTCCGGCATTGATGGAAGTAGGCAGAAGTGTGCTGAAATTGTCCTGCGACCGTGATTCAATGTCGGATGATAGCAGGTCTCCATATTCTTCTAAGAGCAGGTAATGCTCGTTTGGCGCTCCGCCATATTCTGTTTGCAGAAGGCCGCCGGTTTGACGGGTTTCATAAGTATCAGGGTTTATTTGAATGTCAACTGGATCATCGTAATAATAGACGGCACCCAGGTCTGTGACCGAAAAACTGATCCTGAGCGATTGATCTGTCGGATCGTCTTGCCTGTGCAGAACGGACAGGTCATCGCCAAAAGTAATCAGGTAGGTGATGCCAATATCAAGCCCTAAGCCAACACCTGTAGTCTGCATCAATTCCCGGAATGAACGGTTGCCGGCCGGCATCACGCCATTTTGAGCACTAAAATAAAGACTGGCATCCTGGCTGAATGCACCCGCAGTCTGCTGAGAATATTGCACATTTCGCTCCCAGAATTCATCACCTGAATTTTGCGTGTAGCGATTGGTAAAATCAGCGCTCACGTAGCCGCCTGAGAGTACAACTTTTGGAGCAACGCCTATAATAAATTCAGACAAACGGGGAATCAGTCCATTCAGGTAAGTGAATGATTCGGCAAATCCGAAAGACAACTCATGCAGTGCTTCAAACCTGTGCTGAAAAGATTGATCGAAGATTAACGTGTCATCATGCTCAATAGCGGTGTTTGAGTATAAACCTCTTGCCAGTTCGTATTGGCTGGCATATCTTGTGCGCAGCGAGAGCGCATAACTTCGTTTTGGCCGCACCCACTTCAACCCAAACCAGTAAATTTCAGACTGGTTGGTAAACACCCTGCTCATGCGCACTTCCCCGAAATTTCGTTCAACAATCTGTTCGCGTAAATTCTGGTCTAAAACCATCCTGTCGTCTTCGGCATCGAAAAAAGTTGAGCGGTTATAATAGTTTCTTAATCGGTCAATGTTACTTTCCGCGGGCAGGATAGAATCGTAATAATAAGCGCCTTGCAGAAAGGAGGCTTGTATAGAATAATTTTTTTCCGATATGAACAGGTTTGCAGGATTGGCAAATAATGCTTCATAGCCGGTAAGATAGGCTGTACCACCTCCGCCCAATGCCATACTTTCAGTAGACATTGAAACCTGGGCTTTCAAGGCGGTTGAAAATCCCATTGAGAAAAAAAGCAAAATTACAGGGAATAGTTTTACACCCTGTAAGCCTTGCAGAGATAATTTATCAGAAAAAAGTTGCTTCATAACGCGGCACCCGTTTCGCAGCCGTTATTACGTAGACGGGTAAATTGTAGGCTGATTTTAGAGAAGTATTTTAACAATTTTCAATATAGGAAAGTTTAGTATCAAACTATTCTGAAATGACCTTCAGTTTCGCCGCACGCAGCATCAACGTTTTTTGTCCTCGATTTTTAAAAAATACAACCACTTTCGAGTCTCTGCCGGAACCGCTTCGCTGTACTATTTTACCGGGCCCGAAAGCTGGATGCAGCACGTGAATACCCGGTCTGAATGGGTCTTCATCGTATTCGTACTCATAAGTGATATTATTTTTTGAAGATTTTTCCGACTTTTGCGGCTTTTTCCAGTCATATTCAATTTCGCTGAAATTGCCTTTACCTGGTTTGTGGTTGTTATTCTGGCGAATCGTTGCCCCGGTTTCTGTGCGAACCACCCCGGGATCTACTTCGTCCAGAAACCTCGATCGAACCTGGCGTTGCTCTTCACCAAACTTATACCTCATTTTGCTGTGGCTGAGGAACAGTTGTTTTTGTGCCCTTGTAATAGCCACATAAAACAGCCTGCGCTCTTCTTCAATATTGGCTTCTTCTCCGTCTCGCGCACCCATGGGGAAGAGATTTTCCTCCAGCCCCACTATAAACACCACCGGAAACTCCAGGCCTTTAGAAGCGTGCACCGTCATCAGAGTAACGGCCGGGATGTTTTCGTCATATTTGTCTGCGTCGGTTATTAATGTGATTTCCTGCAAAAAAGATGCAAGGCTGGGCTTTTTTGTGCTCTGCTGATAGTAGGCGATTGCATTTTGCAGTTCCAGAACATTATCGCGGCGGGTGAGTGCCTGGGCACTGTTTTCTTCAACAAGGGCTTTCATGTAACCGCTCATTTCCAGCATTTTTTTTGTGACTTCCAAAATGGCCGTGCCCGATGCAAGCTGAGCTCTCAGCTTGTCAATCATATCCACAAAGCTGCTGATGCGGGATTTTGCCGGTTTGTAAAAGTCGTACGATTCCACATCATTAATAATACTCCATACACTGCGCCGCTCGGTTCTGGCTTTTTTCAGGATATCGTTGAGCGTTTTATTCCCGATTCCCCGGCTCGGTTCATTGATGATTCTCAGCAGCGCTTGTTCATCCTCAGGGTTCACCAGAAGTGTCAGATAGGCAACCACATCTTTAATTTCTTTTCGCTGATAAAATGACAGCCCGCCCACAAGTTGGTAGTCGATATTTTTCCTGCGAAATGATTCCTCAAAAATCCTGCTCTGATAATTTGTGCGGTACAGTACGGCAAAATCGTTGAACGCGTAACCGTGCCTCAGTTTCAGGTCTTTGATGTAGTTTGCAATCCGGTTGGCTTCATCCCGCTCGTCAAAATTTTCGAGGAGTGTCACCGTCTCGCCATTATCGTTATCCGTCCACAGCGTTTTCTGAAGCTGCTTCTCATTTCTTTTGATGATTGAATCGGCGCATTGCAGAATCAGTTTTGTAGAGCGGTAATTCTGCTCCAGCGGAATTTCCACGGCGTTTTCGTAATCCGATTTGAAATTCAGAATATTCGAAATGTCGGCCCCGCGAAACGAATAGATGCTCTGGGCATCATCACCCACAACACAGATATTCTGATACTTATCGGCCAGCAATTTGGTGACTTTGTACTGGGCGTGATTGGTATCCTGGTATTCATCAATTAAAATATACCGGAATTTATCCTGATATTTTTCAAGCACATCAGGGTTTTCGTTGAATAGTTTAACCGGCTTGATGAGCAGGTCGTCAAAATCCATGGCGTTTGCCTGTTCCATGCGCACCTGGTAAACATCATAAACCTGGGCGGTAATATCGTCCAGTGTACTGAAAACAAATTTTGTTTTATAAGTATCCGGCAGGATTAATTGGTTTTTCGCATCGCTGATTTTTCGCTGAATTGTTCTCGGTTTGATCTCTCTCGGATCATAGCCCAGTTCTTTTAAAATCAGCTTGACGGCATTTTCCGAGTCGCTGGTGTCGTAAATAGAAAAATTTGAGGAAAACCCGATTTTGTCGGCTTCAAACCGCAAAATTTTTGAAAAAATGGAGTGAAACGTTCCCATCCACAGCTCCGAAGCTTTTTCACCGATTAAGTTTGAGATACGTTCCTGCATTTCCCGGGCGGCTTTATTGGTGAATGTAAGCGCCAAAATATTGTGGGGCATGGCGTGATGTTTCTGCAGCAGGTAGGCAATTCTATAGGTCAGAACCCTTGTTTTACCGCTGCCCGCACCGGCAACAATCAAAAGCGGGCCTTGTACATGTGAGGCTGCCTTGCGCTGCTGCTCGTTCAGTTCGCTGATAAAATCGGCGCTTTTTTCCGGTTTTGATGAATCAGGTTGTAGCGTAAATTTTCGCATCTTTCGGGGTTACTTCAATCTTCGGCGGATCGGACTCAAAACTACGAATTATTACGGACGGGATTACACAAAAATTATCGATTGATAAAATCTGTTTTTTCCAGATCGTAAGTGGATTGTTATTGAATCAAATGAAATTTCCTCAAGCATAGCTGAGTGTAATCTTGATAAAAATATGTAATTCGCTTTTTGAGCGTTTATTTATTAGAATTATTCACAGAACTTAATATCCAAATATCAGAAGTATGAACAATCAGCTTAAGCATCGATTAATCGATAAGATTTTGGTCAGTAAAGACGAAAAACTGCTCTCTGCAATTGATCAGATTTTGGATTCTGTATCTGATCAAACTACCGGCGACGCTCTTACCAAAGAACAAAAGTTGATGCTTGAAATGAGTGAACAAGACATTAAGAATAATGAAACCATATCACAGTCGGAGTTAGATAAAGAAGATCTTACATGGCTTCGCGAGAAATAATTTGGACGAAAACAGCACAAAAACAGAGAAGAGCATTTCTGGAATACTGGCAAAAACGGACAGGATCTGCTGATTATTCAATCAAATTATTGACACTCACATCAAAACGAACCTCTTATATCTGTGAACACCCGGAATTTGGACAACAATCAGAATTTCCAGATACAAGGGTTACATCTCTTGGCCATTTTAGCATTTATTATAAAATCTCACTCTCTGCCATCATCATTACGGCTTTCTGGGATAACCGGCAAGATCCTAAAGATTTATACAATCTATTGAACAAATAATTTGAGATTAATCAATTATCTATTTCTACATAAAGCAAGCAATATTCCCAATTACTTCTGCATCAAAACAATCTGAATATCCATCACATTATTGCCGGTCGGGCCTGTGATGATGTGGCCGCCGAATTTTTCAAAAAAGTGATAACTGTCGTTGGCTTCAATAAAGAAGTCCGGATCAAGGTTTTTCTTTTTGGCTTCAAAAAATGTGTTTTGGTCAACAACACCTCCGGCAGCATTAGTTGGCCCGTCTATACCATCGGTACCAGCACTTAAAAACGCAATATTTTCATCAATTTTTTGCAGGCGTCGGGCCATCCTCAGGGCGAGTTCCTGGTTTCTTCCGCCAAGCCCGTCACCGGTCACCTTCACCGTGCATTCACCGTAAAACACCAAAGCATGCTTACCGTCCGGTTTCTCTCTCATTTTTTCGATATGCTCTACAATATGCTCTTCTAAATCATTAATCAGGCCGGTCCAAGCAGGATGAATCAGTTCCGTTTCAAACCCGGACTCTTCCAGTATTTTATGGGTCTGTCCGGCAACTTTGGATGCCGATGATACGATCCATACCTCGTGATTTTCAATTTCTTTGGTTTTAAAAATTCTGCTTTCTGAGGCATCTTTTTTTGAACTGATGTGATTTTTCACCGAATTCGGCAGCTTATCCCAGATTTCATATTTATGGAGCACATCAAAAGCATCCTGGTACGAAATTTCCTGAGCTGTTGTAGGCCCGCTACCGATATACCGCAGGTCATCATCGGGCACGTCGGAGATGATTAAGTCAAGAAGAGTTTTGTTTTCAAAATAGGACAGCATCTGGCCGCCTTTCACCTGAGAGATGGTTTTGCGAACAGTATTCACTTCATGGATAGAAGCACCCGATTCCAAAAGAAGCCTGAATACATCTCGAATATCATTCATGGATACATTTTGAACCGGCCGGCATAACAGTGCAGAAGTACCGCCTGAAATCAGGTTTATGACAACAGAACCATCCGGGATGTTTTTTACAAGGTCAAATAGTTCTTCAGTGGCCCGTATACTGCTTTCATCCGGAAGGGGGTGAGAGCCCTGAACCATTTTGATAGTTTTCAGATCCGATTCAGAATCCGGAGGTGCAATTATCAAACCGTCTTTGATTGAGTTGCCCAGAATCTTCTCCATCGCCTCGGCCATGGTGGGAGAAGCTTTCCCGGTTCCAATCACATAAATATCCTGATCTTTACCAACGGTAAATTCTGTATCGTAAATTCGTAATTTTCCCGTTTCCTGATTCCAGGATACAATTTCGGGCAGAAATTCTTTAGGATTAACATTTTTCAGGATAGATTTAAATACTGAAACAGCTTCTTTTTTGAGATTCATAATAGCTTCTTTTGCAGATGATCATTTCAAAATATGACAACACAAGGTATAAAGATTTTCTGAGTTTGTGTTAGTAAACTAACAAGATTTTATGTTGAATCGGTTCGAGTGGTTAGCAATTTACAGTTGACAATACGTAAATATCCCGCTACTATTATTGCGGCAACAGGTTCCTGTTTGTTGTGATGAACGGGATGAAAAGGGAATCCGGTGAAAATCCGGAACTATCCCCGTAGCTGTAAGCTCAAATAATGTGTTAACCTCACAGTACCACTGTCCGGTTTTTGTAGCCGGGCGGGAAGGTTGTTGACACTGAGTGAGTCAGAAGACCTGCCTGTTTGCTGAATTATTCAGGCTTTCGGAGGAAAGGCCGGGAATGCAGTTTCGCAACAATCTGTATCTGCGAATTTCATACCCAACTTTTTTTCATCGAAAGCTCATCGGTTAACAACAAAATACAGGACAAAAACCATGAGCAAAATCATCATCTCTATTATAGCGGGGGCAATGTTTTTTGCCTCAGAATTACAAGCACAATCTTTCACAGCTCCGGCAGATACACTACTGCTGGATGACATTGTGGTAACCGGCACTAAAATTCCCATGTCGCTTCGCGAAACCACCCGGCCGGTTGTGATCATTGGCAGGCAACAAATCGAACAGGGGAGCAGCCGGGATTTCTCCCAATTGCTTCATCAGCAGAGCGGAATCCGGGTTAACAACTCTCAGGGTACGCCAAGCGGCAACCAAAGCCTGTTTATGCAGGGAGCGGGCGGCGAATATACACTGATTTTGATTGACGGAAAACCGGTCAGAGACCCCTCCGGGGTGGGTGGTGCCATCGACCTGCGATTGCTGCCTCTGCACAAAATCGAACAGGTTGAAGTTCTGAAGGGCAATCAGTCAGCCCTGTATGGCTCGGATGCATTGGCAGGCGTCATCAACATTATCACACAAAAACCGCAACAGGAAAAAGCAGCCGGAATGGGTTCTTTATCATATGGGGCTTTTAACACCTTCGGCAGTTCTGCAGGTGTGAATGGCTCACCTCATAAGAAATTTAGCTACAATTTCCAGGCAAGCCGGGAATCGAGTGATGGCATCAGCGCTGCAGCCGATCCCACCGGGGAAGGAAATTTTGAACGGGACGGATTTACTCACCAATCGATTTACGGAAGTTTGACATTTCAACCGGCCGGCGGGTTCAGCATTTCACCCGGTTTTTCCTACTCCGATTACGACGGTGACTATGACGCCGATGCCTTTATTGATGCACCCAACACATTCGGCATTACCATGTTCAATCCGTCCATTCAATCCCGGTTTGATGGAGATAAGTTTACTTTGAACAGCAACTACAGCTATACAAAAACCGACCGGATTTTTTCATCGGAGTTCGGAGATGATGAATATGAAGGCAGGTTCCACAATCTTGATCATTTTCTGGCTTATGAACTATTAGAAAATGTAACCCTGCTTGGCGGATTTGAATATCAGCATGGATCCATGCCGGATTTTGAAGAAGGCGACAGCAGGTTGTCTGACTCATTTATCAGCCCATACGCCACTGCAATTTTTTCAAATATAGCCGGGCTCTCGGTAGTACTGGGCTACAGGCTGAACAGCCATTCGGAATATGGCAGAAATTCATCGTTTAACATTTCGCCAGCATTTCAGCTATCAGAGAATTTCAAGGTTTTTGCAGCTTATGGTACCGGATTTAAAGCGCCTACCCTGAATGAACTTTTTGGCCCGTTTGGCCCCAACCCGGATCTTGATCCGGAAACAAGCCGCGAATACCGATTCGGGTTCGAGTCGTTTCTGCTCAATCAAAACCTGAAAATCAGCGGTACAGTTTTTAACCGTACGATTGATGATCTGATCGTTTACACGTTTGATCCGGGATACATCAACCGGGACAGGGAAGAAACCACCGGGTTTGATTTATCAGCAAACTGGTTTGTTACTTCTTCGATGGCTTTGGGTGCGTTTTATAATTATCTCTCCGGGGAAACAATTACCCTGGATGATGCAGGAAGTGTTCTGGAGTCGGACGGGCTGATCAGAAAACCAAAACACAATGCTGGTTTTAATTTATCATATCGTTTTGGAGAGTCAGTCTTTGTTCAGATTGATGGTGAAATTGTAGGAGATCGTACAGACCTGTTCTTCAATCCCGAAAATGATTTCATCCCGGAAGAGGTCAACCTGGACAACTATGTTTTGATGAACCTCTTTGCAGAATACAGTTTGCTGAATGAGAAACTATCCATTTACGGCACGGTAAGAAATTTATTGAACTCGGATTTTACGGAGGTGTACGGCTTTAATACAATGGGGATCCACGCACAAGGCGGTGTACGGGTGCGTTTTTAATTTAAAGTGAGTTCGAGATAAAAATGATGATAAATGGTTACAACGTCATATTGAGCGCAATTCCGATGGTGCCTTTCCATCGGAATGAAGTCGAAATATAGAGTTTTCGACTTCGTTCCGACCAGAAAGCGGTCGGAACTGCCACATAGTGATCCCTGCGGGGCGCTCAAACTGACGATACCTTTAATTTTATCTCAAAACACATAAATTTAAGGGTGATTCTATTCTCCAACCCTTTGGGTAATAAAGAAAAATAAATGAAATCAAATGGGTACCCCGATTTCCCTGTCTCGGAGTAATTCATTAGAGTCATGTCAACAATTGAATGTCGGATCTGAGACTTCCGAAGTCTACATCGACACTTTCAAAAGGTTTGAAAGATATTATTAGTCAATGTTTTATTAAAACCTGAAAGACTTCGGAAGTCTTTTCCATC
>SL_3KL_010_SEDDRAFT_10002487_pt1 | contig 16843 bp, 17 predicted proteins | sample SodLakKL_010_SED_2_FD_10381 | JGI IMG/M metagenome (IMG submission 10381) | reverse complement strand
TGGACAGCCCGGATCCTTTTTGCCGCCGTCTTTATCTTCTCCGGGTTTGTAAAAGCCGTCGATCCGCTGGGCTCAACTTACAAATTCCAGGATTTTTTCATGGCCTTTGGGGTGGAATGGCTGTTTCCCGCCGCCCTTCCGCTTGCTGTCCTGCTAAGCACCCTTGAATTCGTTGTCGGATTCGCCTTTTTATTCGGGCTGAAAATGCAGGTTTTCGCACCAACGGGCCTTGCACTGATGGCTGTTTTCACGCCCGCAACGATATTCATTGCCCTGACGGACCCGGTACCCCACTGCGGCTGCTTCGGAGATGCCATTGTGATCAGCAACCAGGCCACCGCGTATAAAAACCTGCTGCTTTTTTGCGCAGCGGCGGTTGTTTTTTTCAACCGCCGCACCATCCGCCCCCTGGTTTCCGGCAAATCCGAATGGATTTCAGTTCTGGTCGCAGCCGTTATAATCACCGGGATTTCGCTCTACGGCCTGACATATCTTCCCATCATCGATTTCCGGCCGTGGAAAGCCGGAAACACTATCGCCGAAAAGATTGCACTGCCGGAAGACGCATCCCGGCAAATCATTTTGGTATTTGAAAACCGAAAAACCGGGGAACCGAGGGACTATCCGGCGGACGACTACCCATGGGACGACCCGGAGTGGGCTGAACTGTGGGAATACAAGGACCGAAAAGAAAAAAAGAAAAAACCGGACGCCGAATCCCCCATCGCCAATTTCAGCATTATGGATGAATCCGGACTCGACCTGACGGAATCCTTCATTGGCGCCCCCGGCTACCTCTATCTTGTGGTTGCATACGATCTGAATACGACCCGCAGCCGCGCTTTCGACGAAAAACTCGCGCCGCTTGCCGAAATGGCAATGCAAAGCGGCCGTGACTGGATTGCACTCACGGCCTCTCCCCCTGAAATCGTTCATGATTTCAGAAAAACGCACGATGCAGCCTACCCGTTTTTCTTCTCCGATGAAAGGGCGCTTAAAACCATTATCCGCTCCAATCCGGGACTTGTTGTCCTGAAGGATGGCGTGGTTATAGGAAAATGGCCGTACAGAAAACTCCCGTCACCGGACACCATCAACAGCAATATCGCCAATAAGAAATAGAATTATTTGAGACAAAAAAATATCATGCCGGAAAAACCCCTCAAAGCAAAGCACGATACGATGCATCCGCGCTCACGAAAATAACAACATATCGCTTTTTAGAAATATGGACCAATGAATATCTGTTGACGGCATGGGTTCGCCTTGTTATTTTTTTGCATTATAAAAGATTGTATTCCGTTGAACGGAAGCATCATAAATGACGTGAATAAGGAGAAAGTCCATGCTGCTGTCCGGATATGAAAAAGAAATCTTTCGGTCCAAGTGCAATCAGGAGGCCGAAAGCGTCCACTGCTTTGCCCATTTATACGACGACATATCGGGGGTGATTCCCTATCTCAACGCGGAGATGGGGGGCGATGCGTTTACCGCGGACCCGCCGTCGGTGACTTTCAAGGCGCACGGCAAGCTGATTACCATCCATCCGAAAAAGATTGCCGTCAACGCGTTGAGCGGCGAGGAGGAAGCCGAGAAGATCTGCAGCTGGCTCATGCGCGAGATCAACGATATCTGGGAGAAAAAAGACGAGATCGAGCCCAAGTACGAGGCCCGCGCGGAGCCGAAAGTTTTCGACCTTCTGAAACTGCTGCCCAACAAGCCGGGATGCCCCAAAGAATGCGGCCAGGCCACCTGCATGCTTTTTGCCAAACTGCTCTCGGAAGGGGTCAAAACCCCGGCGGACTGTCCGCACCTCGAGCAGGAAAAAAAGGAAATGCTCGAATCCTACCTTGCCGGATTTGATCTCGGATAGCCTCTGCCGGACTATACCGGCAAGGCTGTGTGCCGGTGACCGCTTTTTACAGGCTGAAAAAAAGCCCCGGCATCCATCTGCTCCCGAAGCGGAATGGATTGGATGCCGGGGCTTTTTACGTATCATTTCGGCCGTTACATGATCGGGGCTTTTTCCGGATCGCTGGGGAACCAGCCCCGCGTCCGGATGCAGAAGCGCACGAGCATCAGCATGATCGGCACTTCGATCAGAACGCCCACAACGGTTGCCAACGCAGCCCCCGAACCGGTCCCATACAGGGTCAGGGCAACGGCGATAGCCACCTCGAAGTGATTGGAAGCGCCGATTTGCGCTGTCGGCGCCGCATCTTCATACACAATGCCCAATGGCTTGCATGCCAGATAAGCGATTCCGAATATGAAAAAGGTCTGGATGATCAGCGGAATGGCAATCATCACGATAACCAGCGGCTGGGCAACAATCACCTCTCCCTGGAGCATGAACAGGGCCACCAGGGTCACCAGCAGCGCAACCTGGGAAACGCTTCCCCACTTTTTGATGTATACCGTTTCAAACCAGTCCATCCCCTTGCGCTGGATCAGGATTCTTCTGGTTAAGTAGCCGGCCACAAGCGGCACGCCTACGTAAACACCCACGGTCAGGGCGAGCGTCATCAGGGGAATCGGCATGGCGACTCCCAGCAGCAAATTGCCGAGCGGCGCATACAAAATCAGCATCGTCAGCGAATTGATGGCCACCATGACCAGGGTGTGCCCCATGTTCCCGCCGGAGAGGTAGCTCCAGACGAACACCATGGCGGTACACGGCGCAATCCCCAGCAGAATCATGCCGGCCGTGTACTCCGCCCCCATCTCGGGAGAAATAAACGGCGCCCAGATCTGCGTCATAAACAGCCATGCGAAAAATGTCATCGTAAAGGGCTTGATTCCCCAGTTGACGATCAGGGTCGTCAATACGGGCTTCGGGGCTTTTACCGCCTCCACCACCTGCTTGAAATCGATCTGGATCATAATGGGATAGATCATCAGAAACAGCAGGATTCCGATCGGCATGTTGACCTGCTGGATGGAAAGCGAATCGATAAAATTCGCCATACCGGGGAAGATATACCCGATCAGAATCCCTGCCGCCATGCACAGCGCAACCCACAAGGTGAGGTACCTCTCCCAGAGCCCCATTACCTTTTCCTGTTTTTCAGCCATTGGTTCGCATCTCCTTTTTCCGTAACGACATTTCAGATATCATAAGGAGTTATCCCGGTTTTTTTGCGTTCCCGTTTCAACAGCGATGGGATGCATCAAGCCTTCTTTTCCGTCATCGGAATGGCCAGAACGGGAATCGGGCTCCGCCGCAGAACGCCCCGGGCGGTGGATCCCATGATGGCGTCGGTCAGGCCGTGGCCGCCGGTTGTACCGATCACGATCACATCGCAATCGTTTTCCGTTGCAGCCGCAACGATCTCCTCTATAGGAACGCCCCGCCGCACGAGGATTTCATCGGTGACATATTCGCATTCCGGGGTATCGGCCTGCACATCATCACAAAACGACTGAAGCCGCTGTCTCGTCTGCTCGACGGCTTCGGCTTCGTTTCGTTTTTTAATCTTTTCCCATTCTTCTTTGGAGAAATACATCTGAACGCTCGGTGCGCGGACCGCGACATCTTCAATGACATTGAGCGCCACCAGTTTCGCATCGTGCTTCCGGGCCAGCGCCAGTGCCCAGTCAATGGCGTTTCGGGCGCTTTCGGAAAAGTCTGTTGCATACAAAATTTTCGCTATTTTGGGAATCATTGCATGACCTCCAGTAATTTGTAGTGGGAAAAGATGAAAAAGGAAACTTTTTCCCCTCTTCACTTCATCAACAGCACCCCCCGCCAGGACAGCATTCTCCGGAACCGGAACTCGTATTGCCTGCGAAGGGGAGCACACCCGCCTCCTTTTTGATTTTCTTTCCGGCATCGTCTTTTGTTGCATCATCGGCAGTTGAAGCGAATGACTGCTCAACAAAGCGCTGCATGGCGTTCACCCCGCCCTTCTGCACCTGAGCGCCGATGGCAAGGGCCTCCCGGATTTCCGCTTCGTCTATGCCTATCTCATCGGCCTTGTCCACATGATGCGTCAGGCAGGGCTGGCAGTTGGTCGCCACGGACGCGCCGATGGCAATGAGTTCTTTTGTTCTTTCATCCATTTCCACTCTCCTTTTTACCTATCTTTGCAATAATTTGCAGGAATCACTGACATTGCTCCCGGCCTGTCACAATACCCGCTGATGTCCATACTAATGGTGCAAAAACTAGTATTTCCTGTTTTCACTTGAGCACATCGACTGATCAGATACCTGGCGCTGTCTCCGGGCTTTGCAAAGCTCGTCAATCGGACGGGCGACGATGGTTTCAAGGGTTTGCCGGTCGTCCGAAATAACCGCAGAGCGTTCCACGGAATCCTGTACCCAGTTCAGCAGGGCATCCGGAAAGCCGGATGCCAGCCGGTAATGCACCCACCGGGCGTCTTTCCGGTTTTCCACCAACCCGGCGTTCTGAAGCACGCTCATGTGCCTGGAGACCGTTGGGGTCGACACCTTCAGAAGCTCGGTGATTTGGCAGACGCAAAGCTCATCATAGGCTGAAAGCGCCATGACGATCCGCAGGCGGTTGCCGTCGGCAAGGGCCTTGATCTGTTTGAGCGTTTTTTCCATTGGATCGTTCCCGGATATTTAGTAATTTGTATGATTAGCTAAATAGCTAATCGAAAATAATGACCCGGGCCGCACCTGTCAAGAAAAATTCCTTGGTTTCTTGTCAATTTTTTTCCACCGTCTCCGGGTAGCCGGAAAGCAACCTGGCATGCCAGGCGTTGCTGACCCGCTTCTATGAACCATCGAAATGTAACAGCCCATACGCCGACGCGATGATTTCCAGCGGATGAAATACCGGAACCGACGGAAGCAACTGCCGGAACTGGAGCCGGCAGCTCAGGCAGTCGGTAACGATGGCTTCCGGGGAAGCCGCCCTGATTTTTTCAGCCAGCGGTCGGCCCAGGCGGACCGATGCATCGTGAAAGCTCGCCTTGAATCCCAAGCTGCCGCCCATGCCGCAGCAATCCATTGACGCGCCAATCCGGCGGAGCTCAAGGTCCGGAACAAGTGCGAGCAGCGTTTCGTAGGGGCTGCCGATATTCTGCTCCCGCTGGTGACAGGGGGCGAAATAGACCATGCGGCGCGCCATGCGCCCCAGATTCGTATCGAAACGCGCTTCCCGATGCATGCGTTCCAAATACGCCCCCATATCCAAAAGCGCCTCGGACAGCCGGATGCGCGCAAGGGGGTCGATGCCAGCAAAACTCGGGTTGTCCATGAGAATCTTGCCGTAAATGGACTTGTGAAGAAAGGTATGCCCGCCTTTATTCCGTCCTGTTCCCGGAAGCCGGATTTCATCCGCCCCGGCACCGGCCGCTTGCTGGTAAGCCTCCGAGTAATGGGCTCCCTCCCGGAGCAGCACCTTCATGAAAAAGCCGCACGTGGGGCAGGCGGAAACCAGATCGAAGCCGGCATCAACCGCTGCCAGAAGCGAGTCCAGGTTCTTTTGAACCCGGGTGTGCGTCAGCGGTTCCATTCCCTCGAGCAGGGTCGGCATCCCGCAGCACTGCTGGGGCGGGACGTAAACCGGCAGACCGTTTTTCTCCAGGATCTTTACAGCGGCTTTGGCTACCTCCGGAAACAGGTATCCGGCCGTGCATCCGGCGAAATAGGCTACAGCCGGAAGCCGGTCCGGTTTCCGGGTCTGATTGTTTTTTTCGGCCCATGAAAAAAAGTCTTCCGGCGGGAGCGCCGGCAGGTCGCGTTTTTGTGATATCCCGCCAGCGCGTTTTGCCGCTTTGGCCGCCGGACCAACCCGCAACGCCGTATTGATCAGCTTCGGGAAGCAGCTTCCCAGGCGGCCGACACCCTGCACGTCGGCCAGCATCCGCAGCCCAAGCGGCAGTCCGCGCTCCCGCACCCGGGCCGCCTTGGACCGGACAATGTCCGTGCGGATGTTTGGGCAGGGACACAGGCCGCAAAGGGTGCACATGTCTGCCAGACGGTCCAGCGCTTCGTCGGACGGAGAAATCCCTTGTTCTTTTTCCCGGTCATGCAACCGGTAGAGTTCGGGAAAAAACAGGCAGCTGTCCTCCATCAAAATACGGCAGATATCGCAATCCGCGCAGGCGTCCACTACCCCGCGGATCAGGCTGCGGGCCGATGGCTGACTGTCTTTCCGCTCGTTTGTCATTCACGATATCCCAGCCGGTTGCTGATAGGGATGGTTTTATGGCTCCGGCCATAATCATCCGCGTTGCCCCTTGCGAATTCGGCCTGATTTCAGGGGGCCGGATAGCAAGGCAGAGATGCGCTGAATCGCCGTAACTGAATATAGATGCCAAAATCCGCATTGTCAAACCATGGAGGCGCCGTCCGGCGCCAGCACCGGTAGCAACTTCACGCCTGAAACGACTTCTCTTGCTTCCGGGTTGCCTTTGATCGCATCGCTTTATTATAATAATTGCAATTTCGTAGTTAAGGAATGCAAGATCCGTTTTCAAGAAAGACGGCCGAAAAATGACGGCGCGCCCATGTCCCGCATACCGGGCGGATGCCGCGGATAAAAAAGGCTGGAAAAAGGGGCGGGAATCGGCGGGGCCGGCACCCGGTCCGTATTCGAAGCAATCGGAAATGCGTCAAAAAACAAGCAGCCGGATTGATTTCAAAACTCGAAAATCGGCATGACCGAGCCTTCAAAAAACAGTGCGAAGATCAACAGGCCGGCACCGAAAGATACGGCACAGACCGTGCGGCTGGTTTGGCTGATATTCAGCAGAAACAATACGAAAAACAGCCCCCCGTAGGCCAGGCAGAAAGGACAGAAAACCTGGTTTGCGATCTGGAAATGAAGCAGAACCACTCCGCCGCCGACCGCCATGCAAAGCAGCACAGCCCGCGCATGGCCCCCGAATGACCGATAGGCCCGGCTGCCTAGTGGCAGGCTGAGAAGCAGAATAGCGCCGGCCAGAATGAATCCCAGACAATGCAGGTCCAGACCGAAAAGGCCCCCGTGGATATAGGTGCAGCCGGTTTCGCATACCAGGTTCGCATACAAGGTCCCCGCTGCGAACAGGGGGAGAAGGATATTTGCGGCGCTCCGGACGATCTCCGTTCGCGGATTTTTGATCAGGCGCATAGGATTTTCCTTTGTATCCGGCGGGCATGGAACTGACCCGGATCAGTTCATACAACTTTATGATTTTACAGCCAATATCATAAGGACTTTTTTCTGTCAACATATAAAGCCATATAGGGATATAACAATATAACCACCTATAACCCCTGTCTTTTAACGAATGACGCTTAGACCGGCTAACCGGCGCTTCCTTTCTGCTTGCTTGACAAAGCGCCATCCCGATACAAGTTTATTTACAAGGACATTCGAAATCAAAGGAGGTCACCATGTTTTCTTTCAGAGAAAAAGTGGCTGTTGTAACCGGGGCAGGCGGCGATATCGGCCGGGACGCCGCGGTAGCGCTTGCAAAGCGGGGCGCCAGGATCCTGGCAGTCGATATGGATCCGGGCGGAATTGAAAAAACCGTGGAGGCAGTCCGCTCGACCGGCGGCACCGCGGAAGGATTCAAGGCGGATGTTACCCAATCGGCCGAATGCGAGGCCTATGCAAAAAGGGCTGCCGATCTTAGGGGAGAAATCAACCTGTTTTTCAACAATGCGGGCATTGAGGGTATAGGGGCGCCCCTTGCCGATTATCCAGAGGAAGAATTCGACAAAGTAATCGCCGTGAACGTGAAAGGCGTCTACCTCGGCATCAAAGCGGTCGTGCCGCATATGAAAAAAGGATCGGCCATTGTCAACATGGCCAGTGTAGCAGGCCTTAACCCCTTCCGCTGTATTCGTCGGACTTGCTTCAGGCGGCCCCCTCCCCTGGATCAATAGCAAGCTGCCGCCCGGCTGTATCGCTTTTAACCAGGGGTTGACCCCACCTGAACCGAGCGGTTCAGGCCCCATATTTCCTGGTCATATGCTGCAGGCAGTTTTGCCCCTGATGCCGTCCATTCGATTCAATATGTATTGAACTTGTAGGTTCCATTGGCCGGAACGCCCGATTCAAACGTGGTGCCCTCGAACAACGCCTCCTTATCGAGTGTTCCGGTCCCGTCGACCCGCAGGGGAGCAATATTGAGCCGCACTGAATGGCACTTGTTGAAATCGTATGCGGCATAAAGCCGGATATAGGAATCCGGACCGGTCCCGGTCAGATTCAGCATATCGAATCGGGTGCCATCATCTGCAGGAATGCGCATATCATTACGGGAAAACCATACACTGCCTGTTTCGGCGCTCAGGCCAAGCCCGGCACCGGACGCAGGACCTGCAATCAAACAAACGGAAAAAAGAAGAGCGAAGCAAATGACAAGTCTGGTCTTCACTGGCATACCCCCGGTTTTTTATGCCCAATCGGTTTATGTTAGAAACAGTACCTGAACGAAAACCGTCTTGACCTTGAAGAAAAATCCTAGTTTTCGTCCGGCCACCAAATAATAGCGGGACGCATCTTTTTAACAAATCGCATGTATTGACGGCTTCTTAAAAAAAGTCCAATATCTGCGTTACGTGCGATTTCTCAGAATTTCACGTACGCCAACTACGCTGCATTCTTCGAAATCGCGCAAGCCTTGATCTTGAACTTTTTACCAAGCCGTCAGATCGCGACTTTTTATGAGTGCATCGTGTATTATTCTTTATGGAGAACAGGTTGTCCCGGTCAAGAATAATTCGCGGCCGGGCTTGAGTTAAAGGTCGGGTCTCTGATGGTTTTCAAAAAAATACCGGAAAAGCGCAAGCACTTCCTGTACACATTTCCCGCCTTTCCTGGAATACCCGGGTGCTATGCCGGAAAATTAAGGACACGGGCCGGCATACGCGCTTCCTTGATGCGATCGCCGATAGAGTCGTTGTTCATGCGATAGGTTCGAGCACTCTATCGCCAACATGCATTGCATTCCCGGCGGCATTTTTTTGAACACCTGGGCGGACGTCGCACCGGCCGGGCTCGATCTTTCCGGGCATAACTGGTATTCATTCCTTGTAAAAAACCTGCTTCCGGTGACCCTTGGCAATACTACCGGCGGCGTTGTTTTCGTGGGTCTGAGCTACTGGGGGGCGTATCTCCGGCCCGAGCCGCAGACGGAAAACTAAACGCCAGTGAAAGCAAGGCTGATATGCGGGTTACCATCGTCTACGACAATACCACGGGGCAGGAAAACCTTTCCATGCAGGACCTGCACGGCCTGCGCCGCATTGCCGGTCCGACGAAAATTTTTCATGAAATCTTTTCCACGGGAGAGCTTAAGGCCATCGAACATTCCCTGGTAATCCGGCAGAAAGAAGGACTGGTCGTGGTTGCGGGATGCTCCCACCCGGGAATCGGTGAAATTCTGGCGGCCGCCTCCGCCTTCGGACACCCTGCCGCCCTCATCGGCGGGCTCCACGGATTCGACGACTTTGAGAAAATTGCCTGCCTTTCGTGCATCTGCCCCACCCATTGCACCCGGCATATCGACCGTATCGCGGCCGTGTACCCGCAGCAGTATGTCTCCGGCTGCGCCGGCCGGGTCCTTGACCTCTAACCCTGCAAAGGCCGCGGAAAATTGAAAGAAAACAGGCGGCCATAAAAACGCATTACGAAACATATCGCCTGACATGAGCACAAACTCAAAACTATTGTAAGCATGAAAAGTGATGCATCTCACTGAAACATGCTTATAGTAGGGACTTTGTAATAAGGAGGGACCAAATGTCCCAACCCAAAAGACCGATGGATATTCTAAAACTGCTGGATCATTCCAACTGCCGGCAGTGCAACGAACAGACCTGCCTGGCGTTTGCGGCCCAGGTATTTACGGGGAAGAAGAAGCTCAGCGACTGTCCAAAACTGGATTCTTCCGTTCCCGAACAATACGGCGGGAACGACGAAACGGATAAAAGCACCGAAAAACTGCGCACGTCCGACGAAGAAATCGAAGCCTATGTGCGGTAATTGAAGGAGAAGGTCCGGGTAATGGACCTGCCCTCCCTAGCGGGAAAACCGGGCGGCAAATTCCGGAACGGCCGCCTGACCGTCAAGGTGCTCGGCAAGTATTTCAGCGTGGCCCCGGACGGGACCCTGTCGGTCGAGATTCACACCAACCCGTGGATTTCCGTGCCGGTGCTCACCTATATCACGGAAGGCGCCGGCAAGGACATCACCGGCAGATGGCTCACGTTCCGGGAGTTAAAAGACGGCAGCGCATGGGCCGGACTGTTCCGGCAGCGATGCGAAAAACCGCTCAAGCAGATCGCGGACAACGACTATGATCTTTTCGTCGATCTGCTGGATGTCTTCAACGGGCGCCCCACAGAGCATCTGGATGCCGATATCGCCAGGATCTTTTACGTACTGCCCAAGGTTCCGATCATGATCTGCTATTGGCCCGCGGAAGAGGACTTCAAATCGAACCTCAACATCTATTTCAACGAGGCCGCAAACGAGAACCTGAATATCGGCTCCATCAATGCCCTGGGCTCGGGCCTGGCCCGGATGTTTGAAAAACTTGCGGTAAAACACGGCACCCGGTCACCGTAAGATATAACTGCAATGCAATCCCATGCGAGAGTCCTGGAACGCCGGAAAGCAGCTCAACGTGAATCATTAAAAACCATAAAGCTTGTCTAATCAGTCAAAACCTTTGGTTTTTTCTCCGGTCAACCAATTTCAAATGCCGCCGATCTCATTTTCCGATTGACATGTTAGTGGTTTGGGTAAATAAAATTTTTTTTGATGCTGGATGTTTATTATAAAAAAATTGCGAAACATCCCGCCTTTAAAAGATTCTTAATCAAAAAGAGGATATTGATGTGTCCTATTTCTGTGTTGAAGCCCTGATTATCTTGATGCTGATTTTAGTCAATGGCTTTTTTGCAATGTCGGAAATGGCATTAGTGGCAGCGCGCAAAGTGCGGCTTAAGTCCATGGCAGACAAAGGCAGTCGTAAGGCCCTTACCGCATTGCAGTTAAAAAATAAACCGGATAAATTTTTGTCCACAGCTCAAATTGGCATCACCATGGTGGCTATTTTGACAGGAGCGATCAGTGGTGCCACGCTAGCTGCAAGAGCGCAGACCTTCTTATCAGACATAACGTTCCTGGCACCTTACAGCGGACCACTTGGACTGGCTTTAGTGGTTATTCCCATTACCTATCTGACTCTGATTCTGGGCGAGCTTGTACCTAAAAAACTGGCCGTCAGCTATCCAGAAAAAATGTCTGTCTTTTCCGCCCCCGTCATGTATATGCTCATGCGCCTTGCCATGCCTGCTGTCTACCTGTTGAGCATTTCCATACGAGCCGTAATCAGTCTGCTGAACATTACACCGCCCAAGGAACCCAAGGTGACAGAGGATGAGATTCGGAGCTTGATCCGGGAAGCCGTTATCTACGGGGAAGTTGAGACCTCCGAGCAGGAAATACTTGAAAGGGTTTTCCGCCTTGATGATTTGCAGGTGGGTGCATTGATGACCCATCACTCCCGAATTGTCTGGCTAAACCCAGACGACCCTGACGAAATGAATCTCGAAAAAATTCTTCAAAATCCTCATTCTCGCTTTCCTGTAGCAAGAAATGAGCCGTTCCAGGTTTTGGGGGCCATAAAGGCCAAGGATTACTTAGGTGCCATTGTGAAAGGAAAAGAACAATCATTGGAGACAAACTTGCAAAAACTTGAATCCGTCCCCGAAACTATGCGGGTCCTGCGCCTTCTGGAGTTCTTCCGGAAAAAAGACCAGATGCATTTCGCTCTGGTGGTCAATGAATATCAATCCCCCCGGGGCGTAGTGAGTTTCAATGACATACTTGAATCCATGGTTGGTGTCATACCCGCACCGCAGGCATCTCCAGAGCCTGCAGCCGTGCGGCGCGAAGACGGCTCTTGGCTGTTGGACGGTTTTATGCCATTGGAAGATGTTCAGGACAAATTGGGTATTGACAGGCCAATGAGAAAAAAAGGACAGTCTTTTCAAAAATTGGCAGGTTTTGTGCTTTCCCAATGTGACAACGAGCCTAAGATAGGAAAAAAATTTGACTGGGAAGGTCACAGTTTTGAAATTGTAGACATGGATGGCAAGCGAATTGACCGTATTCTTGTCAAGCCTTTTCCAAAAGAATAGCCACTGTGTTGGTAATGCTTGGAGCGAAGTGGGCTCCCTTGCCTACCCAGCAAGGATTACCGAGCCTAGTGAATTTTGCGTCTTGGTTCTGGTATTCCACAGGTGCTTATAATTTGCACGCATGCCATATCATAGCCGCATGGCACTATAGTCTTCGCAACCCCCATATTTGAGAACTTTGACAACCTTGACGGCTTGGTAAAAATTCCAACATCTGCGTTACGCGCGATTTCTCAGAATTTGCGGCTTACGCCTTGCAAACATGCACGTACATCAAGTACGCTGCATTCTTCGAAATCGCGCAAGCCTTGATCTTGAACTTTTTACCAAGCCGTCAGATCGCGACTTTTTACGAGTGCATCAACCTTGAACGGTTATCATTATAAGAAAGGCGTGACGCAAATTTTTAAAAACTGAACGCGCATCCAATCCAACACAAAACGGTCATTCGGCCATAAAAAAGGGGATTGCCATGGCGGAATCGAAAATCGGTATCGGACTCGGCGGGGGCGCTATCCTGGGGGCAGCCCATATCGGTGTATTAAAGGCTCTTCAGGAAGAGGGTATAGCCGTCGGCGCGATCAGCGGAACGAGTATTGGTGCTTTCGTTGCAGCCTTATATGCATTTGAGGTGCCGCCTGATGAAATTGAAAAGATTGTGTTGGAATTAGACTGGCTTGATATGGCCGGCTTTGCATTCTCAAAAATGGGATTTCTTTCCAACGCGAAGATGGGTAAAAAAATAACGGAGGTCTTAGGGGAAGTCCAATTTAAGGATGCACGGATCCCGTTGTCCTTTATTGCCACCGATGTGGGCAATTTTGAGAAGATCATCCTGGATTTGGGGGATGTAGCAGCAGCCGTTATGGCCAGCACCTGTGTGCCAGGCATTTTCATACCCGTGGATATTGAAGGCCGGATGCTTGTTGACGGAGGGCTTATGGAGAACGTTCCACTTTCACCGCTTTTCAATCAGAATATGGATACCGTCATCGGCGTGGATCTCAATGCTGGCCGTAAATTCAAGCGGCCCGCGGATTTGATCGATGTGCTGCTTAATGCCATTGATATCGCCATAGACAATGCCACACGCTTGCAGACCCGAAAAGCAGACCTGCTGATTGCCCCGGAATTATCTGCGTATAACCGCACTGACCGAGAACGTATTCCGGAGTTGATTCGGAAAGGTCATGCAGCGGCCCGGAAGTCCTTATCAAGCATGGGAGCATGAAATCTTGAGCCAAGGCATAGCGATACAACGTTCAATAAGCATTTGATATTTAAAAACTATTAAATCAAATGAATGGGGACGGCAATGGTTGAATACACAACGCTGGTCTTCACTGGCGGCTTCCGGTGTTTTTTGTTTGAAATACGGCAGCAGGCCTTGCTGTCATGCGTTCCGCCCCTGTACGCATTTCCTGCCTTGTCGGGGATGCCCGGGTGCCAGACCGGAACCGACGGCAGAAACCGCGCGAAATACTATTGAAGATTGCAATGTTCCTGTTAAAGTGAACCGGATATGCGGTCTACCATCGTTTACGACAATACCAGCCGACAGGAAAACCTTGCGGCGGACTGGGGGTTTTCGTGCCTCGTGGAGGCCCACGGCAAAACCATCCTCTTTGATACGGGCGCGCGAGCGGATATCCTCGGGCAGAACATGAAAGCGCTCCGCATCGATCCTTCCCGGATCGATGCGGTATTTATCTCCCATGACCACTGGGATCATACCGGCGGACTTTTTGCCGTTATGAAAATTGGCCGGATGAGCGTTTACGTGCCCGGCTCTTTCCGGTCCATGCCGGATCTGTACGGCCTGCGCCGCATTGCCGGTCCGGCGGAAATTTTTGATAACATCTTCTCCACGGGAGAGCTCAAGGCCATCGAGCATTCCCTGGTGATCCGGCAGGAAGAGGGGGTGGTTGTGGTTGCGGGATGCTCCCACCCGGGAGTCGGCGAAATTCTTGAAGCCGCATCCGCTTTCGGAAACGTTACCACCCTCATCGGCGGATTCCACGGATTCGACGACTTTGGGCAAATTGCCGGCCTTTCATGCATATGCCCCACCCATTGCACCCGGCATGTCGACCGCATCGCGGCCATGTACAAGAAGCAATATGTCTCCGGCGGCGCCGGCCGGGTCCTTGAGATCTGATTCCTCACGGCCGTGGAAATTGAATGGACTCTATCCTGACACCTCCGGCCATGGGACAGCGCATTCGCCGACAGGCAGGGAAGTGTAACGCCCCATCGACAGGCCTGCAACGGTCCGTTGCAGGCCGTTGTGCAGGCCCTGAGGCAGTTTTCCGGGCTATCCGTACATCGATTCCAATTCATTCCGGAATTGCCTGACTACTTCTTTCCGCTTAAGCTTCATGGTTTGCGTGAGCGTACCGTTTTCCACGGAAAAATCCTCCCTGAGAAAAAAGAAGCGCTTTGGAATTTCATAGCCCCGGAAATTTTTTCTCAATAATTGGGTAATCTCGTTTTCGATCATCTCCGTAAATTCCCTGTTTGCCAGAAGGTCGTCGGGATTGCCGGACACATCGTTTTTTTCAGCCCAGCGCGCGGCTGTTTCAAAATCGGGAACCACCAGGCAGACGTTGTACGGCTTTCCATCGCCGTAGATCGTTACGTTGGCGACCTGCGGCAGAAGCTTGATTTCTTCTTCCAGAACTGCGGGAAATACGTATTTGCCGTTGGAGAGCTTGTACTGTTCCTTGATCCGGCCGGTAATCCACAAAAACCCGTATTCATCGAAAAGCCCCCGGTCGCCGGTGCGGAAGCCACCGTCAGGCATTATAACCTCGGCGGTTTCTTCCGGCTTGTTGTGATACCCTTTCATCACATTCGGACCGTATACAACGATCTCACCATCACTGGCGTCTTCTTCGACGATCGATTGATCGATTACAACCTTCTGCCCCTCCAGGACCTTCCCAACGCTTCCAATCCGCCAGGCATTGCTGCAGTTCATGGTTACGGCAGGCGCCGTTTCCGTCAAACCGTAGCAGTCGTAAATGGGGATTCCGATGTCAAGGAAAAACAATGCGATCTCCTTGTTCATGGCGGCACTGGCGGTTAGCGCACCGGTCACTCGGCCGCCCATGGCTTCCCGGACCTTGGAAAATACCATCTTGTCCATAAGTGCATGCTGCACGTTGACGATAGCGGAGGATTTTCCCTGCTGGGCCAGTTCGTTTTTTTGCCGGGCAATCCGGCAGGCCTTATCGAACAGTTTTTTCTTCATGCCGCCGGCTTCACTCATCTTTGCCTGGATGCCGTCATAGATTTTATTGAACACGCGCGGCACGGCAACCAGATAGGTCGGCTTCACCCGCTGAAGATCTTCTCCGAGGGTTGTCACATCTCTCATGAAGCCAAGGGAGCCGCCGAAGTGTATCCAGTTGTTGAGCTCGCCGGAAAAGGCATACGAATGCGCCCAGGGAAGCATGGACAGGCCGACTTGCTTTTCCGTCAATTCCGGGTAAATGCGGTTTCCCGCCCTCACGCAGTAAGTGATGTTCCCGTGCGAAAGAAGCACGCCTTTGGGTGCGCCGGTCGTCCCGGAGGTGTAGATCAAAACGGCTATGTCATCGTGATGGGGAATGATCGGTTCCACCGGGTTGTCGGCGCCCGCTTTCTCCAGCGCCGCCAGGCTTTTTTCACCCTGGTCCCCCATAATGTATATCTTCTCAAGGGTGGAGATTTCCTCCTGAAAGTCTTTCACCTTTTCATAAATCTCCGGCGAAGATACCAGCAGGAATTTGATGCTGCTGTCCTTGACAATGTATTTCCAGGTACCGATCAGCTCTTTTTCGTACATGGGTATATACCGGGCATTCCGCCCATAGGTCGCGAATGCCAGGACCGCCCATTCGGGCCGGTTGCCCGATATGATGCCGACCGCATCCCCCGCCCCGATATCCAGCTGCGCCAGCCCGCCCCGGACATTGTCTATGCGCCTGCCGATTTCACCGTACGAAAGGGCATCCAGCGCCCCCTGATCGTTGTGCACCCAAAACAACACATTGTCCCTGAATTTTTTTTCACTTTCACCCCACCATTCAACCAGGTTATCCGGTTTTTCATACGTCCACATAATCTTCTCCCTTGTAATATTAATACAATCCAACCATTGACGGCTTCGTAGTTTCGGATCTCCGGATCGGCTGCAAATATCAGCGCGGATATAGGACTATAAATCAGTGCGACTCATGTGATCCCCGTTTCTGTTCGTGTACAAACAAACTCCGAAGCATGCCATAACGAACCGACAAAATCAACGCATTTGGAATGGAAATCGCCTCTGACCGGATGAAAGCGATGCAGATAATCGATCGATCGGCGATACGTGATGTGACACTGAAACAGCGCCTTATAAAACCCCCCGGCTGTTATGAGCGTATGATCAAATCGTTGTAAGCAGGAAAAGCCCGCATTTCAATTATTGATCCGTTTTGTATTTTATGGCATTGATAGTGACGCATTCAACCCAAACAAAAATCTTTTACCGGGAATTGTTGTTTTGCCGCGATCTGTATTGACAGAACTTTCCGTTAAAGTTAAAAATAAATATTGATGATCTTGTAAAAAGTCTCGATCCGACGGCTTTGTAAAAAGTTCAAGATCAAGGCTTGCGCGATTTCGAAGAATGCAGTGTACTTGGCGTACGTGTATGTTTACAAGGCGTAAGCCGCAAATTCTGAGAAATCGCGCGTAA
>SL_3KL_010_SEDDRAFT_10002486_pt1 | contig 16844 bp, 12 predicted proteins | sample SodLakKL_010_SED_2_FD_10381 | JGI IMG/M metagenome (IMG submission 10381) | reverse complement strand
CCGCCATATCTAAATATGGCTTCTGTGAGATCTTCCATCGTCTGTGGCTCATGGTCAGTTATATGAGCGATTGAAAAGTGAGCGGTCCGCATAAGTTTGTGAGCCTCCGGTTTCAGTATTTTCAATTTTTGAACGGTCTGTAAAACACCATCTACCGACTGTTCCGAGCCCGCAAAAAGCAGAGCATCACTGTTTCTTCCACTCAGATCAGATATTTCAGTGCTCCAGTGAGAGTTTGGCAGCAGACCATTCACATCAAGAAGGTTCAAAATAGTTTGAAGAAGGTACGGGTCTTTCCGGGAAATTTTACCAGAATAGCTTCCCCCGGCCATCACTACGGCAAGAAGGTCCTGTATCCCCACAAGAGGCAGGTTCCCTGCATGAAGACAAAGTACATCTTTATCCCTGAGACTGTTCTCTCGCAACTTGGAAATTTTTGCCCACTTTTCCAGGTTTTTTTGGTTGAGCGAGTGCTTTAAAACCAGAATCCTGTGTTTAATATCTTCGAAACTGAAAAAACTCTCCTCTGCTGTTCTTTCGATAGCTTCCTTTAACTGGTGGTTATCAGGCCGAAGCCATTCCATGACAGTTTTTGAGATTTTTTCGATATGTTTTTGAATCCCACTCAAGAGTCAGTCTCTGTCAATTAAAAAGTTACACCCACGAAGATCAGCCGGATTCCAGCGGCCCAACACCTGAAACGATCCATCTGTATTCATTGTACCGCGGTCTTCCGTTAAGATAAACGGGCATGAATAAACATTCGCCAAATCAATTAAACCGATTTTTCCTTGCTCACCCGGTTCGCAAATTCTGAACGGATTTCCGGGATCACGAATAGTAACTCGTACCCAGTGCGGGGAAGTAAACCACTCCCCGCCGATAGCATACATCTGGCTCAGCAGTTCGCACATTCCATATTCGGAGTGAATTTGACATTCTTCAACTCCGAACCCTTCGGCTAAAATTTGCCTGAGTTCAGTTTTAGTCATTTCGCGACGGAATGTTTTCATCCCTCCTGTTTCAATGATATGGCTATCTGGCGACAGGCCTGAAAAACCGGAATCTATCAGGTCCAGTAATCCAAATGCCGCTCCAAATAATACCGGTATTCTGTTGTTATCTTTAATTTTACGAATATATCTTCCGGCAGCTTGTTTCTCAGCGGTGATAAAACTGCTGCAACTGGATGAGTCCATCTCAACCAAGTATTTGGCCATCCAGATCAGAGATGATTCGGGGTTTTCATTATAACCCGGCATATAACAAAGAAGCGAATAATGTTCTCGTGGAAAATGCCGGTAAAATTCTTTGGTGATGGAATTTCGATATAGTTCGGGCTCAGCAATCAGGTGAATGCTTCGTTCCATACCTGATGTACCACTGCTTCGAAAAACCAGAGCAGGTTGTTCCTGTTTAGTAATGATCTCTGCATCTTTAAATGCACGAATCGGCAACAGTGGAATTTCATCCGGGTCGGGAGAAGAGTCAAAACTCATTCCAAAGACAGACAAATATCTCCTGTAAAACGGGTTATTTTTTGCCTGAAATCGAAAAACAGACCTGCATCTTTCATCAAAAGAGACGTCTGAGCTGAAGGTCAACTTATTCCATTGAATATTCCAACTCATCCGAGCACCTACCTTTAAAGAGTTGATTAGAAATATATTAACTAAGGCGCTTCAGTCCTTTGTGTCCAATATCTTTACGGTAATAGCAATTCTCAAAAGAAATTTTTTCTACGTTGGTATAAGTGTGATAGATTGCCTTTTCGAGGCTGGTTCCGCTGCCTACAACATTCAGAACACGTCCGCCATTTGAGACTATTTCTCCATCTTTTTCAGCTGTACCGGCATGGAAAACCAGTGCCGATGAATCGATGTCACCAATGCCAGTAATTTTTTTACCTTTTTCATAATCAAGAGGATACCCCTGGCTTGCGAGGACAATGCAACAACGATAATTATTATCAATCTGAATCGACTTTTCATCAAGTCGCTGTTCCGTGGCCGCGATCATCAGGTCCAACAGATCGTTTTCGAGAGAGGGTAAAATAACCTGGCATTCGGGATCGCCAAACCGGCAGTTATACTCAACTACTTTAGGGCCGTTTTCGGAAATCATCAAACCCACATATAAAATTCCAAAATAAGGAGTTTCTTCAAGCTGCATGCCCGTTATGGTAGGTTCAATAATTTCCTGCTTCACCTGATCCAGAATTTCTTCCGTCAAAACCGGAGCTGGTGAGTAGGCACCCATCCCCCCTGTGTTTAGTCCGGTGTCTCCATCACCGATTCTCTTATGGTCTTGTGCATTGTGAATGATATGAGAGGTGTGTCCATCAGAAATCACAAAAACGGAGGCCTCCTCACCTTCCATAAATTCTTCCACAACAAGCCTTTTTGCTGCGCTTGAAAGGTTTTTATCCTTTTTGATATAAAGTAACCGATCTTTGGTTTCTTCTTCACTGTGACAAATAAAAACTCCCTTGCCGCCTGCCAGTCCATCCGCTTTCAGCACAATGGGGTATGTATCTTTAAGCTGAATGAATTTCAGGGCATCATCATAATCCTGCGCACTGAACACTGCATAGTCAGCCGTGGGAATATTGTATTTTGTCATGAACTCTTTAGCAAATTCCTTGCTTCCTTCGAGCATGGCTGCTTTTTTTGTCGGCCCGAAAACCGGAATTTTTTGTTCATTTAGGTAGTCAGCAATGCCATCAACCAGAGGAGCTTCCGGCCCTACAATTACCAGTTCAATCCCTTTTTCTTCAACAAAATCAGATATATTGCTAAATTCAGAAAGATCTAACTGTACATTGATTCCGTGAATGGAAGTTCCGGGATTACCGGGAGTGGTGTATAAAGACCCGAGTTTTTCGGATTGGCTTAACTTCCATGCGATTGAGTGCTCTCTTCCCCCACCACCAATTAACAAAACATTATATGCGTCTGAGTCCATTTATTCTAAATTGAATCCGCTATTTCAAGAATCTCACTATAACTGCCTGCTTCCAGACTTGCACCTCCGATAAGGCCGCCATCAACATCTTTTTGTGAAAGAAGCTCTTTTGCATTACCAGGTTTCATGCTGCCACCATATAAAATTCTAACGCTATCACCACTCTTCGCACCCCATTTCTCAGCAATCAGCCCCCTGATGTACTGATGCATCTGCTGTGCTTGTCCGGGGGTAGCAGTTTCACCGGTGCCAATGGCCCAAACCGGTTCGTAGGCAATTACCAGTTTATCTGAAACATCTTTGCCAAGGTGATCCAGTACAGCATTTACCTGTGTTTTCACAACATTTTCATGGTCTCCGCTTTTACGCTGCTCCAGTTTTTCGCCGACGCAGAGGATCGCCTTCAGACCGTCATCTATGACCTTTTTTGTTTTTCGGGCAACAAGTTCATCATCTTCGTGAAAATATTCTCGTCGTTCAGAATGACCAATAATCACATACTCGCATCCCGCATCTTTCAGCATGGATGTGCTGATTTCACCGGTAAAAGCTCCATTATCTTCTGTATGAACGTTTTGGGCACCGGTTTTAAAAGCCGTTTCAGAAAAACATTCAGCTAACGTTGTAATTGAAACAAACGGAGGACAGAGAAGAGCTTCAGAAGAAAAGGTTTTGCCCTTCCAGTTGTTAACAATATCGGTTGCAAGTTGTTTGGCTTCAGCCGGGCCTGCATTCATTTTCCAGTTTCCGGCAATTAAAAAAGTTCTCATAAGGGTTCGTTTAGTCGTTATTTAATGTTCCTATTCGTTGCAGTCCCCGAACCACATCTTCGTATTCGTTGCCGATATATCGCCTGATAATGGTTCCATCACTGTTCACTAAAAATCGTGTAGGTACTCTGTTTAAATTTAATAATTCTATAAGTTCATTGGCCTCGAAGCTGTCGGGCTGAACAACATTCCAAAGTTTGCTTCTTTCTTCAAAAAATGCATTCAGCATCACTTCCGACGACTCGATAGGAACTGTAATGATTTCAAGTTCAAAGTTTCTGTAGATTTGATAAATAGCAACGGTTCTGTCATATTGTTGCTGATAGAGAGTATTATCGAATCGTGTTATTTCCAGCAAAAACGGTTTTCCCTGCAAATCAGCTATGCTGATGGTGCTTCCATCGGTTAACATAAAGCTTAGTTCCGGAAAGGGGGATCCCGGTGCAAGAAATTCAAGATCATAGCTAATACTTTCGGCCCAATCCATTGCAATTGAATTGTCGGAATAAGTTTCCCGAAACTGTTCAAGGTGGCGTGTAGCTTCAGTTGTCCGGGCGCTGTCGTAAAGAAGTTCAATTCGTTCGATATCCAGCTGCATGTGATCGGAAGTTCTTGGTGTGCGGTTTTTCAATTCATCAATAAACTCCAATGCCCTTCTGAGGCCATTGGTTTCAGCATAAAATTCAACCAAAGTGAGTCTTGTTCCCGTTGTAACACGGTTATACTGCTCAAGAAGTTCGGATTTTCTTTGCACCATTAAAGAATCATTCCAGCCCCTTAAAATAGAAACCGCACTTTCCCCGGCAAGCTGTGCAGCGTATAAACCGGAATTTTCATCAAACAACTGCCAATAAATATCACTCCATTTTTCAATTTCTATATGTATGCTATCCTGGGGTACAGCGCCTGCATTAATGAAATTTACGATTCTCGAAAAATTGTTTTCAACCCGTTCAAGTGACTGAAGCACATCATTTTCCCTTGATGAAACTTCAAGAGACGTATTCAGGTCAGGGAGCCTTCCGGTAATACTTACCGTATCGTCTTCAGCAAATATAAGGTTAATGATTCCAAAAGTATTTTGGTTGCGTGATACCACAATTGTGTAAATATCATCCTGATCAATGAATGCTCTACCGCTAAAATTTCCTGTAGAATCGGTAACGGCATGGAATAGAGTATCAATCCTGTTTTCATCAACCCGGATCGTAGAAAGCAGATGAATACCACTGTAATCCCCGCTGGAATCAAGAGTATCATCCACTGTTATTTTCCCGGATACATGAGCTGTTCTTTCTGTTTCAACGTCTTCATCAACCTCCCGGGCGCAGGAAAGAACAAGTGTTGCTGTTGCCAGAAAAAGAATAAAAGATTTGAATTTCATGTATTGTGGATACTTTCGTTGATCCCCCTGAACATCAGGATTCGAGCTTTTCCGCGACGATTTCCCGAACCTGTTTTGGGTTTGCCTTGCCCTTGGACTTCTTCATCACCTGACCGATAAAAAACCCAATCAATGCTTTTTTACCTTCTCTGTAACGAGCAACTTCATCAGGGTACGATTCAATAATCTCATCAATAATCGGCTCAATGAATCCTGAATCCGAAACCTGTATCAGATTTAACTCTTTGGCAAGGTCTGTTGCTGATTTACCATTTTTCAGCATTTCGTTAAAAATGGTCTGCATAGCAGAAGAATTAATTTTATCCTCGAGTTTAAGGACAATCAGTTCTGTTAAACGTTCTGCAGATACAGAAAATTCTTTAATTGTAATACTTTGATCATTCAGTACCCTGAGCACTTCTGTTAAAATAACATTGGAAAGTGCTTTTGGCTCATCCAAAATGGAAAGAGCTTCTTCAAAATAGTCGGCAAGCAGACGATTTTCTGTAAGGATTACCGCATCATCACTGTTGAGACCGAGTTCGTTTACAAATCGATTGAATCGAACATCCGGAAGTTCCGGAAGTTCTTTTTCCACTTCACTGAGCATCTCTTTACTTACAATTATCGGGGGCAGATCCGGCTCTGGAAAATAGCGATAATCGTGTGCTTCTTCTTTCGATCTCATCTGCCGGGTTTCCAATTTGTTAGGATCCCAAAGAAGGGTCTGCTGAACCACCTGGCCTCCTGATTCTACAAGTTCAATCTGCCGTTCAATTTCATATGTAATTGCCCGTTCCACATTCCGAAATGAGTTCATATTTTTTAATTCGGTTCGGGTGCCAAGCTCCTTCTGTCCACGCAGACGTATAGACACATTGGCATCACAGCGAAGGCTTCCTTCCTCCATGTTTCCGTCACATATTTCAAGATATTGAACAATTTGGCGGATTTTTTTTAGATACTCGTATGCTTCCTGAGGTGTTCTCAAATCCGGTTCCGATACTATCTCAATAAGCGGAGTTCCGGCACGGTTAAGATCTACCAGGGTATGATAAGGGTCCTGGTCATGAATCGATTTCCCTGCGTCTTCTTCCATATGTATCCGGGTGAGGCCAATCGTTTTTTCGTAATCATCCAGCTCAATCTTTATATAACCATCATAACAAATGGGAGTTTCATACTGAGAAATCTGATAGCCTTTAGGAAGGTCAGGATAGAAATAGTTCTTCCTTGCAAAAATCGATTTTTCTGCAATTTTACAATTCGTTGCCAGCCCCATTTTAATGGTAAATCTTACCAGGTTTTCATTCAGAACGGGAAGTGTTCCCGGGTGGCCAAGGCAAAGCGGAGTAACCTGGCTGTTTGGAGCCCCTCCATATTCTGATGAAACCCCCGCAAATGCTTTGCTCTCAGTTAGTAGCTGTGCATGAACCTCGAGGCCAATCACCGCCTCGTACTTATCATTTGAAATTGTTGACATCCTGTAATTAACTGATCAATAAATAATTCTAACCGGCCTGAAAGATAACAAAGTAATGGGTGAATGTAATGATGAATATCCGGTTTAAAAAAGCTTTTTTCCTTCCATCACAGGCAGCAGCCTAACCGCATTGTAAAATTGTTTAATTTTATTCTGCTCATTTAATCCGATTTCCTCAACAGGAGATTTTTTCCACAGAAAGGCCCCGCTACACTTCCCACTACGTTCAACATCTTTACTGTGAGCGAAGCAATTCCTACCGACAAGCTTGTTCGGTACAGGCGTGAAACAATATCCGGGTTAGTAGAAATGATAAATGATACGTTACAAATCAATTCATTAAAAGCGCTTTTCCAAAATATCAGAACCTTTTTCTTCTAAATTGTAAAACTTTTTCGTTAATTGTTAATAACATTAAACCAACGGAAGGAGCCAGCTATGAAGAATTTACTTTATACCCTTTATATTACTTTATTTGCCTCATTTTTGTTTTCATCTGTTGTCTATTCTCAGAGCCATGAGGGGTATTACATGCATGTGGATTATCTGTATGTGAATAGTAGTGACGCTGATACATTTGAAAATGATGTTAAGGATTCAGTAAAACCAGTACATCAGGCACGTATTGATGCAGAAGAACTAAAAGCCTGGTACCTTTACAGAGTAGCTTATCCGGGCACTCAGAATACGTATTACAATTATGTTTTAATTTCTATTAGCGACGACATCAGTTCTTTTGAGGATCTTCGAAGCCAGATCAGAGAAAACTATTCTGCAGAAGAGGCTGATGAATTAATGGAGCAATATTACCAATTGCTGATACCCAATCACTCTGAATTGTGGCGAATCAATAACAGTGTGCTTATCAGTGAAGATGCCAAACCCAGCCGTTATTTTGGCATGGATTATATGAAAGTGCGCCCGGGAATGGAATACGCCTATCAAATGATGGAAGATGAGGAGGCGCGGCCGGTTCATGAAACCCGTATGGAAATCGGAGCCATGAAAGGATGGGAACTATTCAGCCTGATTACCCCAGGTGGTACTGAGTACGGTTATAACTTTGCAACCGGTAACTACTACAACTACCTGAGTAATATTGAGTTTGGTTTTACTGAAGAAGTAATCAGAAGGAGTCACCCGGAAACAAACATCAATGAATTTTTTGAAAATATTGAGCATACACGTGATCTGGTTCGTTCGGAAATCTGGGAGCTGGTGGATTATGTGAGATAAGATTGTGATAATCAAAAGAGGTAGTCATCGGATAAGTTTACCCCGGGACAGAATAAAAATTCTTTCTCACTCATCCGATGATTTCAAATTTAAGCCGTATAACTGCTGGGTAATGCAGTGGATACTCCCCTGCCCCCAAACAAGATCGCTACACGGAATCCCGAAAATTTCTCTTTCTGGAAAAAATTCGGAAAAGAGTTCCAGTGCTTGTTGATCATAGCGCTTGTCATAAAACGGTACCAGCACAGCTCCATTCGCAACATAGAAATTGGCGTAGCTGGCCGGAACATACCTGGACCCGTCCACCGTACTGCCCTCAATTTTTGTTTCGGGGAGAGGCAGAGTTACAATTTGAAATTTTTTTCCATCAACTGTTTTCGCCTTTTTTAGTATATCCAGGTTTGCCTGTAGTGCCGGATAGTTCACATCAGAGGAATCTCTGCTAATTACAGTCAGAATTGTATCTCGATTCAGAAATCGAGATAGATCATCAATATGTCCGTCGGTATCATCCCCTGCCAATCCTTCTTTTAACCAGATAATTTGTTCAGCTCCAAGATAAATTCGCAGACGCTCTTCGATCTCTTTTTTTGACAAATGCGGATTTCGATTCTTATTCAGCAGAACCGATTCGGTGGTCAGAAATACCCCTTCCCCATTTGTATCAATGCTGCCACCCTCTAATACCATTTCCGGTTTGACCAAGGGCAGGTTAAACGTTTCTGCAAACCATTGCGGCAGAGCATTATCATTATCAAACGGTGGGTATTTTTCTCCCCAGGCATTATACTCCCAGTCGGTGATTAGAAATTCGCTCTTGCTATTTTTGATGATAATTGGCCCGCAGTCTCTCGCCCAGACATCGTTCAGGGGTACGAAATGAACAGTTACATTCGACAGGTCTATTTCACGTTCTTGTAGTTTTGCAGTTATTTCAAGAGAGCTGACAGAGGGATCAACCAACAATATGACTGGTTCAAACTGATGCAGAATTTCAATTATATCAAGATAAACAGCTTCTACCCTTTCAAGTCTCTCCCCCGGCCATGTATCCCGGTTCGACGGCCAGTGGAGCTGAGTCGCTGCATGAGATTCCCATTCGGCGGGCATTCGGTAATTTGATTCATTCGGTCTGAACATCATTCAAAACATCAAAATATGTTTTGTTTAATTTCACATTGAGTTCTGAAGCTGTCTTATTTCACCACCAGATTTACAATTCGTCCCGGTACATAAATCTCTTTAATGATGGTGGTTCCGTCGAGATAACGCTGAATATTTTTTTGCTGTTTAGCTAAACCGATCACAAATTCTTTATTTTTAAACTCTTCAGCTGGTACTGAAATATTGGCCCGTACTTTGCCATTGACCTGCACCGCCATTTCGATACTTTCACTTTTCAGGTATTCCTGGTTATAAACAGGCCACTTTTCATATGCAAGGCTTTCTTTGTGCCCCATACGGCTCCAGAGTTCTTCTGCCAGATGTGGTGCAAATGGTGAGAGCAAAATCACAAACGGTTCAGCAACCGACCTGGGAACACTTTCCCAGCCATTTGCCTCGTTCACAAAAATCATAAGTGCAGAAATGGCTGTATTAAATCGCATTCCTTCAATATCTTCCGTTACTTTTTTAATCGCTTCGTGTAGTACTTTTAGCTGCTCCTTGTTCGCTTCACTGTCAGTGATGTCATATTTCTCTACCACACCATCCCCGAAAAAGAGCCTCCATACTCGATTCAGGAAACGGTTCACACCTTCCACTCCTTTTGTGCTCCATGGTTTTACCTGCTCGAGAGGCCCCATAAACATCTCGTAGAGCCGCAGTGAATCGGCACCGTAACTTTTAACCACATCGTCCGGATTAATCACGTTCCCACGTGATTTCGACATTTTGTGTGCTTTTGAATCGACGGTAATTTCTGTTCCTTTCATCACAAAACGGTCGCCTTTTTTTTCCACATCATTTTCAGATAACGGCACCCGTTTCACTCCCTCTGTTTCTGCCGCTTTTTCTGAACTGATAATTTTTCCGTCTTTTTCATAGGCTGTGTATTCCACTTCGCCCAAAATCATTCCCTGGTGTACCAGGCGCTGAAATGGCTCTTTGGTTGACACTACACCGCAATCGTATAGCACTTTGTGCCAAAACCGGGCATAAAGAAGATGTAGCACTGAATGCTCAGAGCCCCCAACATAAAGGTCCACCGGCATCCAGTATTTTTCCTCTTGCTGGTCTACGGGTCCACCATCAAAATCAGGGCTTATGTACCGCAGATAATACCAGCAAGAACCGGCCCATTGCGGCATAGTATTGGTTTCACGCAGTGCTTTTTTACCGGTTTCGGGATCGGTGGTTTCCACCCAGTTTTTTGCCCTTGCCAGCGGTGGCTGACCGGTTTGGGTAGGCTGAAAATCATCCACTTCAGGAAGTGTAACTGGCAGATCTTTTTCCGGGACCGGTTTCGGTTTACCATCCACATGAATGATCGGAAACGGTTCGCCCCAATAACGCTGACGAGAAAACAACCAGTCGCGCAGTTTATAGTTGACACTTTTTTTACCAACTCCGTTCTCTTCCAGCCATTCAATAATTTTTGTTTTTGATTCGGTAATTTTCAGTCCGTTCAAAATACCACTGTTGATGGATGGTCCGTCTCCGGTATAGGCTTTGCCCTGAAAATCATCGGGTGGCTGTACGGTACGTATTATCGGGATGTCATATTTTTCGGCAAATTCCCAGTCACGTTCATCTTCTCCCGGAACAGCCATAATGGCTCCTGTTCCATAATGAGCCAGTACATAATCGGCAATCCAGATCGGAATTTCTTTATTATTAACCGGATTGATGGCATACGCTCCGGTAAACACACCGGTTTTCTCTTTTGATAGCTCCTGACGTTCGAGATCGGATTTTTGACCGGCAAACTCAATGTATGATTCCACCTCTCCCCTTTGCTCATCTGTTGTTAATTCATCAACAAGTTGATGTTCCGGAGCCAGAACCATGTATGTTGCACCAAAAACCGTATCGGGCCGGGTGGTAAACACGCGGATTTTTTCATCACTCTCGGGAATTGCAAAATCGATCTCTGCTCCAATTGATTTTCCAATCCAGTTGCGCTGCATTTCTTTGGTCGATTCGGGCCAGTCGAGGTCGTCCAGATCTTCGAGCAGTCGATCGGCATAAGCTGTAATTTTTAATACCCACTGCCGCATCGGCCGCCTAACCACCGGATATCCTCCTACTTCACTTTTTCCGTCGATGACTTCCTCATTGGCAAGAACCGTTCCCAATTTTGGACACCAGTTTACCGGCTGTTCATCTTCATAAGCAAGGCCGCGTTCAAAAAGTTTCAGAAAAATCCACTGGGTCCATTTGTAATAATCAGGATCTGTAGTATCTACCTCTCGATCCCAATCGTAAGAAAAACCGAGCATTTGCAACTGTTCACGAAATCGTATGATGTTTCTCTCGGTAGTAATACGGGGATGAGTTCCGGTTTTAACTGCATACTGTTCAGCAGGCAGCCCGAATGCATCCCACCCAATGGGGTGCAGAACATTGAAGCCTTTCATGCGTTTGTAGCGTGCCAGAATATCAGTGGCTGTATATCCCTCGGGGTGGCCAACATGCAACCCGGATCCGCTCGGGTAGGGAAACATGTCGAGAATGTAGTACTTCGGTTTATCGTGATTATCCAGTGTTTTAAAGGTTTTATTCTCTAACCAATATTTTTGCCACCTGGATTCGATTTTCGAGGGATCGTATGAACTCATTAAACTTATTTTGGAATCTGAATATATTTTATTGAACAGCTTTAAAATATAAGGAAAAATGAGGTGGGAAAAAGGAGTGTTAGCCCGGTGATAGTTCCTGTAGAGCTGCAATTTGTATCGATGCTTACAGATTCAAAAAGACTCAAGCAGAGATACTGAAAAATCAGTTAATCAATTGCCGGAACCGGTCGGAAACTTTCACATTTGAGTGAAAAATAGCATCCCCCCCTGTCGCAGAATCTCGTCAGAGGTAGAAAAGTCAAAACAGAATTAAGTTACCTCCACCCAGCCCGGTCCATTAAGCGGATGGCGAGGGGATTATTCAACCCATACATCGAAACATTCACAGCATCACTTTCGTAATCTCCAAAATTGCTTAGCACATCCGGCAACTCGATACCTTCTAAAACAGGAAATTCATTGTTAGCTACAGCATAAATAAGCTGTGCTTCTTCAGTGGCAAGAAATTCAAGAAACTGAATTGCATTTTCTCTGTTGGGTGAATTTAATGCAAGTCCGGCGCCGCTGATATTGACGTGAGTACCTCCATACTGAGCCGGAGGGAAATAAATTCCAATTTGAGCAGCCACATCCCGGTCTTGTTCAGAATTGGACTGAATAAGCCTGGCAAGATAGTAATGGTTGGCAAGCCCGATATCACAAAGCCCGGCTGCTACTGCTTTTATCTGATCAGTATCACCGCCCTGCGGAGTTCTGGCAAAATTTCCAACAAGTTTTCTTGCCCATTCTTCGGTCTCTTCTTCACCGTGTGTTTCAATCAAAGAGGCCACCAGAGATTGGTTGTATATATTATTAGAAGATCTCACGCAAACTCGTCCCTCCCACTTTTCATCGGCCAACTCCCAATATCCTTTAAGTTCGGAGAGATCCACTTTATCCCTGTTATACATAATTGCCCGGGTACGCTCGGAGAATCCAACCCAGTATCCATCCGAATCCTGCATCTGTTCTGGAATGGCTGTTTGAAGATACTCCGATTCGTGGCGTTGAAAAATACCAGCTTCTTTGGCACGCCACAGCCGCCCGGCGTCTACTGTTATTACAATATCGGCAGGGCTGTTCACTCCTTCATTTCTGATACGCTCGATCAGCTCATCACTGGTACCCTCTATCAGGTTGATTTGAATTCCGGTCTCTTCAGTGAATTTGTCGAAAAGCTGGAGGTCGGTGTCGTAATGCCGGGAAGAGTAGATGTTAACCACGTCGCGCTGGGCGCAGGAGACAAGAAAAAGCAAAACAAAAAACGAAATAAAAAATTGCAAATGCATGGAATAGAAGGACTCTTATTTTTATTTAGAACAATTCTAAATAATAAAGATATTTTTACAAAGAATCATACAAACTCTTCAAGATATTTAAAATCAGGCGTGAGTTTTCCTTTGTGAACAATCACAGCACGTTTTATCTCATCGGGTAAAGAGAGTTGGTCAAAATCTGCTGAAAAATCAGCCTTGGCCAGAGTGGGAATAAAAGGACTCAGGGTAGAACTGAAGTGTTCAGATGCCTCACGGGGTAGTTCACTGGGCAAAATATCCACAGCCATAACGACCACGCCATCTCCGTCAAAACCCATCCCATAACTATCATTTGATGGATTGTAAACAAAAACGGGATCTTCTATTTCAGTTGCTTTTTCAGTACACTCTACTGATCCGTGAACGTCACACGTAATGTCACCTATTACCTGCAAACGAAGCTTATTTTCGTCTTTTTGTTCCTTCAACCATCTTTTTTTAATCAGTTTTGGGTAGCGCTCATCCCAGTAGATACCGTTGACAAAAACGTTTATTTCCGGCAGCAGTTCTTCGATTACAGATTCATAATCTTCGGGTTGATCGATATAGTGCTGCAAATCAAATGTTTTACCATTTTTATGTGTCAGGTAATCATGTGGCAGAATATTAACGGTTACAATTGGTTCATCAAGCGGAATAATACCTGACTTTAATTCATTGATTGAAATATGTTTAGATGGAATTAATTCTAAAATTTCGAGTGCTCCCTGAGAAACATTTCCGTCTCCTGTAACGGCGATAACAAACGGCTGCATTTCGGGTGGCAGCCCCTTCTTATTGATGGTTTGGCCAATTTGTCTGATTTCACTTTTTGCCTGTTCGAGCGTATTGTATCGGTAAGCCTGTTTCAGTGAAGAAAAAGGATTGTGAATTCCCAGCTTTTCATACCTCATCCCGGTCGCCCAAAGTGTGTTGATCATTCCCGCAAGACCTGCATATTTACCAAAAAATATCAACCTTCTCCCCTCTCTGTCTATTATTTTTTCATAGTCTATCAAGGTACTTCCCGCGCTCATGAGACTCCTCAACATCGACATGTTATAGGACTGCCCCTTGATCACATGAGAAAAGAAAACATAGGTTTTATCGGGTTTAAAGATATTTTCAGGCATCTCTTTGACGCCAAGAACTATATCACAATCATCAAGGGTTGAAATCTCTGCGCCTGCCTCTTGAAACTCTTCATTACCGAAGACCCTCTTATCTGAAGGTTCTACAGATATTTTCAGAAAGTGATCTTTGACATGATGATTAACATCATTAGGCACTAACGGAACACGCCGTTCAAGAGCATATTTATCTTCGTGACGAATACCAATTTTATTCATCAATACGAATTTAATTTTAGTAAAATGGTTCAATTATCCCACGTTTTTTCTCTGTTTTTCCGGAATATGCTCTTCGATTTTTTCGAGCAGATAACGATGGATGTATTCATTGCCGCAAACCACCCGTTGCCCAAACGGCCAGCCCTCTTCTCCGTTCCAGTCAGTAACCACACCACCCGCTTCACGCACAATTAATGCTGCCGCTGCCATATCCCAGATGTGCAGGGAGTATTCGTAGAATCCGTCGAATCGACCACATGCTACACAACAGAGATCATACGATGCCGCTCCCGGTCTTCTGATTCCCTGGAGTTCCTCCATCAGTACACGGAAAAGCTTCAGGTAAGGATCAACCAGGGAGAGATCATTATAGGGAAAACCGGTTCCCACAAAACCATTCCTGGAGTTAGATGTTTTTGAAACACGAATAAGTTCACCGTTGAGCCATGCACCTTTACCGGCAATGGCGGTGAACTCTTCATCCCGGTTCACCTCAATAACTACGCCTACTTTTGGCTGTCGTTTTTCCCACATGGCAACAGAGACACAGTAAATTGGAAAATCGTTGGCAAAATTAGTGGTACCATCTATCGGGTCGACGATCCATGTTCGCTTTTCAGAGAGTGAATCATGATCAGCCGATTCTTCTGCGAGTATATTATCATCGGGAAAGTGCTCGAAAATCACCCGGAGAATCGCCTTTTCTGCAGCAATATCGGCATCGGTGATCAGGTCGTGAAATCCTTTTTCTCTTACTTTAATCCCCTTTTTTTTGTATTTAAGAATGGTTTTTACGCCTTCCCTGGCGGCCTTTCTGGCAATCTCTAAATCGTGGTTCATTCCAGATGATTTTATATTTGCTGTAAGATTTCAGCGGTTTAGTTCAGATGTGAGAAATCTCTTTTTCTTCCTCTTTTCGGGTATAATTTTTTTGGATGTACTCTTCCAGCAGTTGGCGGAATTCCGCACCGATATTATCTCCTCTGAGTGTAGAGTGGTGCTCTCCGTCGATATAAACGGGAGCTTTCGGTTCTTCAAACGTACCGGGCAGTGAAATACCGATGTTGGCATGGCGGGATTCGCCGGGCCCGTTCACTACGCACCCCATCACGGCTACGTCCATCTCTTCCACACCGGGATAAATTTCCCGCCAGACAGGCATCATTTCTACGATGTATTTCTGAATATCATCAGCCAGTTCCTGGAAATAGGTACTCTTTGTACGGCCACATCCGGGACAGGCAGTCACCTGTGGAATAAAACTGCGGATGCCCAGCGACTGCAAAATCTGCTGGCAAATGCGAACCTCCTCGGCCCTGTCGGCACCCGGCATTGGCGTAAGGGAGACACGGATTGTATCTCCAATTCCTTCCTGAAGTAAAATTGCAAGAGCGACGGAACTGGCCACTGTTCCTTTCATTCCCATTCCGGCTTCGGTAAGGCCAAGGTGAAGAGCGTACGGCAGGTCGGCTGCAATGCGTCTGTACACGTTTATCAGATCCTGCACACCAGACATTTTGCAACTTACCACAATTTTATCGGATGGCAACCCCACATCTTCGGCCAATGCGGTGGAGCGTCGGGCACTCTCCACCATAGTATCGAGCATCACTTCTTTGGACGATTTGGGCTCTTTCCGCTGGTTATTGGCATCCATATACTGGGCCAGTAATTGCTGATCGAGAGAACCCCAGTTCACACCGATTCGCACAGGCTTACCGAATTTTTCAGCTTGCTCAACGATCGTGCAAAAATTTTTATCTCTGGTTTTGGTCCCGGTATTTCCGGGATTGATCCGGAATTTTGCCAGCGACTTTGCCATTTCCGGGTATTTGGTGAGAAGCAGATGGCCATTGTAGTGAAAATCACCAATCACAGGAACCGTTACTCCCCTGTTGATCAGCTTCTCTTTTATATAAGGAACTGCCTTTGCCGCCTGATCATTATTCACCGTTATCCGTACCAGCTCCGACCCCGCCTGGTGCAAATGGTCAATCTGGTTAACCGTTTCATCTATATCTGCGGTATCGGTATTCGTCATAGACTGAACTGCAATCGGGTTATCACCGCCTACGATAACATCACCGACTTTTACAGGGATTGACTTTCTACGTTTTATTGGGGAGATCATTTTTTAAGGCTTGTTATTAAGTTTCAAAAGTAATGCTCATAAAGCATTAAGTTGACAAACAGCAGTAGACAGTTATCAACTGTAATGCCATTACGTTTTTCGCAGGTATTTCTCAGGGTTCTCAATCATGTGGTTCAACATTCGGCCAACTTCTTCCGATTTTTTTCATAAATAGACGAATTCAGCAAAAATAATTGTCAACTGCTATTGAAAACTGTCAATTAAAGTTTCAATTTCTCTTACTCAATTCAAACAACTTTCTCTTCTCTTCCGCAGTCAATCCGTCGTATCCTTCTTTTGAAATTTTTTCGAGGATTTGATCCAGTTCGGACTGGTCGGTCTCTTCAACAATTTCCACATCGCTGACTGAATACATTTTTTTGTTTCTGGGGCGGGTATTCTTCTTTTTTTCTTTGGGAGATTCCGTCCATAAACGCTCCATCAGACGAACGT
>SL_3KL_010_SEDDRAFT_10002484_pt1 | contig 16851 bp, 18 predicted proteins | sample SodLakKL_010_SED_2_FD_10381 | JGI IMG/M metagenome (IMG submission 10381) | reverse complement strand
CCCCGAACTCCCATCGGTGGTGGTGACGGGAAGCATCGCCGAGATGATCGGCGGGGGGGTGGTTCCGGAGGGAACCAACCTCCTCCGCTTCCTCCCCCGGACCATCGACGAGGACCAGTGGGAGAGCGCCGACCGGGCCATCTACTGGCTCTGGACCGAGTTCGGCAAGAAGAAGGCCCGAACCCGGAAGAAGCGGACATCGGACCGTCCACTGGTGAACCTCATCGGGCCCATCTACGGCACCTTCAACATGCCGTCGGACCTGGCCGAGATCCGGCGCCTGGTGGAAGGGGTGGGGTGCGAGGTGAACATGGTCTTCCCCCTGGGCGCCCATGTGGACGACGTGGCCACCCTCGCCGACGCCGACCTGAACGTCTGCATGTACCGGGAGTTCGGCAGGAAGCTCTGCGAGGGGATGGACATCCCCTACCTGCAGGCCCCCCTGGGAATGTCCTCCACAACCCGCTTCCTGGAGGCGTTGGGAGAGGCGGTGGGAATCGACCCCCAACCCTTCATCGAGCGGGAAAAGCACACCACCCTGAAGCCCATCTGGGACCTCTGGCGAAGCGTCACGCAGGACTTCTTCGCCACCTCCTCCTTCGCGGTGGTGGCCAACGAAACCTATACCCGGGGACTGGCCAACTTCTTCGACGAGGACCTGGGCATGCCCGCCACACTGGTCCGATCCCGCCGGCCCGGAGAGAAGACGGACCACGACGAGATCCGGAAGGCCCTCCACGAGAGTCCTCCCCTTCTCCTCTTCGGGAGCTACAACGAGCGGATGTACGCCGCCGAGGCGGGGCTCCGGTGCCAGTACATCCCCGCCTCCTTCCCCGGCGCCCTGGTTCGGCGCCATCCCGGCACCCCCTTCATGGGGTATTCGGGCGCCGTCTACCTCACCCAGGAGATCTGCAACGCCCTCTTCGACGCCCTCTTCCACATCCTCCCCCTGGGGTCCCGGTTGGATTCCGGAGAGGCCACCCTAGCCCGTCCCACGGGAGAGACACTCCCATGGGAGGACGAGGCCCGAGAGGCCCTGGACCGGATCCTCCAGTCGTTCGCTCCCCTGGTACGGATCTCGGTGGCGAAGCGGATCCGGGACGCTGCAGAAGCCGCCGCCCGGGAGGCCGGAGAGGAGCGGGTGGGAATGGACCGGCTCCAGGCGGCCCGACGCGGGCTGGGGGAGGCGGCATGAGGCGCGTCATGGGATCGGCCCAGGAGGGACGGACAGGGCGCGCCCGCCCGTCCCTCCCATCGCCCAGGTCGCTCCCATCGCGGAGGTCACTCCAGTCCCTCCGCCCCCCCTTCCCCCAACCCGGCCTCCACCGCCAGCCGCCTCAGGGACCGGACCACAGCGTCGGGATCTTCCTCGGGAAGGAGATGGCCCCGGTCCGGAACCTCCTCCACGGGAACCCCTCCAGCATGGGCGCGGACCCGCTGGGGCGGGACCCAGCGGTCCCGACTCCCGGTGAGGAACCGAACCGGAATTCCCAGGGCGGCGGCCTCGGCACCCACCCCCTGGGGATCCCAGTCCGCCATGAGCCGGAGAACCCCCCGCACCCTCCGGGAATCAGCCAGGAGATGCCGATAGTGACTGCGGGTCTCCTGGGAGAGCCGGGACCCGGTGCTCCGGAGAAGGAGCTCGGCCAGGGGCGCTGCCCGGAAGAGGGCCGCCCCCAGATGAGCCGGCCCCCGGGAGCGGGCGAAGGCAGTGAGGGGCCCGGCCACGAGGGGGGGGAGAAAGCTGTCCCGGGAGCCCAGGGCGGGATTCACGCCCATGACCCCCCGGGGAGCGATCCAGCCTCGAGTAACAGCCCGGATCGCAAGGACGGCGCCGGCGGAGTGGCCGGCCACGAGAACCGGGGCCACCGCCTCCTTGCGGAGGAAGGCCCCCAGGGCCCGGGCCAGATCGTCGGGTCCTCCGAAGCCGGAAGGGAAGTCCGATGAATAGCCATGCCCGGGGAGATCGGGGATGACGAGAGAGAAACGGGAACGGACGCGGGAGGCCACCCCTGCCCAACTGTGGGTCGAGGAGGCACTCCCGTGGAGCAGTAGGAGAGGGGGACCGGTGCCGAAGCGGAGGTGGTGCCAACGCACCCCGCCCGCCTCGGTGTACCGGCCCACCTCCGGGTACGGCCAGATCGGGCCGTGCCGGTCCGGGCCGGGAGGTTGCCTCAATGGGGCCTCCCAGGAGCGGGGCGTGCGGCCCACGTCGCGGGCCCCGCCCCAAAGGAGTCCCTGACCCGAGGGCGGGAGCGGGACCATGCGTCGTTTCCCCGAAGGACGCACGGGCCCCTTCCCGAGTAGACCCACATCTCTGACAGGAGGTCGCTCATGTCGCAGCACGAACATTCGGGGAGTATGTCGGGCCTCAACGAGGCGGAAGCGAAGGAATTCAACAAGGTCTTCGTGGCCTCCTTCGTTCTGTACACAATCGTCGCCGTGGTAGCCCACATTCTCGCCTGGTCCTGGCGTCCCTGGGGCATCTAGCCCCCGTCTTGGAGGAAGACATGTACCGAATCTGGCTGATCTTCGATCCCAGGCGGACGCTCATCGCCCTTTTCTCATTCCTGGGCGTCCTGGCATTCACCATCCACTTCATCCTCCTCTCCACCGAGCGCTTCAACTGGCTCGAGGTAGATGGAGCGCCCACGGTAGGGGCCATGGCAGACATGAACCCCATGCCGCCCGGCCGCTAGCCGACACGTTGGGCACCGCGGTCCGGGGGGGAGGCACTCCCCTCGGGCCGCTCCGGTGCCGGATTCCCCGTTCGGGTCCGGCACCCCGAAACGGGCGGTTCATCCGCCCCGGTCCCGCCTGGCGGGGCTGCACACACGAGACCCGGCCCCGAACTCCGGGTTCCAGGCCCGGAACGCCTTCATCGGGAGGACGCAGAATGGCGATGCTCTCATTCGAAAAGAAATACCGTGTCCGCGGCGGCACGCTCATCGGGGGGGACCTCTTCGATTTCTGGATTGGTCCTTTCTACGTCGGGTTCTTCGGTGTGGCCACCATCTTCTTCGCCCTGCTGGGGACGGCCCTGTGTGTATACGGAGCCGCCATTGGGGAAGGGTTGGCCGGACAGACCTGGAACCTCTGGCAGATCAGCATCGCCCCGCCGCCCCTGGAGTACGGCCTGGGGCTGGCGCCCATGCTGGAAGGGGGCCTCTGGCAGGCCATCACGGTCTGTGCCATCGGAGCCTTCGTCTCCTGGGCCCTCCGACAGGCAGAGATCTCCCGGAAGCTGGGAATGGGCTACCACGTCCCCTGGGCCTATGGCGTGGCCATCCTGGCCTACGTCACCCTGGTGGTGGTGCGGCCGGTGCTGATGGGCGCCTGGGGACACGGGTTCCCCTACGGCATCATCTCGCACCTGGACTGGGTTTCCAACGTGGGATACCAGTACCTCCACTTTCATTACAACCCGGCCCATATGATCGCGGTGAGCTTCTTCTTCACCACGACCTTCGCTCTGGGCCTCCATGGCTCCCTCATCCTCTCGGTGACGAATCCGAAGAAGGGGGAGCCGGTGAAGACCCCGGAGCACGAGAACAGCTACTTCCGAGACACCATCGGCTACTCCATCGGAGCGGTGGGCATCCACCGGCTGGGCCTCTTCCTGGCGCTGAACGCCGGGATCTGGAGCGCCATCTGCATCGTCATCAGCGGCCCGTTCTGGACCCGGGGCTGGCCCGAGTGGTGGAGCTGGTGGCTCAACCTTCCCATCTGGAGCTGAGGAGTCATCATGGCGGAGTATCAGAACCTCTTCAATCAGCTCCAGGTACGGCACGCTCCGGACCCGGGCCTCCCCATCGCGGATCCGGAGAACCGGCTCCCCGATACTGGGTTCTCCTACTGGCTGGGTCGGATCGGAGACGCCCAGCTCGGCCCCGTCTATCTGGGGTGGCTCGGGATCCTCTCCCTGATCACGGGAGGGCTCTCCATCATCATCATGGGGCTCGTCATGTGGGCCTCGGTGGGGTGGGATCCGGTACAGTTCGTCCGGCAGCTCCCCTGGCTGGCCGTGGAGCCCCCGTCCCCTGAATGGGGCCTCCGGATTCCTCCTCTGAACCAGGGAGGGTGGTGGATCCTTTGCGGAGGGCTTCTTACCGCCTCCATCCTCCTCTGGTGGACCCGGATGTATACTCGGGCCAGGGCGCTCGGGCTGGGGACGCACGTGGCGTGGTCCTTCGCCGCCGCCATCTGGCTCTACCTGGTCCTGGGCTTCATCCGACCGGTCATCATGGGGAGTTGGAGCGAGGCGGTCCCCTTCGGGATCTTCCCGCACCTGGACTGGACGGCGGCCTTCTCCATCCGCTACGGGAACCTGTTCTACAACCCCTTCCACATGCTCTCCATCGCCTTCCTCTACGGGAGCGCGCTCCTCTTCGCCATGCACGCCGCCACCATCCTGGCCGTGGCAAAGATGGGAGGAGACCGAGAGGTGGATCAGATCACCGACCGGGGAACGGCGGCGGAGCGGAGCCAGCTCTTCTGGCGGTGGACCATGGGGTTCAACGCCACCATGGAGTCCATCCACCGGTGGGCCTGGTGGTTTGCTGCCCTCACCGTCATCACGGGGGGGATCGGGATCCTCCTAACGGGGACGGCGGTGGACAACTGGTACCTATGGGGCCAGAAGCACGGCCTCATCCCCCAGTATCCGGCCGTCTGGGAGGCCCCGGTGGTGGAGCCCGGGGAGTTGGATGCCCCGCACCAGGGCATGTCCTTCCTGTCTGCTCCGGAGGGAACGCTGGTGGCCGGAGTCGCCCTACCGGACCTGGGGCTCCCGGTGTCCTTCGCCGACCTGACCGGCTCGGCCGACCTTCCCCTTGAGACGGAGATGGGCCGATGAGACGCCATGCCCTGACGTTCCTGGCCGCCGGTGGGCTCCTCCTGACCACCGGATGCGAGCGCCCTCCCGTGGATGCGGTCCAGACCGGGTTCCGCGGCGTGGGTCTGGAGCATATCGCAAACCCACGGACGGTGGCGGATTCCATGGCGTCGTTCGCGGCCCGGGTCCCCACCCTGGCGGGCCAGCCCCCGGTGGACATGGAGCCGGCGCCCCCCGGGACGTGGGAGAACGTGCAGGTCCTGGGCCATCTGAGTGAGGGCGAGTTCAACCGCCTCATGCTGGCCATGACCACCTGGGTGGCCCAGGAGACGGGGCAGGGATGCAACTACTGCCACGTCATCGAGGATGACGGCCAGGTGAACTTCGTCTCCGACGACATCTACACCAAGGTGGTCTCCCGGGACATGATCCGGATGACCCAGGAGATCAACGCGAACTACGCCTCCCATGTGGGAGAGGCGGGGGTGAACTGCTGGACCTGTCACATGGGGCAGGTCCTCCCACCCAACTACTGGTTCCTCCAGCCGGACAACACCGAAGCCGTGAGCCCCTACTTCGTGAACCAGGGCCCTCGGCAGCTGGAGCGCTACTACCTGGATGAGCCCGCCCTCCGGGTCATCTCCGACGACGCGGCCCTATCCGGGGACTCGGAGAACACCGCCTCCATCCAGGACACGGAGCACGCCTACTGGGTCATGATCCAGATGTCCGAGGACCTGGGGGTGAATTGCACCTACTGCCATACCACCGCCCGCTTCGGCGACTGGGAGCAGAGTTCTCCGGAGCGCGTCACCGCCCTCCGTGGAATCCGAATGACCCGGCACCTCAACACGGAGTACATGGTTCCCCTGGACGGGGAGTGGCCGGACTACCGCCTGGGCCCCCTGGGGGATGGTCCCAAGATCCAGTGCGGCACCTGTCACAACGGAGCCTGGCAGCCCCAGTACGGAGTGCCGGCGAGCCATGGAAGCGGATGGCCGGGGCTGACCGTCCTGGGGCCCGCCCACCCCGGCACCACCCAGGCCCCCATCGAGGCCCCGGGGACGGAACCCGTCTCCGGTCGCAACCAGTGATGAAAGGGGAGGTCAGCGTATGATCCGGCCCCTCTCCGCTCCCCGATTCACCCGCCGGGCGCGGGCGGCCCTGGCCAGCTTCTTGGAGAGCCACGACGGCACAGACCCGGTGCTGCGGGTGGAGGCCTATCAGGGTCTGGAAGGAGAAACGGAGATCGTCCTCCAGTTCGTGGCGGCCGACTCCCCCCGGGCGCCGGGGGAGGTGGAGCGGGTGGATGTGCCGGTTTCGGTCCGCTTCACGCCCCCCACCGGGGCCCAATTGGCGAACCATCTCATCGATTTCGTAGACGAGGAAGGCGTCCGGGGCTTCCGGGTGCGGCCGGCCGGACCTCCGGGTTCGCGTGCCCCGGGCCCTTCCAGTTCCTGCAGTGCCTCGCACCCGCTCCCGGGCCCCGGGCCCCTGGCGGGGCCGCTCGCCCCAGCGACCTCCGCCCCCTTGGCCGGTGGGGACCAGGGCACCCCCATCCGGGCCCCGGAGATCGTGGCGGCGGTGGAGCGGGAACTCCGGAATCGGGTGAACCCCCTGGTGTCGTCCCACGGTGGCCAGGTTCGGCTGGTCCGCCTCCGGTCCGATGGCGAGGACGAAGGTCCGGTGGCGGAGGTGGAGATGAGCGGGGGATGCCAGGGATGCGGCGCCGCCCGTGAGACCCTCCAGGACATCGTGGCCCGAATCCTTCGGAAGGGGGTCCCGGAGCTGGCCGGCGTGGAGGATGTCACCGACCACGATGCGGGTCTGGCCCCCTTCTTCCCCACCCGTTGACCCGGCCTCCAGGATGACTCCGGGATGACCGTCGCCCTTCCTTTCCTCTTCGTCGTCCTGCTCTGGTGGGGCGGGACCGGAGCCCTCATCCTCCTGGCACGGGCCGCGGAGCGGGCCGATCGGGGACTCCTGCTTCCGGTGGCCACGATGGTGGCACTGGGAGCCGGGGCCGCTGCCGTTGCCCTCCGCGACATGGGGGGAGCCCCCGGGGCCTACCTGGGGTTCACGGTGGGAATCGTCCTTTGGGCCTGGCACGAGTTGGCCTTCCTCTCCGGTGCGGTGACGGGCCCCATCCGAGTGGCCTGTCCCCCGGACCGGAACGGCCTCGCCCGGTTTCGCCATGCCGTGGGCACCATCCTCCACCACGAGTTGGCCCTGGCCGCCACCCTGGCGTTCCTGGCGCTGGTTTCGGTGGGAGCGTCCAACGCCATGGCCTTCCTGACCTTCTTGGCCCTCTGGGGAATGCGCCTCAGCGCGAAGCTGAACCTCTTCGCCGGGGTGCCGAACCCCAATGACCACCTCTTCCCTCCCCGCCTGGCCCACCTGGCCTCCCTGGTGCCCCCCCGCAGAATGAGCTGGCTCCTGCCAGTCTCCCTGGGAGGGATCGCCCTCCTGACGCTGGTCCTCTTCCACCAGGCGAACGTATCCTCGACACCCGGCTCTCGAACCGCCCTCTTCCTCCTGGGGAGCCTCGCGGCGCTCGGAGGGTTGGAGCATCTGGCCATGGGGATCCGCTTCCGCTTGGAGGCCCTTTGGAGCGCATGGGGTTGGAAGCCGGCTCCGGAGGCCGCTGAGGACGGGTGAGGGCCCTGGTCGGTCGAGCGATGGCCTGCCCACGGGTCGAGATGAGTTCGGGAACGGGTCGCGACGCCCTGCGACGTCCGGCCTGGTGAGATGCCCACGAGTTTTCCGGGTGCCACCCCCAGGCTGGCTCCCCCCTGAGTCCGGGCCCCAGAGTTTCGCCCCTTTGGCCTCGGGGCCCAGGCTCGGGACTCGGGCTCGGGGCTCGGGCTCGGGGCGCCGGGCTCGGGGCCCAGGTCTCGGCCCCCAAAACCCGGCCGCTCGAAGGCCCGGAGTCTCCAGGTTCCAGGTTATGGGCGCCATTCCCCCCCAATCCGACAATGGACGCCGCGACATTCGATCGAATGTCGCGTTGAGGGCGTTATTCGCACCAAAGGCGGACGTGGGTATGTGGCGACCCGCGAACGTCGACGTTTGGGGGGGTCAGGTCCCCAGGTCGCCCACGGACGACCCCATGGACAACAGGGCATTGATCACAGATTGACCGCACTCCGCCTCGTGGAGACCGGCCGCCATCCTTCCGACCCGGCCCGCCAGCGCCTCGAGTTTACCCATCGCGTCCCGGGGGAAACCGTTGCCGGCACCCGACCGGATCATTTGGACGCCGCAGAGCATGACCTCTCCCTCGCCCAAACGCCTCCCGGTCGCCATGGGACGGTGGGCTGGAGTCGAGATCAGCCGAACGCTCGGGGCACGTGAGGTGCCGGTGTGGATCCCGCATCCCTCGCTCCCAGCGACCTCCCCCTCCTCCAGCAACCGCCTCCTCCTCCAACGGCCTTCAGTACGCCGGCTGCATCCGGAAGTCGGCGGGGACTTCGTTTCGGTGGGTCTTCATGACGTAGAGACGACCGAAGAGGAGGGCATTGGCCAGCAGAAGCCCGCCCCGTCGGAGGGCCTGGAGGGGACCGCCCTTCCTCCGGGTCTCGGCGATCTTTCGGGTGTTCTCCACCATCCGGTTCATCCGGGCGATGAACTTCGGGTTCTCGAAGTCCAGCACCACGGGAAAGCACTGCCGGGAGATCTCCGACGTGATCCGGAAGACCTGGAGGTCGTATTCGGTGGTGTCCATTCCCATGGCCTCGTAGAACGAGCTCCGGAGGTGGTCCCGGACCCACATGGTGCAGAAGACCGCGAGGAGGAAGAAGCGGATCCAGTAGCGGTTCCGGCCGGTGATGAGCTCGGGGTTCGAGTGCATCAGCGCCGCGAAGGCCTCGCCGTGGCGGAACTCGTCGTTGCACCAGTCCCGAAACCACTCGAAGATGGGGTGGAAGCGCTTGTCCGGATGGGCCTCGAGCTGCCGGTAGATGGTGATGTACCGGGCGTACCCGATCTTCTCCGAGAGGTAGGTGGCGTAGAAGATGAATTTGGGCTTGAAGAAGGTGTATTTCTTGGCCTTGGTCAGGAACGAGAGATCCACCCCCATCCCCAGGTCCTTGAGCGTTCCGTTGATGAATCCGGCGTGGCGCCCCTCGTCCCGGCTCATGTGGCCGAAGAGTTCCTTGATGTCCGGGTTCTCCACCCGCTTCTTGATCTCGGCGTAGAGGATGCACCCGGAGAACTCCGCGGTGATGGAACTCACCAGGAATTCGATGAACTCGTCCCGCATCTCCAGGTGGGACCAGTCCCCCTCGAAGGCCTCGGTACGCTTGAAGTGGCCCTTGTTGGGATCATCCCGGAACTCCTTCAGCAGAGCATCCCACTGCTCCCGGACCGGCTCCACGCTGAGGCGGTCCATGGCCTTGAAGTCGGTGGTGTAGAAGCGGGGCGCCAGGATGGCGTCCTGCCGAGCTCGTTCCGTGGGCTCGTTGACGGGGGCGGAGGTCGTGGCGGGATACATTGGGGTTCCTCTCCTGAAACGGTGCGGTCGTTTCGAATCGGGGGGCAGCGGGAGGCAAGGACGGCTATTCGAATCCCACGTCGTAGAGCTCGTAGAATTCGAAGCGACCGGTGAACCGGGTCCACCAGCGTCGGAGCGGGCTGGCGCGGGTCACCACCGCCGACGAGGCTGCGGTGCGCTGGTCGCCGAACTCCAGACGGACCAGGTCGCCGTCCACCTCCACCCGGACCGAGTCCCCGGCCTCGGGGAAGAATCCCAGGAGGTCCACATGGGCGTGGAGGTGTTCGTGGGTGCGCTCCAGGTCGAGGGTACAGGGCACGACCTCGGTGCGGCGCCAAAAGAACAAGACCAGGACGACTGCGACCAGAAGGCCGCCGGACAACCACAGCCAGGGAGTCATGGACGGGCTTCTCCTTCGTGGGGGTTCCGCGGGAGGGTCCGCCGACTCACCGAAGGGGCTCCGGGAAGGAGCCCGGCAAAAGCCTGGGCATTGGTGGGGCCGAAGGCGTTCAAGTCCACCACCACCCCCGTCCCGGGATCGGTGAGGGTGAGAGCACCGTCAGCCCAGGCGGTGAGTCGGTACGGGGCCTCGGGGGCGATCCCCGCCCGCATGCGCTCACGATTCAGCGGACGTACGGCGCCCCGGAGAAAGCCCCCCTCTCCCGGTGGGAGTTCCCGAAGGAGGGCCCCTGAGGCGCCGTCGGTGAGCCGGACCACACCGCCCTCATCCTCGGGCTGGAAAGCGATCAGGCGCTCCGCCACCGGATCCCCGGTGATGAGGTCCGCGGCGGTCACCGATCCGATCCCGGTCAGGCGAGCCACCACGGCCAGCACCAGGACCACGGCCAGGAGGAATCCCACCGCCTTGAGTGCGGCGGGCGGGAGGACGTTCCGGGGCATCTCGTCTTCAACGTTGACGAAGCTCATTACGAGGACTCCTGGAAAGAGGGGTCGACACCCTCCGGCGAGCCCGGAGCCGAGGCTCCGGTCTCGCGGGGCGGCTTTCGGGCTTCGGTCCGGGCCTGGCTCCGGGTCACCTCTCGTGCCGCCTCCTGAGCCACGGCCCGGCCCACCTCCTCGGCGTTGGGAATCCCTCGGAGCGAGGGGAGGGGATCCCGGAGATTCCAGGGTCGAACGTGGGGCCAGAGGAGGAGCCAGCCAAACCGCTCCCCGTCGGACGGGGTGAGCACCACGTCACCGACCCCACCCCCGAAGGTCCTCAGGTCCACGGAGGCAATGCGGTCCAGCGGGAGGTTCAGAACCACCGGAAGGGCGATCCCGATCCTCAGGACCACCCGCCGCGGCGTGAGGGCATAGGTGGTGGTGGCCCGGATCGCCCAGGCCCAGACCAGGATCAGGGCGGTGCCCACCCCCGCCACCACGACCATCCAGGCGAGATCGGCCAGAAGCGGGCGCCCTTCCATGGCGCCCAATCCCAGGAGGACCACCGTGACCACGGCCCAGTAGCCCACCAGGGCCCGAAGGTGAAGGACCCGGAACGCCACCGCCCCGAGTTCGGGTCGTCCCTGCCAGAGAAGGGTCTCTCCCAAGGGTAGCGCCTGCTCCACACCCGGGAGGCGGACTCCCTCCCGTAGGACCTCAAGCCCCCCCTCGCTCCCCCTCTCCCCCACCTTCTCTCCGGACCCTCCCATCCCCCCCTTCCGCATCTCCTGCCGAACACCTTCGGGCCGTGGGGCGACCATTGGCGCGCCCATGTCAGAAGAGGGGTTCGTTGCGGGAGGGCTCGGCGTACCGATACCCTCCGGCATAGAAGGCCACGATGCGGTCCTCCTCCAGGAGGGTGACCTGGTCCTCCGTCCGGGTCCGGGGCACATCCTTGAAGTGCCGGGCATGGAGGGCCTTCACCGCTACTTCCCGGTACCGCTGACGGATCCGGGCGTAGCCGATGGGGAGGAGGACCCGGTCCGTCCCCGACGCCTCCGCGTCACTGTTGAGCTCCACCTCGAGATAGCGCACCTGGGGCTCGGCCTGATCCACCCACAGATCCACCACGGACCCGGCCACCACACCGTCATCCCCCACCACCCGCATTCCCCGCGGGTCCGGATGCCGCCGCTCCACCGACCATCCGTTGAGCTTCCTCATGGGTTGGAACCGGGGGCGCCCATCCGCGGTGAGATCGACCCGGTCGGCGCGGTCCTCGGCCCAGGCGGCGGCACCGAGCCCGTCCTTCATGGGGTCGCCGGTAGGCTCATAGGCGGCTCCGGGGTGGGGCCCGGTGGGGCGAGCGGGGATGGTCATCATGCCTCCTTCTCTGAAATGGTGGGAGAGGCCGACTCCCGAGTGTAGTTGGCCGGATCGTCGGAGGCGAGCGCCGGATGCTTCAGCCGTGGGGGCCGGGCTTCGGGAACGGCCGGCCACCCCTGCACATCCACCCCCTTCCGATCCGACTCCAGGGGGTACCCCTCCCGCTTGTCCTCCCTCCGGAGATAGATGATCAGCCCGGCGAAGAAGAGCCAGAAGAGGTACACGGTGATCTGGGCAAAGTCGATGTATTCCACCTTCAAACCTCCAGCAGAGAGTTCATCCCGGGAGTTCGGCCAGACCGAAACGGGACCGACGGGTACCGGCTTCGATATTCCGACCGGGAACGACCAGCGGTCCCAACACCGCCATGGCCAGGAAGAGCGCTACGATTTCCAGCTGAAACACCAGCATGTACCCGGCAGCCGGCCCGGCCAGTCCCGGCCCCAGGGCCCCGGAGGAAGCAAGGGCCGCCGTACCGTCCCGGATCACCCCGCCTCCAATCACGGCCACACCCATGGCGGTGGCCTGCACCGCACCCCAGGCGCCCATGGCCAAGCCATTTCGCTCCGTGTCGTGGAGGTCCATGGCGGCGGTGAGGGTCCCAACCAGGAAGAATCCCCCTCCCACCCCGATGAGGACGGCCCCGGCCTGAAGGGCCATGTGCAGCCCCGTCACCCCGGCCAGGAGAATGGCCACGAAGGCGAAGACCCCGACGAGGGCCCCCATGGCCGCCATCCGGCATGCATCCCCCCCCCGCTCCAGGGAGCGAGCGGCCGTGGCAAACGCCACCACGGCCCCTGCGGCGGTAAGGGCGGTGAGGAGGGAGGTGCTCCCGACGCTCATTCCCAGCACCTCGCCCCCGAACGGCTCCAGGAGGATGTCCTGCATGGAGAAGCCAGCGGCTCCCAGCCCCACCGCCAGGAGGAGTCGGGTGGACCGCCCCCCGGAGGCGAAGTCTCCCCATGCCTCGCCGAAACGGAGTGGCTCCCGGGGCATGGCCGCCCGGGTCCGATCCCGGGGCTCCTGCTTCCAGAGGGCCACCGCGTTGAGGACAAGGGTGGCCATGGCGGCACCCTGCACCACCTGGATGAGCCGAACCGGGGAGTAGTCCGCCAGGAGCCAGGCATAGACCACCCCCGCCAGAATCATCCCCACCAGGAGGAAGAGGTAGAGGAGGGCTACCACCCGCGGCCGTTGCTCCGGTCGGGCCAGGTCGGTGGCCAGGGCCAGCCCTGCGGTCTGGACCGTGTGGGCTCCGGCCCCCACCAGGAGGAAGGCGAGGGCGGCACTCGCGGTGCCCATCCATCCCGGCGCGGTGTGATCGCCTCCCAGGAGGAGGAGGGCGAAGGGGAGGATGGCGAACCCCCCGAACTGGAGGAGGGTGCCGAACCAAAGGTACGGAACCCGCCTCCAGCCGAAGGCGGACCGGTGCACGTCGGAGCGGAACCCCACCAGGGCCCGAAAGGGGCCGAAGAGGAGGGGAAGGGCGATCATCACCGCCACCAGGAGCGCCCCCACCCCCAACTCCACGATCATGACCCGGTTCAGCGTCCCCACCAGGAGGGTGAGGGCCATTCCCACCGATACCTGGAAGAGGGCCAGCCGGAGGAGCCGTCGCAGGGGCAACTCGGGGGAAGCGGCGTCCGCGAAGGGGAGCCAGCGGGTCCCCAGGGCGTTCAGCGCCCGGAGGGTGAGGGCGGATGCGCGACTCACATGGCCCTCCCGGGGGGTTGGGGCCACTTCCGGAGCTCCACGGCGTGGGAGAAGTAGACCGCTGCCGTCACTTTTCTCTGCCGGCCCACCTGCCACCCGGCCATCCGGGAATCGGAGCTGATGGCGGAGAGGAAGGACCCCACCGTTACCGGATGGAGCCGAGGCGCCCGGTCCCTTCGGGGAAAGAGGGATCCCACCGCCCCCAGCGTTCCCAGGAGGACGGTCCGGGGAGCCACGGTGAAGAGGAGACTTCTCCGGGCCCGACCCGCCAGCCCCACCACCAACTCCGCTGCCTCCTCCCAGGGATAGTGGAAGAGGACGTCCATGCAGAGCACGTGGTCCCAGGGACCGTCAGGGGCATCCGCCAGATCCCCCTCCAGGACCTGGATCTCTCCGCCCAGTCCGGCCCCGATGGCGCGCTCCCTCGCCGCGCTGGCCAGGGAGGGAGCCAATTCCACCCCGGTCACCTGGAACCCTCGCTGGGCCAGTCGAACAGAGACCTCCCCCGGTCCGCATCCGGCGTCCAGGACCGTAGGCCTACTCGCCCCGTTGACCTCCGACCCGTTGATCTCCGAGGGGGGAAGCCATCCCAGCAGGGTGTCCGCCATCTCCCGACGCCCGCGGCGAACGGCACGCCGAACCCCACTCACCGGCGCGTCGGCGGTGAGACGGATCCAACCGGGTGCCCGGCCCTCGAAGTAGCTCCGGATCATGGGGGCCCGGGCCCGTGGGGCGGCGGCGGGAGAGAGCGGCCGAGACATCAGTCGAAGCCCAGGAGGTTGAAGATGTCGTTGTCCCCCAGGGGATGGACATCGTACCCATCGTTCCCTTCCAGGACGGTCAGGGCCAGGGCGGTGTACATCTCCCGCATCTGCTCGACCTCCTCCGAGTCCTCCATCTCGAAGAGGGTGCGCTTCATGAGACGACTCCGCCGAATGGAATCGGCCAGAGGGAAGACCGCCATGGTCTCCAGCCCCACCCGCTCGTTGAAGCGGTCGATCTGGTCCGTGGTCTCCGCCCGGTTCGCCACCACCCCCCCGAGGCGCACCTTGTAGTTCGCCGACTTGGCCCGGATGGCCGCCACGATCCGGTTCATGGCAAAGATGGAGTCGAAGTCGTTGGCGGTGACGATGAGGGCCCGGTCCGCGTGCTGGAGGGGGGCCGCGAAGCCGCCGCACACCACGTCTCCCAGAACGTCGAACACCACCACATCGGTGTCCTCCAGGAGGTGATGCTGCTTCAGGAGCTTCACGGTCTGCCCCACCACGTAGCCGCCGCAGCCCGTCCCCGCCGGCGGCCCCCCGGTCTCGACGCACATGACGCCGGCGAACCCTTCGTAGACGAAGTCCTCGGGGCGGAGTTCCTCGGCGTGGAAGTCCACCTCCGCCAGTGTGTCGATGACCGTGGGGATCATCTGCCGGGTGAGGGTGAAGGTGGAATCGTGCTTGGGATCACACCCCACCTGAAGCACCCGTTTCCCCTGCAGCGCCAGGGCGGCGGAGAGGTTGGACGAGGTGGTGGACTTCCCGATCCCCCCCTTTCCGTAGACCGCTAGGACCAGCGCGCCGTCGATGTGCTCGCTGGGGTCCTGGTGGACCTGCAGACTTCCCTCGCCGTCGCCGGCGGCGCTTCCCCTCTTCGCGATGGGCAGGATTCCGTTCACGCTCATGCCGCTACCTCCCTTTCGATGCCTTCGAGTCGGTCGTCCAGTTCATCCGCAGCGTCGCGGAGCGCGTCCAGTGTCTCCGGATCAGGACTCCAGTAGCCGCGGTCGGTGGCCTCCAGGAGACGCTGAGCCACCCGGGTGGCGGCCTCGGGGTTCAGATCCCCCAGGCGGCGCCTCATCTCCTCATCCAGTACGAAGGTCTCCCCCACCTCCCGGAAGACCCATTCGGGCACGGCCCCCGCGGTGGCCGACCACCCCAGCTGGTTCGTGACCCGGGCCTCGATCTCCCGCACCCCCTGATAGCCGTGGGAGAGCATTCCCTCGATCCATCGGGGGTTCAGGAGACGAGTGCGGGCCTCCAGGTCGATCTGTTCCTCCAGGGTTCGGACCCTCCCCTCTCCCCGGGTCTCGTCGCCGATGTAGGCCGGGACGGATACGGGGCCCTCCCCGGGGCTTCCGGAGGGGATCTCCGCGCCGGCCCGGGCCGATCGAGCGGCCCGGGTGAGCCCTCCCAGGGAGTCGAAATACTGATCCAGGTCGGACACCCCCGTCTCCACCGACTCCAGGTTCTGATAGGTCAGATCCACTCCGGAGAGAACCCGCCGGAAGAGGTCGGCCGAGGCCCGGCCTCGGCCATCCATCCCATAGGCGAACCCCTTCCGTCCCACGAACCCCGTGGCCAGCTCCTCTTCCTCCTGCCAGGTGGCGGCGTCCACCATCTGGTTCACCTGGGCTCCGTACGCGCCGTCGGCGTTGGAGAAGACCCGGAGCGCCGCCTCCTCCAGGGTGCACCCCGTGGCCTCGGCATGGGCCAGGGAATGACGGCGGACCGCGTTCATCTCCAGGGGCTCCTCGGCGGAGGCGGCCAGCCAGGCGGCCTCGGCCAGGAGCTGCATCTGCAGGGGGAGGAGGTCCCGGAAGATCCCCGACGCCGTCACCACCACGTCCACGCGGGGTCGTCCCAGCTCCTCCAGCGAAAGGAGATCGGCTCCAGCCAGCCGGCCGTAGCTGTCGAAGCGGGGCTTGGCACCCAGGAGGGCCAGCGCCTGCGCGATGGGGGCGCCCTCCCGCTTCAGGTTGTCCGTTCCCCAGAGCACGAGCCCCACCGTTTCCGGTATCCCATGGCCATCCTCCCGGTGTCGCTCCAGGATCCGCTCCGCCTGTCTCCGCCCCTCGCGGAGGGCCCAGGGTGTGGGCATGCGCCAGGGGTCGAAGGCGGTGAGGTTCCGTCCCGTGGGAAGGAGGTCCGGGGTCCGGAGGAGGTCGCCGGCCGGAGCGGGCGGCACATAGCGCCCATCCAGCGCCCGGAGCAGGCCCTGGATCTCCCCATCCCCACGGAGGTGGTCGTCCATCTCCACCGCCTGCATGAGGAGGGTCCCGGGCGTGACCCCAGCAGGGAGCGTGACCCCCGCAGGGAGGGTGACCCCTGCAGGGAGTAGGTGGGAGAGACGGCCCTGCCCTCCGGACCCGTCCTCCATCCGCTCCTCCGGTGGGCCTCCGGATGGCCCCTTCGGAAGTCCTCCGGGAGCATCCTCGCGGCTCACCACCGCCTGGATCAGGGGACGCAGGGCCTCCACCACCTCGGCCCCGTGGGGGAGGAGCAGGGCCGCCTCCAGGAGTTCGGCCCGGGCCTCCGGGGGCTGCACCCGACCCACGGCATGGAGCCCATGGGGGATCAGGGACTGCTCCAGCTCCAGGAGTCGGAGATGGAGGCCCGTGACCCACGCCTCGGCCTCGGAAGCAGATTCGGGAGCGGGGCCCTCCTTCTCCTCCTCCTTCTCCGCCTCCGGGAGGAGGTCCAGCTGCCCGGCCAGGAGGCGGGCGGCCTCCATGCCTTCCTCGCGTTCCGCCGGATCGACGTCGGGGGGGAGGCTGCGG
>SL_3KL_010_SEDDRAFT_10002483_pt1 | contig 16851 bp, 11 predicted proteins | sample SodLakKL_010_SED_2_FD_10381 | JGI IMG/M metagenome (IMG submission 10381) | reverse complement strand
CCCCGAACAGATCAAGCAACTGTTTTGTTGCCGAGACCAGTTCATCGACGCTATATTGTTTTTCGAATAAAAGAGCGGGGATCCCGTCTATCAGTATTTTATCACCGAGCGCCTGCTTCAGATCCGGAATGGTTACATCTCCCTGCGGTTCCGGCGTCGGCGCTTCTATCGCATCGAAATGAAGCTCCTTTATAAAGGGAAGGATCGGTTTCAATGATCCGTCCATATGAATATGACAATATTTCCCCTTCTGATGGAGAAAATCCACACGTTTGTTATAGTATGGAATATGATACCTCGAAAATAATTTCGGAGAAATCAAATTCGCATCGATATTTTCGCCGAAATTGACAATTTGAACGGGGGCATCTCCAATGATACGATATAGGTCATCGTCCCAATCCGAAATGACGTCCATAAAGCTTTCGGTTTCAGCTTTATGAAGATGCAGCGCCATTATTGTATTTTCGAGACCCATATAATTAATAATCAATCTTTGCACGGGCGACCGCGGGAGCATAGCCGTAACAACACCATCGTCACCGAATTCCCGCTCCGCGATACGAAAAGCCTTCTCATCGAATTGAATACTCGTATGCCCGAGGAGATATTCCATCGCGGCATAATCTTCGGGACCTTTTACCGGGAACTCTTTATGCTGTCCCTGCACAATAACTTCACGCAATGTTCCTTTCGGAGTTTTCGTGGTTATGACGCGCTGTCGCTCTCCCGTTCGCTCTTCAGTCACTTCTATACCGTCCGAATCTCCGATAGTATAATTGATCAAACGCACACCAAGGATCTCGTCCGCATACCGGGGAGAAACATCAAGAGTCCGGTACACATCGATCATAGTTTTATTTTTTAATTCTTCCGGGACAGACCCCTCATACGCGGGGAAATTTTCCGCAAATGACATCATATAGGTATCGTCCGTATATCCCGCGGGAACTTTATTTTGCAAACTGTTCCCGTAATACCAGTAATAAAGCCGCGGCTGCCACACGATCCCGTGTCCGGTTTCACGCTGGAACGTTGCCATTATTTGTTCTTTCTTCGTCACTCGTCTTCACTGGATTTTTATTGAATAAATTTCCGCGCTCTTCATCCCGACATGCTGCCACGTTCTGCCGCCGTTCATTGAACGGAATAATCCGCCGCCGTTCGTACCTGCAAATACAATATTATTGTTCTTCGGATGAACGGCAACCGCGGGTACATTACGATTTGTTAATCCGCTTGTAAAGCGCTGCCATGTTGTACCTCCGTTCACCGACTTATAAACGCCGGTATCGTAACCTGCCGCATAAATAATATTATCATCGATGGGATCGAATTGTATCGTATAAAACGTTTCATGTTGTAACCCGTTCCGGACCCGCTCCCAGGTCGCGCCATAATCATTGGAACGGAATATCCCGTCATCTTCTGTTCCGACCAAAAACAATTCAGGAGAATGGATGCTTTGCTCAATTGCGCGTACCGGCTTGCCGTCGAATTCGATATGCTCCCAGGTTTCGGCTCTGTCGGTACTCCGATACAATCCGCTCTCACCTCCCGCATAGAGGATATCAGGGTTTTTTCGGTCCATAACAATTACTGTTAAAAATGTTTGCAATAGCCCGTCATTTTGTTCTGTCCACGTCCACCCCCCATCGACCGATCTGAAGACACCATATGCAGTGGCAGTGTAAACGTGATCGGGATCATTATAATCAACCTGCACATCCATCACCTCGGTAACGCGCCAATCGGTCATCACCCGCCACGAGTCGCCGCCGTCTGTTGTCTTGATAACTCCGTTCCCCGACGCGATATAGATAACGTCACCGTTTGAATGCGCATCCACCGCAACGCCGAATGCACGAATATTTTTCCATCCGGTATGATCCCAGGTTTGTCCGTCATCTCTGCTATAAAACAAGCCAGTCTGCGGATTCGGTGCACCGACGACGAATAATTCACTCGATACAACGGGCACATAGACAATGGGATCCTGCTGAGCTGCTGATTGCCGGTTAAAAGATAAAACACATACTATCAGTACGAGCAGCGTTATTACTTTTTTCATTTGTTTATTTCTCCGTTACGTTAAAATATCTTCGATAAAAACATATTTACCGGTTTCAGCCGACTGCATCATAGCTTCAATGACCGCCAGTGCTTCCAATCCGACTGCACCGTCCGTCTCCGGTTCCTTATTCTGAAGAATACAATCTGCAAACTCAGTCATCTCTTCGATATAGCTGACCATTCCTTCATCGGGGAAATCATCTTCAGACACCGAATAATTCTTATAATCTTTCGTTACATCAACCCGCAGATGCTCGTTGGTACAATGTATTATACCCGACGTTCCGTATATTTTCATAAAGTATGTTTCCGGTGCTACATAATATGAAGATAAAACGGCAGGAATCCCCGATGACAGATGCAAAAGCGCAGCCGTCGAATCATACACATTACCGGTCATAGCAACCTGTCCGGCGATACAGGATACGGATTTCACCGGTTCGATGAGATACCGTATCGTGTCGACAAAATGGATCCCGAGCTGCATCATCGGAAGGAGCGGACATGTTTTGGCATCCGCTTTCCATGCCGGAAGTCCCTCCTGCAATCCGGCTGGCCGGGATAAATTCGCTTCGACACCGACCACATTACCGATAACATTGTTATCTAAAAGTTTTTTAACCTTCCGGAAGGACGGTTTCCGGCGGGTATTATGCCCGACCGATAGAATACACGCCGCGTCCCGCATTATTTGGATTATTTCTTTTCCTTCCAAGACAGTGTTTGCAATCGGTTTTTCAAGAAACACGTGTTTTCCGTTCTTTGCCGCCTTCTCGACCTGTTCAAGATGAAGATGATTCGGCGTTACCAGAGCGACCGCATCGATGGTTTCATCCTGTATGAGAGTATCATAATCAGGAGTGGTTTGTATACCATATCGCGCTGAAACCTCTTTCATTGCCTCTTCATTCACATCGTAGCACGATACGAGTGTCAGATTCGGCGAACCGATAATCGCCTGCAGGATTGTATTCCCGTGGTTAGCGACACCGACTAATCCTATTCGTATTTTCTTTTGGTTCATTTCAGAGAATGTTCTTTCAATAGTTTATCGATCAAATCGTTACCTTCAACAACTATAATTGACAGCTCATGCCGGGTCTCTTCATCCGGCTCGAGAAATTTGAGCGTGCCACGCTGACGTTCCTTTTGTCTCCCTTCGACCAGGCAATTTGCCGGTTCGATGCCGAGCACATAATATCCTTTCAACAACATTTTCCATTGGATCAGGTTAGGGAGTTCTTGTTTCCGATACCGGACCAGTAATCCTAAACCAAGTTTCCGGTTGACCAGCATCGCGTGTGCATATCCGTCAGCATCCGCAACAACCTCGTGATAAAACACCTGCTCTTCATATCGATCATACGGTTCTTCAATTGTTCTGCAGTGATCTATTCCTCTCTCTGCCGCAAGATCCCGCGGTGTAGTCTTTGATGCCCGCAGAAATAATTTCGATCCGGCATCGAGGAGGGGCCAGCCGATATTCATATGATAAAGTATCATAAAGGGAGCGGGTGCACTACCTTCATTCCGGATAGAATCCTTAATGTGGATGGCAGACTCTCCGAGTCCGGATCGTATCGATCGCCGGAGAACAAGATGATGCCGGGCAAAAGAGAACTCGCGGACTGTACCCGAGACCCCGAAGCTGCCGGTTGTATCCTGTATTATTTCAGATACGCTGACATCCTCTGCGGGGGTGTTGGATATTTTGCCGTGTAACCCGAGTTTCTCACCGTCATCAACACATGGTGCACCAAGGTAGGTCAGTCCGCACCCCGTCATCAAACCACCCGCGAATGAATTTGCCCAACCAAAATCGACCGGATCGTAATATGAAGGATGTACGTCACCGTGTGAAGATCGCCAGCTCAGTGGTATTCCTTTGTAATCAGCCTGGGAAATGTCCAAACCTCTATCGAGGATGACATGATACCGTAAACCGGACCCGGTTCGTACTTCCGCCGCACGAACTCCTGCTTCCCTGCCCCGACAGTACGTAAACTGCCGGACACCCGCTATTTGAGAAATATCACCGACCCGCTTTTGCAGTTCGTGGCAATCGATATCACGATCGAAAAGATTCGGCATAATATATAAAAAGACATTAGTATTTTACTTAACCACAGGTTTTAACTGAATATTCAGTTCAGTCCATTCTCCTTCTCTCACTTCCAGCTCTCTGTACACTTTTGTTTCATACCCCTCAGCCATCACGACCATATAATACGATCCCGGAGAAAGTAATCTGTAGTAGCGGCCCGTTGCCGGTTTTGTTGTTCTCCGGTCGACCTCTTCAGATTCGATGGTCGGGAACCATACAATTGCGTGTAATGCATCACCGGTATTCGCATCCGTTACCCTGCCGGTCAGGCCCGGACCCTTGCCACGATCGAGTAAATGGAATGCACCGGGAAGATTTGCTTCAACTATTCCTTGAACCTCATCGGGCGGGAAAATATGCGCACCTCTTCCGGTTTCGACGATAAAATCGAAGGTCCCATATCGTCCGTATAACCAGGGATAACTCTGCCCGACCATTCCGGCTCCATAGGCAATATCATATGTTCCTTCGCCGTCCATGGTAACGATCTGATCCGCAATACCCTGAGCAATTTCCGTCAATAATTTATCATCGGGAGCGTGCATATCGCGCCAAACCCATGGATAGAAAATCACCTCACCCTGGCTGTGGTAGTTGATTGAAAGGACGGGCCGGATACGTTCTACAAGTGACCTGACTGCCCGTACTTCAGATTCCGAGAACGGGTATTCTCCTCTATATCGCACACTTTCCGGATCACTGGAACCACCCCGGGCGAAATTAAAGTCGTAATTCCGGTTAAGATCGATTCCCATCGGGTACCGGACGGTCTTCCAGTCATCGGTTGCATCACGGGCGTTTTTTCTCCAGCGGGGATCGATGTTTTGCGTTACGATATAGTGTCCGTCGACATTGATGACCGGAATAAAATAGATCTCAAAGCTGTTCAACCACTCTGTTATACGGTCATCCTTATTGTAACCGGTAATCAGACGCTTGATCAGTTCGAGACAGATTTCCGGCGTGACAAGCTCCCGCGAATGAATTGCACCGGTAAATAAGATAACCGGACGGTCCAGATCTTCCTGCACATTATTTGACACCTTAACTGCGTGTATATCCCGTTTTCCCTGCTGTGTTTGTCCTATGACTTCTTTCGATATAATCCCGGGGTACTCATCAATGAGCCCCTGAATACTTGTCAGTATCTGATCGTACGTGTGATAGACATCGGATAATTTCATATCCTCACCGTACATCGCACGTTTGTACAGAGTCAGTTCATCGTCACTTGTGAGAACTTCCGTGAAGCTGAGTCCCCGCTCGCGCAACAGATCCCGTTCGGTTTCAGTTGCAATGATATACAGATTATTCCGCACACGCGAGATAATCTCTATCCGAAAATTTTGAATCTGCTGAATGGTTTCATCCGGCACCGATTCCGCGTATAGTATTACCGTTCTCTGGACCTTATTGTCAAAGACCTGCGGTGAATCGTATGCACGGATTACGGATAAGAATAAAAGAATGAAAATAAGTAAGGGGATCGATCTTCTCATAGTATCACCTTAAAACAACGATTAGATATATATTTACTTTTATTTCCCGAGATATAAATCTCTTCCTTCAACCAGTGAACGCATTTTCGCGTCGGCGACGGATCTGGGTAACATCCAAAAACCGCAATCAGGATGCACGTATTTGATCCGCTCCGGCCCGACACGTTGCGCGATATCCTCAATTCTTTGTGCGACGATTTCAGGAGATTCTACCTGATTGTCTTTTATATCAATCACTCCCACTCCGAGTCCGATCTCTTTTTTTATGTCCTGCAACATATCGCGCTCTTCTTTCGGACGACGTGCCATCTCCAAAACTACATGATCACAGTCAAGGGAATTGAGAAATTCCAGTAAATATGCGTAGGTGCCTTTCTGTACGGTTTGTCCGCCATAGTTGCCAAAACAAAGATGAACCGCTTTTTTTGATTTGGTTTTCGAGAACACTCTGTTTATAGCTTTGGCGGCGAAAGCTGCGTCTTCCGGACGTCCGGTTAAATTTGCTTCATCGACCTGTATCACATCGGCAGAAAGCCCATCGAGCTGGTCGGCTAAAATGTCGGCGATGGCAAGTACCAATTCTTCGTGACTACCATAGTACTCGTTGATCAATACCCTGCCGAGCATATATGGGCTCGTGACCGTAAATTTCAATGGTTTTTTAGTCAGTTCGGAGACCTTTCCAAAATCATCGATTAGATTTAACGTCCCGGCTCCGAGTGCTTCGAGAACCATACCCGCTGGCTTAGCACGGTAAGACATACCCTCCTGTTTCCGGAAGGATTCAATGCTCGCACGACTCAAATGTAGCTGTATTCCGGAGAAAGCCCGAATAAAGTAATCTATCATACCGTTTGTTTCCGGGTGATTTATATCCCATCGGGAGAGTTCGCCGTCGGTTATCACATCGATACCGGCGAGTTCCTGGAGTTTCAGCACGACCATCATTGCATCGCGTAAACTCTCCGAAGTATTATACACCCTTAGCCATTGCGGTGTAGGATAGCTGCCGACGACTGTTGTCAGGATTGCTTTTTGCGACATTATGTTTTCTCCGTGTTTATGTATAAGATCTATTTATTATGAGCAATGTATCTCGACCGAGATGTTTTTTTGAGGTATTGGTATAAGTAATGTTCCATCCATGAGTTCCTGCCTCGTTCCGTCAACGAGAGCGAATGGCTCTTTATCGGTCCGGATAAAATTATATGAGACCTCATGATTATGAAGCATAACTTTACCNTTCACCCAATCGAGACCCGGTAATAGTCGCGGACGGATGGTAACGTGATCTTTACCGGGACGGATGCCGAGCAGATGGTNTATGAANTACATCATAAGCTCTCCCCACGTCCAGACGACGATACCAACCGGCGGCAACGGCGGGGTTGGCCGGTCACCGTAGAATTCATACCATGAACCGGCATTATAGCCTTGTACCGATGCTAACCAGTTGAGCGCACGCCAGACCTTTTCGTAGTTACCGGCTTCGTGATATGCACGCGCTATAAACATAGTGGCAAACGGCCATGGTCCTGGAGAATCCGGTTCGGATGTAACGTCGTAACGGGCATATCCGCCGTAATCCCATCTCTGATTCCAGAGATGTTCGAGGGATTCAAGGGTCTTCAGACTTAATTCACTTTTTGCATCGACCAAACCCCATGCGATCGGCAGTGAACTTGATGCATCCGGATCACAGTACGATACCGGCTCGACCTGCAATGGCATACCCGGGGGCATGGCTGCACGGTTCGGGGGTTCGAACGTCCTCTGTACCGTTCCGTCCGGAAGCCGGCGTTTTATAAACCGTCCGTCTTCAACCAACGATAGTTTCGGATGTCCGGTAAATGAGCGGTTCATCAGTTCCGATGCATCCTTCCAACGCTTTGCTTTTTCCTGGTCGTGCATATACCCGGCGATAACCGCGGCTTTCTCAAGGCCGAGAATATTCCAGAACTGATAGGTAAGTTCATATCCATCTTTTACGCCAAACCAGGTATCGCGCTCCCAGTACTCCCGCGAATTTTTCAGCAGGCCGCTCTCCGGATCGCGGAAGACCGGTTGGAGTACATACTCAGCTAATTTTTGAATTTTCTCCCAATGTCTGCGAATAATACTATCATCACCCGTCCACATCCAATGTGACCAGATCGTATAGAGTAGTTCGCCGTTTTGGTCCAGTTCCATTGTCTCCGGCGGACGGAAACGACTGGACTCGACGGTACCTCCCTCCTCATCGACAGAATACGTCAACATCCGGTTTATGAGTGCTTCGGCTACATCCGTCAGGCCGGACATACAACTTCCGATAGCCACCATGCTTTGGTCGCGCACCCATTCGAGATTGTACTGCCATATGCTACCGTCCATTTTCCCGGCCTGTGAGACCGCAACGCGCGATCCCGATAGTGAACATCTGAAAAGATGATTCAACATTTCGTTCGGGGAATCGAACGTTGCCTTTGAACTCCAGTATTCAATCGCTTCACGCTGCATTTTTTGTAACGGTTCCGATTCGAATTTCTCCCTCTCATAATCGACGGTAAGGAATGCATTGAATGAACGTTGTTCACCCGCGGAGATTTTTCCTACTTCAAATCGCATGTGCCTGTCACCCGTTGTACTGCGAGAATCGGTAAACAGCCGTACCTTGTGATACCCGATCGCGGTCAACATCATATCTTCCCGGTCAACTTCGTATTCGTCGAATAATATAAGATTCGGATGCAGCAGTAAGGTTGCCTGTACATCGACATCACGTCCGGTTGTATTCGCGATGGATATCCGGCGAACGACCGCCGGTTTATCGTGCGGACAGTATAATTGCTCTTTTACTGTACATCCACCGGCATCCCAGTCGATAACGATTGTCGGTATGTGATCCGGATATTCCCAGCGAACGGTTGCGTTACCGACGGACGGTTGGTATGTTTGGTCATGTATCCTGACACTGAGCCGGGAATTCTGTAATCCCCGTTCGGGATGGAACAGGAACGTGCTGACTTTTCGACCGAAACGATCCGATGACATTAACAGCATACCGCAATGTGTACCCGACTCGGCTACGCTGCATTTTTGAATAGCCGCTATTATGTGTCCGTTCCCGAGAAAAAAATACTCTGTTCCCGGATTGTTTGATTGATAATCGTGATGAATAAACTGTTCGCGTGATATGCGTTCCTGTGATTGTCCAAGAAGCGCAGGATACACTGTGGCAGCTGCAATCGATCCGGCCCCGACATATTTAAAAAATTGACGCCGTTTCATAGAACACCTTAAATAGTGATGAATTAATAGGCTTTATTGTAACCTAATTTTCGTGAAATTGCTTCGCCTTCTCTTTTCAATACTTTAACCAGATAATCGATTTTCTTCCTGTTATTTTTCACCTGATTCGTCTGAATTGCGGTCATTAACGAAGCAATGACCCGTCCGGAATGCTCGAAAATCGGTACGGCCAAGGCAATTAAATCATTTTTATATTCCCGGTCACAGATTGCGAAGCGTTCCTCACGAATTTGTTTTAACTTCTTTTTCAATTTCGCGGTTGAGGTAATTGTTTTTGATGTATATTTTTTCAAACCCTTTGTTTTAATAAGTTGATCGAGTTCCTCTTCGTGCATCCCGGCGGTAATCACCTGTCCTGTTGCCGTACAATGAAACGGAGAACTTGTTCCCAGGCGTGCCACGATCCCCCATACCTCCGGCGTATCAACACGATCGATAATGATGATTTGCTTGTTATTACTGTCCATGACCATGAGATAAAAACTTTCTTTTGTTTCGTACGAAAGTGTTACAAGATGAGGATGCGCAATGCTTTTTAGATCTATTTTATCCAGGGCTGCATTCCCCCAATCGATAAGTTTCATGCCGAGCGAAAACAACTTTCGTTCACGATCCTCACTCACGATCGAGTAACGCTGCATGGTAAACAAGATCCTGAACAGTGTACTTTTTGGAATATTTGTCCGGTGAGCTAACTGTGCCAATGAAACTCCGTTCGGGGATTCGGATAATATTTCAAGGATCTGGACTGCCCGATCAATTGCAGGTACTTTATAATCTAATCCCATAATTAGGCCTCATTATTATACGAGTAGGTATGATTATACATCGGCGACTGCCGATGCAATATATTTTTTTATGGTTTCAATATTTTGGATTGATTTCTCCACGAGCGGCAGCACGTGTGTTTCTATGGTAATATAAGGAACAATCCGGTCGTCGATGAGCGCCTTTATCTGTCCCTTCCAATCGACTAATCCTTCACCGATCGGGACACATCTCTCAAGCGCGTGCGAATCGGTATCTTTTGCATGCACATTACCGATATATTTTTTAAGTGCTTCGTATCCTTCCGGATAGGGTTTTTCTCCCGTCCCGATCGCGTTTGCCGGGTCCCAGTTTGCCCGGAGAAACGGAGAATTGATTTCACCCAGCAAATGAGCGGAATTGCGTCCGGTGTCGAACCAAAATCCGGGCTCATTCTCTACCAGCAGGGTGACATTGTTTGCCCTCGCCATATTCTCGGCTTTTGCCATCAGATCCATGACTTTGTCTTTCTGTCCGGGCAGTTCCTTCTCATCCCGCTGAAAGCCAAACACGATGACCTTTTTGACGCCTATTTGCGCCGCCAAATCAAGCGTCCGTGGGAGGATATGCTCAAGTTCGTGTTTCAATTCATTGAAATGCGAGATAGGGAGTTTAAAGATACCCGGTGAAAGCGCCGTATAGGTGATGTTATATTCATCTTTGAGCTGTCCGATAAGTCGCTGGTCAATTTCGGGTATTGCGGGTATTCTGTTCGGTCCGATGCACCGGATCTCGTACTTTTCTATTCCCCACGAGGTTCCCAGTTCAATTGCCTTTCGAATATCGCCATCGATTTCATCTGTCACAATTGCAAGTTCAAGCATACTATCTCCTTACATAACGTTACTCTTCTTTTTGAATGTCGAGACCGCGATCTTTTATCTCTTTTTGATACTTTGCCCAGGATTTCTTTTCAGAGAGTCTTCCGAAGTAAAACATCGAGCCTCCGAATACTACCAGAACCGTACTCAATATCAGGAATGCCGGTTCTTTGGTTCCTTCGATCGGAAGGAGATACAGTAGCAATATAAAGGCACCGATGAAAATTGTATTCATGCCGACCAGCGGAAATGTCGTTGTCTCACGATCACCGCGGGCATACACCTCTTTTGCAACATCCACCGGTGTATAGAGCCGTTTGAAGAATTTCTCTACCTGTTCACGATCCTCGACCGATTCACGGGCAAACAATTTGGCAAAAAATATCGTGCTTGCACCTATTATAATGACGAGTATCGGTAAAGTTACCTGGACGAATGTGCCTCCGTCGTTTTGAATGTTCGTGACTAATAATATATACAGTACAACCGAATACATAATCGATATAAAGGTCAGCTTTCGTCGATCTTCTTTATACAGTGTTCCCAGATATCCGGATGCGACAAAGATAACAAATGAGATAACCCCAACGAGGTATATCTGCGGTCCGAAACCCCATCCGAGTAAAAATCTTGTAAGTATACCGATGTAGAGTCCCCAGGTAATAGANGCAAATGCACCCCATCTCGGGACCCACTTAAATATCAGTCCAAAAGCCACCGGAATGGCGGTCGGTAGATTGAATAGCGTGAAGAACGCCATCATAATATTAAAAATACCGAGCTCACTATGCACAAACACCAGAGCAAATCCCATGACGATGATACCCATTAAAATTGTTGCAAACCTACCTACCCTGAATACTTGCTGCTCCGTTGCATCGGGATTGAAAGCATCTCTGTACATATCACGCGCTATGATAGCTGAAACAAGGTTATACACGGAGCTTAACGCACTCATTGTCGCGGCAAGCAATGCGGCAAAAAACACCCCTATCAAACCAACCGGTAATACCTTCATACAAACGGCAATGAAAACCAGATCCTTTGGTTGGAACTGCTCACTGAAGAATTCAACCTGCGAAAGATCAGGCCAGAGAACGCTGGCAACGAGCGGAGGGATACCGAATATGAATGGAAATGTAAGAAAAAGTACACCCGCCAGTTTACCGACACGTTTTGCCGATTTTTCATCACGCACGCTATAAAACCTCTGAGCGCCACCCGCAGCGACTCCAACCGTAGTAACAAGAAAAATGCCAAGAAGATAGTGAAAATCATAGTGTACGTTATTATAGACGTGATCAAACGTAAGAGGAGGGATATTTCGTATTAATTCCGGCAGTCCACCGACCAAGGCAAGGCTCATCGGGACGACAACGATAGTAACAGCTAAAAGAATAACAAATTGCACAAAGTCCGTGATATTAACCGCCCAGAGTCCTCCCGAAAACGTGTAGACCAATATTATCGAACCGACACCGAGAATAATAAATGTAACGTCTAACCCCAGCGGCGCGGCAAGGATGCGTCCTATCGCTGCTAATTGAACGCCGCCGGAAAGAATGAACACGAATGCTATGACCCAGCTCAATAATTGCTGTGTAGTGACGTTATAGCGTGTGTTGGTATATTCCACCGGAGAGACTACCCTGCTCCTCCGCCATCGCGACGCGGTAAGTTGCGATCCGATATAGTACGCAAACGCTCCGAGTCCGAGGTAGAGCAGAGCAAAATAACCGGTTGAATATACAAAGCCGGCAGCGCCTGAAAATATCCACGCGCTGAAATTCGTCATATACAATGAGACACCCGATGTCCACCAGGGAATCTTATTACCGCCGGCAAAATAATCATTCGTATTTTTTAATCGATTGAGAAAGTAAAACCCGATACCGAGCATAAGCGAGAAGTACATCGCAATGACCACATAATCGACAACCTGGGGAGACTTCATGGATTGTTCCTTGTGCAAAGAATATATGTTAGACCGGCAAGTATTTTCATACCACTATGCAATGTATTAGTGATGACGATTTATAAAGCCTGTTCCGATAAAAAGATAGGTTTTATATATTAAACATCGTTTAATATATAAATAATATAGCAATCTCACATACTAAATTCAAGACTGTGTTTTCCTTTACCGTCGTTCTCTTATGGCAACATTTCTGAAATCAAGATCGCGCGTTATACCGCCCGCCGTCATTCGCAGCGACTCGCTACCGACCTTCGCCTCCATGAACCTGCTCCTGAATAAATAGTCCGTCGCAAAATCCACCACCGCACCGTTCAACACCCGCTCCCCGTCGTAAGTGAATTCAAGCTCGTCTCCGCCTGTCGTCGTATAACGGACACGCAACAAATCCCCGGCATCCTCTACCACCACCTCACGGCCTGCCATCACCTCACGAAACTCCTCGAACGATTCATAATCGTCCTGCGATACCACCTCCAGAATAAGACCGTTCCTGCGGTCATAGCTCCGTAACCGCCAGTTGATTTCTTCCTCAATCCACTCATAGGGCTTTAAAGGATAATAACCGATATATACGTTCCCTCCTTCACACACTATCCAGCCGCTTTCATCTTCTACGCGACGATCAAGTGTCTTCGGGAAAAATCCATTGATATGCTGATGCGATACACCTTCATCGATATCGAACAATACAATGATCGCGTTCTCATGCTGCATCGTCTGCGTATACGGTGAACTGCCCACCCATTTATTCGGATCCTGATATTTCGGGCGTACACGGGATATGCCATCCATTAGGATCCGTAACGGTTCCGGGAAAAATTTCCCGAGCTCATATTCCGAATAGTACGGATGAATCGTAAAGAGTGTATTATTAGGCTTATCGGAAACGAACGTCACATCCCACGTGTGCTGCTGGATCGGCTGCGCGATGCCGCCGGCAAGCGAGCCAAGGGCGAAATCTTTCGTCATATACGTGTATTTATAGACCGGGGGATTCAGCTTATCACCGAAGCGGATAACATTGCGAAGACGTTTCCTTTCAAGGTGAACATACGGCTCGCTGCGGTCGGTGGCTATATGGTATATGACCTCCGGCAAACGGTATGAACTCAGAGCAGGACCCAGAGCCCATCCGCTGGCACTGAATTCGGTATCGCCTATAAACAACCATCCGAAAGCCGTCATAGCGGAGCTTAACGGATCAATCGCCGTGGGAATCATATCCCTGCTGTGAGCTCCGCAGTAATTCCCGTGCAAATATTCAACCGCAAAATCCGTCATCATATAATCAATCATCAGTTCGGCTCTCCTCTTCATTACAGGGTCTTCCGCAAACTCGTACAGTAAAAAAACAGGAGCCAGAAATATCGCCATATAATGAGGTGAATCGAATTCACCCTGTCCGATCGTCGTCGTAATTCGCATCCACTCAATGAGCCACTCTTCCGCCTCCTGCATATTTTCCGAAGAACTTTTCCCGGTATACCACCTGTCGCCCGGTTCATCCGGCCACTCCTGTGCAGCAAGATAGAGGGTAGCATAATACATAACCCAGTGATTTTCAGTATCTCCCCGATCGGAAGTATAGGTTCGCCAAAGATCCCGGTATCGCTTCCTGACATCTTCGGGCAACACCGGCTTTGTGTGAAGATACATTGCGAGAGACGGATACATCCAGAACATATTACCTCTCGGTTCCCCAAAAAGCGAATCTAACTCTACCAGGGCATTTTCAATTTCTTCACCGCGCACGAGTTTAGCAGTGATAGTCGTATACGTACTGATATGATCCATCTCGGAAAAATAATGTATCAGACTATCGCGGCGCAATTCAAACGCGCTATCGTTTTCCGTCGGTTCGCCGCCTGCACATCCGGACAACACAAACAAAACAGCAGCGAGATATGGTAAGATCTGGTATATGTTATGAGCCATCCTATTACTCATCCTCTTCTATTTCCAATCCGCGTTCGATTATTTCATCCTGATATTTCTGCCATGCCTTTATTTCCGATCGTTTCCCGAAGTAATACATCGATCCCCCGAACAGAGTCAATATACCGCCGAGTAGAATAAACGAATAGGAATCTGTTCCTTCGATAGGCAGTAAATAAAGCACAAAGATAAATAAACCGATAAAGATGGTATTCATACCGACCAGGGGAAAGGTCGTGGTTTCTTTTCTGCCCCGTGCATATACCTCTTTTGCGACATCGACCGGAGTATACAACTTTTTATAGAACCGCTCCACCTGTTCACGATCGCTCTCGGATTCGCGTGCAAACAAACCGGCAAATATGTATATACTGGCCCCCATGGCAAGCACCATAACCGGCAACAGAATATCGATTATAACTCCCCGTTCCGAGAAGATATTGTTAACGAGCAATATATAAAGTAAGATCGAGTATACGACCGATAGCATAAGGACACGTGATTTATTCTTTTTATACAGCTTTCCGAGATAGCCGGAAGATACGAAAATGATAAAAGTAAGAACGGCTACGAGATATATCTGCGGACCGAATCCCCAACCGAGTAGGTACCGCGTCAATATCCCGATATACAAACCCCATATCGTTGCGGCGAAGGCTCCCCACCGCGGCACCCATTTAAATAACAGACCGAAAGCAATCGGTATTGCCGTAGGAAGGTTGAACAGGGTAAAAAATGCCATCATTATATTAAAAATACCGAGTTCACTATGAACAAAGATAAGCGCCAATCCCATCACGAGGAATCCCATACCGACGGTGGCAAATCTACCGACACGGAAGACCTGTTTTTCAGTGGCCTTCGGATTGAACGCATCTTTGTACATATCCCGGGCGATAATGGCCGAGACAAGATTGTAGACCGAACTCAGCGCACTCATAGTCGCTGCGAGCAATGCCGCAAAGAATACGCCGATCAGACCGACGGGGAGCACTTTCATACAAACCGCTATGTAGACGAGATCCATCGGTTGGAATTTATCGGCGAAAAATTCCACCTGGGAAAGATCGGGCCAGAGTATTCTTGCCACGAGGGGAGGTATACCGAAGATCAACGGGAAACTGAGAAATAAAACAGCGGCTAAACGTCCGACTTTTTTCGCCGACTTTTCATCTCTCACACTGTAAAAACGCTGAGCGCCTCCCGCGGCAACTCCCACGGTTGTAATGAGAAACATACCTAAAAGGTAATGGTGATCATAGTGGACAGTCTGGTATACATGATCAAATGAAAGCTCGGGGATATTTCTTATCAGCTCGCCGATACCGCCGACCAACGGGATACTGAAAATAACAACGACGATACTGACTGCAATTAATATCACGAATTGAACAAAATCAGTAATATTGACCGCCCAGAGTCCACCCGAAAAAGTATAGAGAACTATAATCGATCCAACACCCAGGATTATCACCGTTACGTCAACTCCAAGCGGTGCCGACAGGAGCCGCCCGATCGCCGCAAGCTGCACACCTCCCGATAATATAAATACCATTGCTATCACATAACTAAATAACTGCTGCGATGTGAGATTATACCGTGTATTGGCATATTCCACCGGCGAGATGACCCTGCTCCTCCGCCATCGCGAAGCGGTAAGTTGTGAACCGATATAGTAGGAAAAAGCACCGAGCGTAAAACTGATAAGTGCGAAGTAACCGGTGAAATAGACGAACCCAGCGGCTCCGGAAAATATCCAGGCACTGAAATTTGTCATATACAAAGAAACACCGGATGTCCACCATGGAATTTTATTTCCTCCCGCGAAATAATCTTTCGTGTTCTTCAGACGGCGCAGGAAATAAAAACCGATAGCAAGCATGAGTCCAAAATACATTGCTATGACTATGTAGTCTATTGTTTGCGGAGACTTCATGCCTTTCTACCGTCGTTCTTTTATGGTGACTTTTTTGAAATCAAGATCGCGCGTTATACCGCCCGCCGTCATTCGCAGCGACTCGCTCCCGACCTTCGCCTCCATAAACCTGCTCCTGAATAAATAGTCCGTCGCAAAATCTACCACCGCACCATTCAACACCCGCGCACCGTCGTAAGTGAAATCAAGCTCGTCTCCGCCTGTCGTCGTATAACGAACCCGCAACAACTCACCGGCATCCTCCACCACAACCTCACGGCCTGCCATCACCTCACGAAACTCCTCAAAAGATTCATAATCGTCCTGCGATACCACCTCCAGGATAAGACCGTTCCTGCGGTCATAGCTCCGTAACCGCCAGTTGATATCCTCTTCGATCCATTCGTACGGCTTTAGCGGATAGTAAC
>SL_3KL_010_SEDDRAFT_10002482_pt1 | contig 16853 bp, 15 predicted proteins | sample SodLakKL_010_SED_2_FD_10381 | JGI IMG/M metagenome (IMG submission 10381) | reverse complement strand
GCCACTCTGAAAGATAAACAGCTTCACGATGTGCGCGGAATCATTGAGGAAACACTTCCTGATTCTATTCTCCCTGCTCTTACAGCCCGGGACATCATGACTTCCCCCGTCCGGGTTATTGCGCCGGAAACAGCAGTGGAAACTGCCTCAAAAATGCTCTACCGTTACGGTCACAGCGGATTTCCTGTAGCTGATAACGGCAGGCTGGCCGGAATTATTTCACGAAGAGATATCGACAAAGCCCTTCATCACGGCCTCGGCCATGCTCCTGTTAAAGGATTTATGCAGCATGACCCATTCTGGATTACCGAAAATGCCCGCCTGGAATCTATACGCACGATGATGATGGATGAACAGATCGGCCGTCTTCCTGTACTAAAAGAAGGAGAAATGATTGGGATCGTTTCACGGACAGATGTTATTCAGGCAATGCATGGTTTTTCCGTGTATGACCGGCCGGCAGAATTTTCCTCACCGGTAAAAAGGCAGGTAGCCAAAACTATGGAACACAGCTTTCCTCCCGGACTTCTGGATCTTTTGAAGAAGGTTCAGAAAAAATGTGACGAGCTGGAAGTAAAAGCTTTTTTAATCGGCGGTATTGTCAGGGACATGTTTTTAAATATTCCGAACGAAGATCTTGATATTGTCGTTGAAGGTGATGCGGTGACTGCAGGAGAAAAACTCGTAGAGGAATACGGCGGAAAGCTCCGCTCCCATGATATTTTCCGGACAGCTACCTGGTCCCATCCTGGCGGCTATAAGATTGATCTTACAAGTGCAAGAACGGAATATTACGATTTTCCTGCCGCTCTTCCAAATGTAGAACCTTCTACTATTAAGGAAGATCTTTACAGAAGAGACTTCACCGTTAACACATTGGCTGTATCTATTAACCGGGCAACGTACGGCGAGCTGACGGATTATTTCAACGGGTTAAAAGATATTTACGCTAAAAGGTTAAAAGTACTTTACAATTTGAGTTTTGTGGAAGATCCTACAAGAATTCTTCGGGCACTGCGCTTTGAATCGCGTTTTGGTTTCCGGATGGAACCTCAGACGAAATTCCTCGCTGAGGAAAATATGCATCTTCTCGGGTCCGTTTCCTATGCACGTCTTTCGGACGAACTGTCCCGGCTTTTTTTAAATTCAGACCCCCGTACAGGGACAGAGCGGCTTATTGCTTTTTCAGCAGGAAGTGCTCTTTTTAAAGAAACAGCTGCCCATACGCTTACGTCTCTCCGGGTCCGGAGATTAAGCAGGTATGAAATGTTATTTAAAAAATGCGGATGCGGTTTTCCCTCCAGCATATGGATCGGCTACTGGCTCCAGTTTCTTCCGCCTAAACTGAAAGCCGTGCAGGAGCTTCCCGCATATTCTCTGAATAAACAGGATGAAAAAACTACCCTGACCTGGGTCCAGTGGCTGCAGGAAAACCGCATTCAGGAGTGGGATCATTCAGATACCGCGTCTCTCCATAAAATTTTCGTTCATGTCCCGGTCCACATTGTTCTTCCTTTTGCAGCAGCATTTGCACCAAAAAAACTTCTGCAGAAAATAACCCGTTATCTTTACCGCAGGGAAACAACTTCGGACTGGCTCACCGGGAAGGATTTAATTCAGGCAGGCTACCGTCCCGGACCGGCTTTTTCAAAAATACTTTTTGAGGCGGATATAAAAAAATTAGAGTGTCCGGAAACGACAAAAACGGAGCTGCTCGATTACGTTTCAGATCTTTCTTTCAGCAAATAATAATCCGGCCGACTGCACATACGCTCATGTGTTTTTTCCAAAAAAATGGAAAGTTGTCTTTCACTATTCGAAGATAAACCGTTTTTTTATTGGATATAATCGCGTAAAAAACTTACTCGGCTGAAGACCATAAATTACATTCAGCTATTCCGCCAGAGACATCTTTTTTGCCAAATGAACGTTAGGGGGTTGGGATTATGAAATTGCATGAAACAATGCCTGAACTTGCGGGTGTTTCGGGCTGGCTCAATTCAGACGGAAAAGAAGAACCTGCAGGACAAAAACCGGTATTGATTCATTTCTGGTCTGTCAGCTCTCCTCTCTGCTTTGAAGCAATGCCTGAATTAAATGACATACGGGATGATCTTGAGTCAGATCTGCATTTTATTGCAGTACATGTTCCTCTTTTGGAGAAAGATGTTAATTTATCCGTTATTAAAGAATCCGCCAACCATCTGAATATTACCCAGCCGGTCGCTTTGGATAATCAGAGGGTGCTTGCTGACGCTTTTGAAATCCCAAAGGTCCCTGCCTATTACGTCTTTGACAGCGGAGGCAGACTGCGTCACTTTCAAAAAGGCGGCCGCGGTATAAAAATGCTGCGAAGACGCATCGAGCGTGTTCTGAAGAGCGGTGACTAGGAACGTTTCAGAAGCTGGATTCTGACGTAAAGTAGTAATACTTTTCATATTCTACTCAGTACTCCTTTCTCTCTTCCACTATATGAACGGCTCTGGGCCGGAAAAGCATTCTTAAAATTTTCAGCTGTCTGCTTGGCATGCCGGTCCCTGCTGTGTTAGATTTATAAAGAAGACTTATGAATGAGGAGATGAACAAAATGAGTGTACATATTGGAGCCAAACAAGGAGAAATCGCAGAGGCTATTCTGCTTCCAGGTGATCCCCTGCGGGCCAAATATATTGCCGACAACTTTCTTGAAGATGTAACGAAATACAATGATGTCCGGGGAATGTATGGATTCACCGGCACTTATAAAGGAGAGCGTGTGTCAGTACAGGGTACAGGTATGGGCGTCCCTTCAATCTCGATTTACGCCCATGAACTGATTAACAGCTATAACGTTAAAAAACTTATCCGTGTAGGCACGTGCGGGGCGATTCAAAAAGATGTTAAAGTGCGTGACGTTATTATTGCGATGAGTGCTACAAGCAACTCCGGCGTTAATAAACAGTACTTTAACGGTATCGACTTTGCACCTACCGCCGATTTCGGCCTTCTAAAAAAAGCTTACGATGGTGCCGTTGCCCAGGGACTTCAGGTGAATGTCGGAAATGTCTTTACGAGCGATGTATTTTATAATGAGGACGAAAACCTTATTCCGATGCTTGCCCGCCACCAGGTACTGGCAGTAGAAATGGAAACTTCCGCCCTGTACACAATTGCAGCCCGCTTCAACGTACAGGCTCTGTCTGTTCTCACTGTAAGTGACCATATTATCACTGGCGAAGAAACATCTTCGCAGGAGCGTCAGGAAACATTTAATGAAATGGTCCATGTAGCTCTCGCAGCCGCGGTTGACCAGCAGGATTAAAGATATCCAAGCCCGCTACCAAAAAAAGCTGTCCACGTCGAAAATTCGACTGATGGACAGCTTTTTTGATTATGCTTCCCTTCTGCTGCTGCAACATGAACAGTGAGGCTCTTTACAACAGAGCAAAAGCCATTAATAGATGAGTTCGACGAGACTTTCTTTTTCTACAGGTCCAAAATAATAAGAAGGATCAATCCCTTCCAGTGCCTGATGAATAGCATTTTTTTCATATTTCGTTCCGGTCAGACGCTGTTCAATTTCCTTAACATCTCCGACACCGAAGAAATCCCCGAATATTTTACTTTCCGTAATTTTCCCTTTGGAAACATTCAGCCGCACATCGATCGTCCCTGCTCCTTCAAACCTTTTGGAACGCTGAAGATCAAACTTCGGAGATTTTCCGTAATTCCACTCCCAATTTTTATATCTTTCTTTTGAGAGTTCCTCAATTTCCTTCCATTCTTCCGGAGTGAATCTTTTTACCGGGATATCCCCCTCCTTGAAAATATAGCTGAGAATAATTTGTTTCAGCTCTTCCACGTCAATATTTTTTTCAATAAGTTCGTTAATATTTGCCACTCTCGAACGGACAGATTTAATTCCTTTAGAACGAATTTTTTCTTCGTTGACGTTAAGTGCATCTACAATATTCTCCATTGTCACATCAACGAGCAGCGTGCCGTGACTGAACATCTTACCTTTAGTAGAGTACTGGGCATTCCCGGAGATTTTTCGTTCTCCCACCTGAATATCATTCCGCCCGCTCAACTCAGCGTTCACACCGAGTTCCTGAAGTGCCTCGATCACAGGACGGGTAAACTTCGCATAATTGTGAAAACTGTTTCCGTCGTCCTTAGTTAAAAAACTGAAGCTTAAATTACCTAGGTCCTGGTATACTGCTCCTCCACCGGATAACCGGCGTACAACTTTCACTCCATTTTCCTCTACAAATTTTTTATTGATTTCCTGATGGGTATTTTGATTTTTTCCTATAATAATGCATGGCTCGTTGACGTAAAAAAGCAGGTACGTCTGATCCGCAGGAAGCTGCTTCAGGGCGTATTCCTCAAGAGCGAGATTAATTCCCGGATCGGTTATATTTTCATTATCAATAAAAATCATGATTCTTCCTCCTTATAAAATAGCTCTACTTATTTTATCATATTTTTTGATTATCCATGTGAGCAGACTCCCACAGCTTCTTAGCGTTGCAAAAATATATACTGCAACAAAAAAACGCAAATTTAATGTTTCCTTTCTACAAAAAAGGTCTATTAAGAATAATGCAGGGATTTAGAATTATAAGCTGTGTCTGCCGAACTGTTTAAACAAAATAACAGTGCGTCCAGCACGAAGGAAATAAGATTCCCTGTTTGAGAAATGTCCATTGCCAATGATTTTTTTTAATCTTAAAAGTTATTTTATTATTCAGGAGGCGTTTGTATGGAATATGTTACTTTAAATAATGGCCTGACTATGCCGCAGCTCGGGTTTGGCGTATGGCAGGTAAAAAACGATGAAGCCGAGAAAGCGGTAAAAAATGCAGTAAAAGCCGGTTACCGCTCGATTGACACGGCGATGATCTATAAAAATGAAGAAGGTGTCGGAAGAGCGCTTAAGGCAATTGATGTTCCGCGCGAAGAAATGTTTATAACTACAAAAGTGTGGAATGCCGATCAGGGCTACGACAATACGATTAAAGCGTTTGAAGCCAGTCTGGAGCGTCTCGGCCTGGACTATGTGGATATGTATTTAATCCACTGGCCGGTGCCCGAACACGATAACTACGTGGAAACATATCAGGCAATGGAAAAACTGTACGAACTTGGCCGGGTAAAAGCCATCGGCGTGTGTAACTTTGATCAGAACCACATTGAAAGGCTGCTGGAGGAGTGCAGCGTGCCCCCTGCTGTCAACCAGGTGGAGTGCCATCCTTTTCTGGCCCAGAATGAATTGAAGGACTTCTGCCGGAGTAACGATATTTTTATAGAAGCGTGGAGCCCTCTTATGCAGGGGGGAGAGGTTCTGAATCATCCTGTTATTCAGTCCATTGCAGACGATCACTCGAAAACGGGTGCACAGGTTATTCTCCGCTGGCACCTTCAAAACGATTCCATCGTTATTCCTAAATCAGTTACTCCCGAACGAATTAAAGAAAATATTGATGTTTTTGATTTCGAACTTTCAGACAATGAAATGGATCTGATCAATAATCTTGACCGGGGTATCCGCAAAGGTCCTAAACCTGCTGAAATGAATCGAACTTAAAAATTTACAATGGGCACTGTTGTTAAAAATGTGCTGAGAAAGGTCAGGCCTGCCGGTAAATCCGGCAGACCTGACCAATGTTTTTTGTTGGGGTATTGGTATGGCCCTGTCATGTAAATGCATATCTCAAGCGCCCGGCGGCAGCCAGAAGCTTCTTTATCAGCAGTCCAGGATCTTTTTTCTGAAGGGCTATTTTAGTCTCAGTGTGCCTGAACACCACTTTCAGCGGCATAGCGTGCCATTTTTTCGTAAAGTTTTTTTTCTTCAGGAAAGTCTTTTTTCTCCAGTACACTCGTTCCCGATGGGTTCTCCAGGTCGAGGGAGACGGTACCTTCAAATTCGTAAGTCGCATTTCCCCTCAGCTTAATAAAAAAGTTTTCGTCTTTTTTATTCACAATTGTCTGGACCATGCCTCCCGGATTATACACAGTAATAACTTCATTAAACGGCTGATGTCCGAGAAGGCACGATACAAGCGTGGACGCTGACATTGCTGTTCCGCAGGCGTTCGTCAATCCCACGCCCCGTTCATAAGTCCGTACAAAGATTTTTTGGGCTGAGAGGCTTTTTATGAAGCTGACGTTTGTACCGTTCGGAAAAAGCTGCTTGCACTCGTTCGCCCGTTCCCCCGAAATCTGAACTGCGCTGTCGTCCACATAATTCACTACTGCTGCCAAGTGTGGATTAGGAACACTCAAAGCAGTGAAGGATATCTCTTCCTGAATTTCAGGAATAGGAGTGTTTATCCACTCATTTTTCTTCGTGCTCATTGGAAGAGAAGCGGGATCGAATGAAACGGGTTCAATTGCCACTTCAAAAGTACGGATGCCTTCATAAATTTCCGGAACTTCCGCTACCGGCAGATCCGCTTTCATCGTTTCAAATACGAGTTCTTTTTTACCGGTACGATCAATGGCATATCTGGCTGCACAGCGTAATCCATTTCCGCACATTTCTGCTTCACTTCCGTCAGAATTGAACATGCGCATCCTTGCATCAGCCGATTCACTGCTCATTACAAAGAGAATTCCATCTGACCCTATCGGTCCACCCCGGCGGCTCAGCTGAACCGCAAGCTCTTTTCTTTCTTCCTCTGAAAATGAATAATCGTTATTCCATTCATCGATGATTATAAAATCATTGCCTGAACCGTGACATTTTAAAAATTCCAGTTTCACTTTACCCTCTCCTTTTATTAAGTTTCGCTCTGTTAAAGCATTCTTGTTGGCGACTGGAGAGAAACTTCGCTTCCATCCGGACGACAGGGAAGCCGCATACTTTCTCCATGGCAGGTGTAAAGAGCAGCAGGCAGGCACCCCCAAAACAACACAGAGCCTTAAGTTTTAACGGCATGCTTCTATAGATTTCTATATGGATTTATAGGCGTTTGCAAATAGATGGCGGCCTGAGTGTTCCATAAAAAAGCCTTCATAACACACAGTGTTATGAAGGCTTTTTTGAACGGGAAAGGATTTAACCCTCCAGCTTTAGCAGCAGTCGCTGCTGCCATTATTCATGACAAGTCCGCCGCCGTCGTCTGTCTGCTGAAAAGCGAGTTCCAGGTTTCCGGACTGCTCGTGGGCAATCCGGTCGAACGCTACCTGCAGCCCGTTAATTTCTTCCACAATATCTTCTTCTGCCGGCGCATCCAGCGCCAGTCCCAGCTGAGGACCTCCTCAGCCCATACCTGCTGTGAAGATTTTAATATTGGAAGCTTCGTGTTCTTTCATAATATCAGTAATATACTGCTTTGCTTTTTCAGTAATCTGCATGATTTCACCTCTTTTACAGCTTTTCTTCAAGTATTTTATCAATAAAATACTAAGAAAACAATTACTCTGCCTCATTTCTGCTTAAACCTTCTATAAAGGTTTCAGCATTATGTCTCATCATATCTATATACGATGCAGCTTCACTTCCTTCTTCTCCTATTGCATCAGTATATACTTCCCCGGCAATTTCCACTCCGGAGTTGTCCGCCACCGTTTCCATATAACGTGGATCAACAGTTGACTCCACAAACACCGCCGGTACTTCTCTTTCCTGAATGACATCGATGATCCGGTTGATCTGTCCGCTCGTTCCCTCCTCATGAGAATTCATTTCCCATATTCCGTCAGAGTCAAAGCCGTAATCTTCCGCAAAATATTTAAACGCATTTTCACTGACAATGATCATACGCTGATCTTCATCAATTTCCGCTGTACCTTCTTCGATTTCAGCTGAAAGCTCTTCTATCTCCTGTTTATAATTTTCAGCGTTTTCCTCAAATATATCTGCTCCTTCCGGGTCTCTTTCTGAAAGATCGGCTGTAATATTATCAATATAATATTCTGCATTTTTCGGACTCAGCCAGGCATGGGGATCCGGAACATCCTCTCCTTCCAGCGGAATCGGTTCAACTCCTTCTGATATTTCAATAATTTCCGTATCTGCCGCATTATCCATTATCCGCTCCAGCCATTCTTCAAGATTGAGTCCATTCGTGTAAAATACATCAGATTCGTTTACTTTTCTGAAATCGCTCGGCACAGGTTCGTATTCATGGGGTTCTTCCCCGATCGGTACGATGTAATCCACTTCGCCCCGTTCTCCTAGAACTGCCTCGGTCATGTCTGCCAGTACAGAAAAACTGGCTGTCACATAAAGACCTTCACCGTTATTACCTTCATTTCCGCCTTTGGCTTCCTCATTATTACTTCCGCACGCCGAAAGCAGGAAGAGCGACAGGCCAAATAAAACAAATATTTTTTTCATGTGCATGTTCCTCCACTTCTCCTAACGTATCTTTACTCTGGTTATAAATGTTTCACTAAGGAAACATTTTCTCAATTATAATAATTAAAATGTTTGTTGTAAAGGAAAATAATTTGCCCTCAGGCAAATTATTTATATTTCGTTTCTCGAATTTTTCTGCTACGATATACATAATTCAATTTCAAGGAGGCATTTGATGAATAAACGGACAGTAACGATCAACGATTTGGATAAACTACATATGATACAGGAACCAGTCTTTTCCCCTGACGGTAAAAAGCTGGCATTCGTACGAAAGAAAATAACGGGGGATGACTACTGCTCCCACCTCTTTGTGCAGGATGTGTCTTCGACTGCATCCGTACAATGGACATTTGGAAACGGCACAGCAGGGAGTCCCCAGTATTCACCGGATGGAAAATGGCTTATTTTCAGTGGGACTAAAAACGCCGGGGATAAGCCCCAGCTGTTTCTTTTTGCAGTAGACGGTGGAGAAGCAGAACAGTTAACGTACCTTCCTGAAGGAGCGTATCGTCCAAAATGGAACGAAGAGTCTTCCGAAATCCTGTTCTCGACTCCACTTGTACCCGGAGAGGACCCTGCCGTTCCTGAGGAAAAATCAAAAAAGCCGGAGCCGCTAATAATTGACTCATTAAAATACAAATCAGATGCTGCGGGATTTTTTACAAACAAACGGAAGCAGCTGGCTGTTTTATCTCTTTCCACAAAAAAAATAAACGTGCTTACAGAAGAAAATTTTGATCTGGAACCTGCTGACTGGGACAAAAAAGGCAGTCAAATTCTTTACCTTGCCGATAAACATGAAGATTCCTCCGTTGGTACCGAACTTTATCTTTTTAACAGAAAAAGCGGCCAGCATAAGAAAATTATGCATGGGGCTTTTTCACAGGCTTCCTTTTCACCGGACGAGACAAAGATAGCGGTTCTCGGGCACGAACAGAAATTTAAAGGAGCAACGCAGACTGAAGTATGGGTATATGATATTGAAGCAGCACAGGCCTTCAGTCTCACAGCCCGTACCGACCTGGGCTTTACTGATACAATGATTGGTGATATTCAATCTGCTTCTGCCAGTTCCGGCCCGTATTGGAGAGAGGATGGGAAAGCAGTTTATGCTCCTGCCTCCTATCACGGCAGTACTAATTTATATGAAATTACAATGGACGGTACCGTAACGCCAATAACGAAAGGAAACCAGCACATCTTTGCTTCTGCTGTTCACTCTCCGTCTGCTACAGCAGCCGCAGCCATCAGCCGTCCGGACGATCCAGGAGAAATCTATATCTCATCTCTTAATGCCCCCGACTGGAAGCAGCTCACTTCGCTGCACGAAGATTTTCACGCGGAGATTCAGCTGTTTTCTCCGGAGGAAATCTGGTTCAAAGCAAAAGACGGTCTGAATCTTCAGGGATGGATCATTCGACCAGATCATTCGGCCGGTCAGGGGCTGCTTGAGATTCATGGTGGTCCCCACGCGATGTACGGCAACACGTTTTTTCACGAAATGCAGCTTTTAGCTGCCCGGGGTTATACAGTGTTTTACTGTAATCCACGGGGCAGCCACGGCTATGGCCAGCAGTTTGTTAATGCTGTACGAGGGGATTATGGAGGTATGGATTATGAGGACATTATGAGCTTTACAGATGAAGTCCTTGGCCGCTTTAACGAAGTGGATAAAAACAAGCTTGGAGTTACCGGAGGCAGCTATGGAGGATTCATGACTAATTGGATAACAGCCCATACAGACCGCTTTAAAGCAGCTGCTACGCTGCGATGTATATCCAACTGGATCAGTTTTTATGGTGTTAGTGATATCGGCTACTTTTTTACAGAATGGGAAGTTGGCCGGGACTTCCTGGACGATCCGGATACGCTGTGGAAGCATTCACCTCTCAACTATGTCAGCCGGATAAAAACGCCTTTACTGATAATGCACGGCGAACAAGATTTAAGATGCCCGATTGAACAGGCAGAACAGCTTTTTGTTTCCCTGAAGAAGCTTGGACGCTCTACAAAATTTATACGCTTTCCGGAAGCAAATCATGATCTGTCACGCAGCGGCCCTCCTCATCTCCGCAGGAGGCGTCTGGAGGAACTTGCAGGCTGGTTTGACGAGTACCTGCGCTGAGACAGCGCAGAGGACAGGGTGGCCTCTCCATGCTACAATACAGTCAGTAACTGTTGAAAGGAGGCTGCTTTTTGTCCTGTCTTCCCGAAAATCTGTATCAATACTTTAAACAGCGAAAAGCCGGCGTACTTGATTCTGAACAGTACAGACGATACGCCATCTTTGTACCTCTTGCGATGCAGGATGGAGAACTAAGCGTCATTTTTGAAGTACGTTCCGAATTTGTACCACAGCCGGGAGAAATTTGTTTTCCCGGCGGCAAGATCGATGATGGCGACAGCGGTGCGTCCGCCGCCGCAGAAAGAGAACTCTGTGAAGAACTGGGTTTGTCTCCGGAAGATGTGGAAATCACTGGAGATTTGGATTACATGGTCACTCCCTCCAAATCCATGATTTTTCCTTTCCTTGGAGAAATTAAGAGCAGCGCTGAACTGAAACCGAATCCTGGAGAAGTAAAAGAGATTTTTTCAGTGCCTTTAAAAGACCTGCTCGAAATGAAACCTAACGAGCATCGTATTCAGCTCGCAGTCAAGCCGGAGGATGGGTTTCCCTATCACCTGATTCCGAACGGCGAAGATTACCCGTGGAGTGCGGGGGTTATATACGAACATTTTTACCAGTATAAGAACTATATTATCTGGGGGCTTACCGCACGCATTCTTACACATGTTCTGGAAGAAATGAAAAAAGCCCGGACTACAGTTTAATGTGGCCGGGCTTTCTATATGTCGTGTCAGCCTCTGCGGCGTATTTCCTCCAGCATAAGCAGTACCATTTTAGCTGAGTTTACAGAAGCTGTTTCTAAAAACTCATCGTAGGAAATTTTGGCGTCCTGTCCCGCAATGTCTGACAAAGAGCGGATAATAACGAATGGGCACTGAAACTGATAGCAGACCTGGGCGATCGCCCCTGCTTCCATTTCCGAGGCATAGGCATCTTCAAATCGGCTGCGCATTAGAATTTCCTGTTCAACACTGCTGATAAAAGAGTCTCCGGAAATAATCAATCCTTCCGCAGAATTAATGCCAACTTCTCCAGCACATTCCTTCGCCACTCCGACTAAAAATTCATCCGGCTCGTAAAAAGCCGGCATACGGGGAACCTGTCCGTATTCATACCCAAACACAGTAGCATCCACATCATTGTAGCGCACTTCGCTGGATACGACGATATCCCCGACGTTCAGGCTTTTATAAAACCCTCCCGCTGAACCGGTATTTATAATATAATCCGGATAAAAGAGCTGGTTGAGAAGTGTCGTACTCACAGCAGCATTTACCTTTCCAATTCCGGATTTACCGACTATTACGTCTAATCCATGAAGCGTTCCTTCGTAAAATTCACATCCAGCGATCACAGTTTCAGAAACATTTTTCAATTCTGACTTCAGCATCTCTACTTCTTCCTCCATAGCACCGATTATTCCAATACGCATGTAAACACCCTTCCTGCCGGTTTATTTCATTTTTTTATCTTAACCTACAAATAAAACATAGACAAGCAGTATCTGGAATGCAGAAAGAAACTTCCCTGAATTTTCCCCCGGATAAAATATCGTCGGCAACGAAATTTCTTTTATTTATTCTTTCACTAAAGATTACAATAAGAACGGTATGATATTTGAAAAAGTTTATACTGCGTAGTTATTTAAATTGCAGAGCTGTTCCGATAAAATTAAATTTGGAACAGGAGGTATATTATGATTTTAAGACCTGATGCGATCCATGATAAAGTGGAATTTTTTGAAGCGGAAAATCTCCAGAGACTGGAAGAGAAAATTCAGCAGAAAATTGATATTAATGCTGATCTGCTCCTGGAAGTTTATCACGTAGCTTATCAAATAGTACCGGACGATAAAACAGGCAGAAACTACGCAACAGCTTCTGTTCATTTTAAACAGCGCAGCAGCCGGTAACCGTAAGCTTACACGTGAATAACAAATCCACAAACAGCTGGAAACCCTGCCGGATAAGATCCGGCAGGGTTTCCAGTTTGTTTATTAAATCTTATTTCTCGAATAATTATTCTGCCGTACAGGCCATCCTGCCCGGAAAAGCATCCCACGGAGGCGAAAGCAGAGAACCAACGATCTATACATAAAAAGTTCTTTTTCAAATTCGTGAAGCTTTACTCCACTTAAGAGGACACCCTCTTTTGATTTTTTAATAAGGATTGGAATTGAGTCGTTCTACACTTACAGGCTGCCAGCCTTCGTTTTCAACCCACTCCAAGTGAACACGGTAAGGCCGGTCACGATCTCCGTCTGAAGCACTGACAGTGCCTACAGCTGAATACTGATCGCCGCCGTTTTCAAGCCGGTGGACATTCAGTTCATCTTCATTCGAAGGAAGTCCAGTGGCATAGCTGATTGCTTCGATCATTTCATTCCAATTCTGCCCTCCGCGGTCAAAGTTCAGAGAAAAATTTTCCTGCGATGTTCCTATTGGCTCCCATTCCCCGTCTTCAGGGGCTTCATTGTTTTCATTGTTTTCATTGTTTTCGTTACTTTCGTTGTTTTCATTGTCTTCATTGTTTTCGTTATTTTCATTGCTGCTGGTGTTTTCATTATTCCCGTTGTTTTCTTCATTCGAATTATTTTCGGAATTATCGTTGTTGTTTTCGACATTTTCTCTTCCGGCATTCAGGTTATTATTAAAGCTGTTATCACTATTATTCATGCCGGCATCTGATCCGTCGTTTACTGAAATATTTTCTGTGCTGTTATTTTCAGCGTCATCAGTTGCTGCTTCATCCGAGCCCCCTCCTATAATCAGCCCAATGCTTACGACTACTATGAGAAGTGCTACCATGCCTATGGATAAGTTTAAAACTGTATTCAGCTTCCGGTTTTTTTTCTGTCCGGAGCGCTGTGGAATATTATTACTCACTTTATTAAATCCTCCCTTGCCTGCATTCATATTCTTTCGTTATTATAAGCTATTTCGGCTTAAAATTCGACATAATGAAAGACTTTCAACTTTTTTTTGCAATTGCTTCTTTGAAATTCACCTTTATTCCCGCTTGCAGCAGATGCAAAATCCGCCTCTTCCCTTTCTTCTGGAAGCCGAGTTTCAACAGGCCTTTTAACATAACTAAAAAAAGAGGAGCTGCACAGCAGCCCCCTCTCAATTTCTCATTAAAATATTTCAAGTATTTCCACTTTCATGTCCCCTCCGGGAGTTGCTACAAGTACTTCTTCTCCCGGTCCTTTGCCGAGAAGACTTTTAGCCATTGGAGAGTCGTTGGAAATTTTCCCTTCAATCGGATCGGCTTCTGCACGTCCCACAATTGTATATTCTTCTTCATCCCCATCAGGAAGTTCTTTGAATTTGACAGTTTTACCTACCTGAACTGTAGAAGCATCCGTGTCTTCTTCAATAATTTCCGCGTTCCGGATCATTGTTTCCAGCTGCTGAATGCGTCCTTCCACAAATGCCTGTTCTTCTTTGGCAGAGTCATACTCCGAGTTTTCGGAAAGATCCCCGAAGCTCCGGGCCACTTTGATTCTCTCTACTACTTCTTTACGACGTTCTGTTTTTAATAGTTCAACCTCTTTTTCGAGCTTTTCTTTTCCTTCTTCAGTCATAAAATGTTTTTCATCTGTCATATGGTTCCTCTCCTTCATTCCGATAAAATATGCAGGCAGCGTTTACAAAATCAAACAATCCACCGTATATAAAGGGTAAGCGCCCAACAGCTGTCCTAAAAAAGGCAGCTTGTCAGGGCGCTTCATAACTGGCTATTTGATTAATATTCCTGCTGTACAAATGCTATTATAAAGAAGTTTGGTATAAATGCCAAATTTTTTATAACATTGCTTTAGATTCCAGTATAGTTTTTATCTTTGTAACCATCAAATCGATTGCCACGTGATTGTGTCCGCCTTCCGGAACGATGATATCTGCATATCTTTTCGTCGGTTCTATAAACTGCAGATGCATTGGTCTAACTACCGATGTATACTGATCTATTACTGAGTCAATCGTCCGGCCCCGCTCATTTATGTCCCGCAGCAGTCTGCGGATGATACGCATATCCGAGTCAGTATCGACGAATAATTTAATATCCATCATATCACGCAGCCGGTCGTCTTCCAAAATCATAATGCCTTCCAGAATAATTACGTCTCGCGGTTCTACAGGAATTATTTCTTCTGCCCTTGTATGGTTAGGATAATCATATACCGGTTTTTCTACACTTTTTCCTTCACTAAGCTCCTGAAGATGTCTGATCAGAAGGTCGTTATCAAACGCCAGAGGATGATCGTAATTTGTTTTCAACCGTTCTTCCATAGGAAGGTGCGCCTGATCTTTGTAGTAGGCATCCTGTTCTATCATCAGAATTGACTGCTCAGGAAACTGTCTGTAAACTTCCTTCGCCACTGTTGTTTTTCCTGAGCCGGAACCTCCGGCTACACCGATAATAATAGGTTTTTTATGCATCATCCTAAATCCTTTCCTATCCTAATTCAAATATTTTCAGGCGGTAGTTATCTGCCACTGCTCACTGCGTGTTTTTGTTTCCGGGAGACGAGCAGGCCGTCTCCTGCCGGAAGCAGAAAAGTGTGAAAACGAGGATGGTTCATCAGACTTGTATTGAAATCGTGTATGCGATCCACCATTTTTTTCATTCTTCTGCTTTCCGGTTTGTTTTCTCCAGTAACAAAACCTTTGAAAAGCACGTTATCTGACACAATAAGCCCTCCTTCTTTTACGAGCGGCTCGTAAAGCTGGAAAAACTTTTCGTACTGACCTTTTGCAGCATCAATAAAAAGCACATCATAGGGGGCAGAAGCTTCCACTTCGGCAAAAACATCGAGAGCATCCCCCTCTATAAGCTGAAAACGGTTTTCCATCCCTGCTTTTTGAATATATTCTCTGGCAGTGGCTGCCCTGCTTAGATCCCGTTCCAGAGAAATAACCGCTGACCCCGGCAGGAATTCAAGCATTCGAATAGCAGAATAACCGATTGCCGTGCCGATTTCAAGAATTTTTTCTGTCTGATTGATTTCAAGAATCATCAGCATCGTATAAATTCCTTCATCGTCCATAATAGGAATGTTATACTCCTGAGCATATTCCTGCATTTCTTTAATAAGCTCATTTTCCGGCGGAAAAAAACGTGCCATATATTCATTTGTTTTTTTCGAAATCTCCACTTTTTTGCGCCCCTTTATCAGCAGTAAGCAGTTTTTAACCGGGACAGCTTACCATAAAAAAGAGTACGGTGTCAAAAGGTTCCTGCACCGTACCTCTTCGTTACTCCCGATACTCGCTGACAACAGCATTATGTTCATCGAGAGTTTCATTGAAATATACATCCCCCTCAGGAGAATGGAAAAAATAAAGGTAGTTATGTCCCTCCGGCTCTGCGGCTGCTTCAAGAGAAGCATATCCTGGATTATTAATTGGACCGGCAGGAAGACCCTCCACATGATAAGTGTTGTACGGAGATTCTATTTCTGTATGAGTAATCAGCGTACGTGAAAATTGTTCCCCGTGTGCGTACTGCACAGTCGGATCCATTTGAAGACGCATAGGAACGCGGAGCCGGTTTTCAATAACTCCGGAAATTGCCGGCCGTTCGTCATCGTTTCTTGCTTCTCCTTCGATAATGGAAGCCTTAGTTAAAAATTCATGAAAAGAGTCAACGGAAGAAGCTTCTGCCGCATTTTCCAGTTCTCTTTCCATTCTGGTGACCATTTTTTTCAATACTTCTTCCGCAGACATTTCTTCTTCGGTTAAGTCATAGCGCGCTGGAAATAAATATCCCTCCAGAGGCTCTCTGATTTCATCTGCCAGAATTTCTTCGGTAACGATTCTGTAATCTTCTATAAGAGACTCTAAAAATTCCTCATCTCTGGCAGTTTCTTGAAGCTCCTCCTCCGTAATATCTGTTTCCTCTGCTATCCGGTTATATATCTGTTCCGCCCAGAAGCCTTCCGGCACAACAAAAGAAGCGGCATAATCCTCATAAAGCGTTCCTGCCTGAAGCTCCATAATAATTTCATCGGCACTCATTGATGGAGACAATTCGTAATTACCCGCCTGGAAATCGCTTTCCCCCTGCAGACGCACGTAATAGCGGAAAATTGCTGCGTTGCTGATAAGATTATTTTCTTCCAGTCTGTCAGCAATTCCTCCGGTAGAAGATCCTATAGGAATTTCCACTTCCACTGTTTCATCACTTTCTTCATCCATCGGCTCCAGGGCACCTGCTATGTAACGATAAGCTCCAAACCCGGCTGCAGCTATAATCAGTATAACTATTACGACTAATGTAAGTACAATCTTTCGAACTGTTCCTGCTTCTCGCTTTCGTTCTTCCACTTTTCTTTTATGTTCTTCTTTTTTCAGTTTTTTTTGCTCTTTCTTTGAC
>SL_3KL_010_SEDDRAFT_10002481_pt1 | contig 16854 bp, 13 predicted proteins | sample SodLakKL_010_SED_2_FD_10381 | JGI IMG/M metagenome (IMG submission 10381) | reverse complement strand
TCTCCTCCGAGGCCGCCGCTCCGTGGGCAGCGAGGACGTTGCGCAGGCCCGACCTCACCTGCTCGACGACCTCCGGTGGGCCGAGCACGGTCGCGCCCGGCGCCAGACCGAGCAGCCAGGCGCGATCACGACCTGGATCGATGCCAGGGACGCGGAGCACCGCTCGGTCCCCGTGTCGGCGCCCCGTGTCGGCACCGCCTCGCGACTCCACCGCCCAGCGGGTCGCCGCGTCGACGGCCAGCTCCACCTCGACCGCCGCGAGCTCGGGACCCGACACCGCAGAGGTCACGTCGAGCTGCTCGGGGGTGGTGAAGGCGCCGGCCTCGCCGAAGGGGCGGGGCGTGTCCTGGAACCGGTCGAGGCGGAAGGCACGCATGGCATCGCGCCCATGATCCCGGGCCACGAGGTACCACGAGCCTCGTCGCTGCACCACCGCGTAGGGGTCCACCTCGCGGTCGCTGACGGTGCCGTCGGCCGAGCGGTACCGGAAGCTCAGACACGTACGGGTGACGACGGCGGCTGCCACCGCATCCACCGCATCGGCGGCCACCTGGATGTGGACCGGTGGCGGCTCGCCACCCGGGACCGGGTCCGGTGCCCGGGCCAGCAGCTTCGTCAGGGCCAGCTTGACCCCCTCACCTCCGGTCAGGTGCACCGCGACCGCAAGCGCCGTGACCTCCTCGGCCGTGAGGTCGATGTCGGGGAGCTCGTAGTCGCGGCGATCGACGCGGTAGCCGAGCTCCTCGCCGAAGGCGACGTCGCTGACGATCACCGGGACACCGAGACGCCGTAGGTCGTCCTTGTCGCGTTCGAACATCCGGCGGCCAGACTCGTGGTCGCGCTGCGCGTAGAAGCCCGTCCGACGCTTGATCTCGGTGAACGTCAGGGGCCTGCGGGCCTCGAGCAACGCGACCGTCAGGTTGACCAGCCGTTCGGTCTTGTCCCCCACCCCGCACCTTCCTGCGCTCGACAGCGTGGAGGAGGGTAGACGTGATCCGGCGTCCAGACCCGGAGGCACTCAGCTCGCGTCACATCGACGCGATGAGCCGATCGACACGCTCGTCCTCCGCCCGGAAGGGATCCTTGCACAGCACGGTGCGCTGCGCCTGGTCGTTGAGCTTCAGGTGCACCCAGTCGACGGTGTAGTCGCGCCGCTTCGCCTTCGCGGCCGCGATGAACCGGCCACGCAGGGCCGCGCGGGTGGTCGGCGGCGGGGTCCGGGTCGCGTCGACGATCTCCTCCTCGTCCAGCAGCGTCTGCACCCGACCCTGCCGGGCGAGGAGGTGGTACAGGCCCCGATCGCGGACCACGTCGTGGTAGGCGAGGTCGAGCATCTGCACCCGGGGGTGCCCGAGGGGTAGCTCGTGCTTCGCGCGGTAGCCGTCGATCAGCTGGTACTTGGCCACCCAGTCGAGCTGACGACCGAGGCTGAACGGATCGGTCTCCAACCGCTCGAGCACGTGGCGCCACTCCCCCGCCACCCGCTTGGCCTCGTCGTCGACCTCCGAGGAACCCTGTAGGTACCGCTCGACCCGTTCCAGGTAGAGCTTCTGGATCTCAAGCGCGCTCATCTCCCGTCCCGACGCGAGCCGGATGCGACGGGTCCCGGTGATGTCGTGGGAGATCTCGCGGATCGCCCTGATCGGGTTGTCCAGGCTCAGGTCACGCATCACGGTCTGCTCCTCGAGCATGCGCAGGAGCAGGTCGCAGGTGGCCACCTTCAGCCACGACGTGTACTCCGACATGTTCGAGTCACCGACGATCACGTGCAGCCGGCGGAACCGCTCCGCGTCGGCGTGGGGCTCGTCGCGCGTGTTGATGATCGGCCGCGAACGTGTCGTGGCCGACGACACCCCCTCCCAGATGTGCTCCGCCCGCTGCGCCAACGAGAAGATCGGNCCGCGGGGGGTCTGCAGGACCTTGCCGGCCCCGGCGAAGATCTGGCGCGTCACCAGGAACGGGATCAGGGCCTCCGCCAGCCGCTGGAACTCCCCCACACGGCCCACGAGGTAGTTCTCGTGGCAGCCGTAGGAGTTGCCCGCCGAGTCGGTGTTGTTCTTGAACAGGCTGATCCGCCCGGCGATGCCCTCCTCGGCCAGACGCCGTTCGGCGGAGAGCACGAGCTCCTCCACGATGCGCTCCCCCGCCTTGTCGTGCACCACCACCTGACGAGGGCTGTCGCACTCCGGGGTGGCGTACTCCGGGTGCGAACCGACGTCGAGGTAGAGCCGTGCCCCGTTCTCCAGGAACACGTTGGACGAGCGCCCCCACGACACGACGCGGCGGAACAGGTAGCGCGCGACCTCGTCGGGGCTCAGGCGGCGCTGGCCCTCGAAGGTGCAGGTGACCCCGTACTCGTTCTCGATCCCGAAGATCCTACGCCGCATCGTCACCTCACCTCCTCCGCAACGGGATGGCCCGGTGAAGGCACCAGGGTGCCCGGCCGGCGGCGACGGTGCTCGTCGGCGTGCTCACCCGGCATCGAGGGCGGCGGCCAGCGGCTCGTCACGGAGCCGGAAGAACCGGCGTCGAGGTCGGGTCGAATCCAACCCGGAGACCTCGAGGTCGCTCGCGGCTATCTCGCGTCCCGCGACCTCCGACAGCACGGCGACGCACACGCGGACCGCCGCCTCCTTCGACAGGTCCGGCTCGAAGCGGGACTCCAACCCTGCGGTGAGTGGCTCCGTCTCGCCGCCGATGACCACGAAGCGGCTCTCGTTGACGATCGAACCGTCGTAGAGGATGTGGTAGAGCTCGTGACCGCTGTGGCCACCGTCGCGTGCCTCACCATCGACCTCGGCGATCAGCAGTTCGACCTCGTAGGGCTTGGCCTCACTGCCCATGAAGATGGCGCCGAGCGCCTGTGAGTAGGCGTTGGCCAGCGACTTCGCCGTCACGTCCTCACGTGCGTACTGGTAGCCCTTGACGTCGGCCAGTCGGATGCCGGCGACCCGCAGGGACTCGAACTCGTTGTAGCGCCCCACCGCCGCGAAGCCGATCCGGTCGTAGATCTCCGAGGTCTTGTTCAGCGAGCGTGACGGGTTCTCGCTGACGAACACGACCCCGTCGGCGTACTCCAGCGCGACCAGTGCCCGTCCGCGGGCGATCCCCTTCCGGGCGTACTCCGCCCGGTCCTTCATCATCTGCTCGGGGGCGACGTAGAAGGGAGTGGCCACGGCTACCTCGTCTCGGGTGGGTGTCGGTGTTCAGGGGTTCGGGCTACCGCCGGTGCGTCGCCACGACGGCCTCCACATGGGTGGCCAGGTCGTCGTCCTCGAGCTCGCGGTAGCCCTCGTCGAGGTCGATGACCGCCACGATCGGGTAGACCCGGCGGATCAGGTCCGGTCCCCCGGTCGCGCTGTCCTCCTCGGCCGCGTCGAACAACGCCTCCACCGCGGTCCGGACCGCGTCATCGAGCTCGGCCTCCGGGTCGGTGAGCCGCTTCAACGTGGCGCGGGCCGCCAGCGATCCCGAACCGGTCGCCGCACACTCGGTGGCGCGGTACCGACCGCCGGCGGGGTCGTACTCGAAGATGCGGCGGTCACCGGTGCGCCGGTCGACCCCCGCGAAGAGCGGCACCACGACCAGCCCTTGCATCGCCATGGGCAGGTGGGCACGGACCATCCCCGCGAGCTTGTTCGAGCGACCCTCGAGGGAGAGCGGCTCGCCCTCCACCTTCTCGTAGTGCTCCAGCTCGGTGGCGAAGACCCGGGCGAGCTCCATCGCGGGTCCGGCTGCACCCGAGATCGCGATGGCCGAGGTGTCGTCGGCAGGGAAGACCTTGCGCATGTCGCCACGGGAGATGAGGTGTCCCGCCGTCGCACGACGGTCACCGGCGATGACGACGCCATCCCTGGCGACGACGGCCAGCACCGTCGTGCCGTCGACGAGCTGATCGCGGAGCTGTGCCGGCAGCTCGCCGCTGAGGATCGGCGGTACCGCGTCCGGCGCCTGTCGTCGCAGCGCAGCGAAGAAGGAACCACCTCCCGCGTCGAAGGGCTGCGGCATACCGGCGACCAGTTCCTCAGGCGTCACGTCGACCTCCTCGGCTGCGCGAGCGTAGGACGCCGACCGGGGCGGCGCATACCACCCTGCTGCGCTCGGGCGCAGGGGCCACGCACGGAGCTGCGGCGGCCTGCGTCCACCGCGGCCGTGGTCGGGTCAGGCTCGGTCGGTCGACTTGACCGTGAGCACGGGGCAGGGAGCATGGCGCATCACCTCACGCGCGACGCTGCCCATGAGCGCCTTCTCGATCGTCGGCCGCGGGCGCAGCCCGAGCACGATCAGCTCGGTCCCGAGCCGCTTCGCAGCGTCGAGGATCGCTTCGGCGGTGTCGCCCGGGAGCCCATGCTCGACCTCGAGGTGGGTCTCCACCCCGCTCTCGACGAGCTTCTCCGTGAGGCGCTCGAGGCGCTCGTCCGTGGCGTGATCCTGCTCGGCCTCGGCACGGACACGGACCGGACTGTCGCCTGGGTCGTGCTCACGATGCCACAGGATGTACAGGGGGACCCCCCGACGTCGCGCCTCGTCTGCTCCCGCCAGGATCGCCTGGCCGCTCGCTGCTGTCGTGTCGTAGCCGACGAGAACGCTCACGGCCGCCCCTCCTGTCCGCTGCCGACGGTCGTGCTCGCTTCGGCCAGGCGACGGGCCCGGGGCCCGGTCCACCACTGCCAGGAGAAGACCGCGATGAACCCGGCCAGCCCCAGCAGGTCGGTCGCGAGGTGGGCGTACAAGAGCATGAGCCCGAACGCCGCCAGCAGCGTCCGGACGAGCAGGTTCAGCCGACGATCGATGTGGCCGACCATCGCCGTACCGACACAGTAGATGCCGATCAGCGCGGTGAGGATCGCCTTCGGCCCCTCGAACCACGTCCAGTCCTGGAGGAGCAGCACCGGTGAGAGCACGAACATGTAGGGGACCAGGAACCCGCCGATCGCGATCTTGACCGCTTGGACGCCGGTCTTGAGCGGGTTGCTCCTGGCGATCCCGGAGGCCGCGTAGGCGGCCAGGCACACCGGCGGGGTGATGTCGGCCATGATGCCGAAGTAGTACACGAACATGTGTGCGGCGATGACCGGGACCGGGTCGAAGAACAGCAGCGCCGGCGCGGCCATCGTGGCCGTGATGACGTAGTTGGCCGTCGTGGGCAGCCCGATGCCGAGCACCAGGCTGGCGATCATCGTGAAGAACATCGTCAGCAACAGGGTCTCGCCGGCCAGGGCGATCAGGCCCGAGGACAGCTGCAGGCCGAGCCCGGTGAGGGTCACGACGCCGGCGATCAGGCCGGCGGTGGCGCACGCCGCGATGATCGGGAGCATCATCCGAGCCGCATCGACCAGCGCGTCGAGCAGGCTCGTGAACGTGAGCTTGTCCTCCATCCGCTTCCACCTGCGGAAGGCGGCGGCGATCAACTGCGACACGGCGTTGACGATCACCGTGGCCGCGACCGCGTACCACGCGGCCCTGATCGCCGAGAACCCCATCGACAGGATGACGAAGATGACCCCGACGGGGATGAGTAGGTAGCCCTTGGTCATCATCAGCTTGCGCACGTTCGGCAACTGGTTCTTCGGCAGCCCCATGATCCCGACGCTCTTGGACTCGTAGTGGATCACGATGAACTGCGCGGTGAAGAACAGCACCGCCGGGATGATCGCTGCCTGGATGATCTCCCACAGCGACAACCCGGTGAACTCGATCATGATGAAGGCACCCGCCCCCATGATCGGTGGCGCGAGCTGCCCACCCGTCGATGAGGCGGCCTCGACCGCGCCGGCGAACTCCCCCCGGAACCCCGACTTCTTCATCATCGGGATCGTGAACGCACCGTTGCTGACGGTGTTCGCGATCGAGCTGCCGGTGATGGTCCCGGAGAACGCGCTCGTCAACACCCCGACCTTGGCGGTGCCACCGATCATCCCACCGGTCAGCCCGAAGGCGAGGTTGGTGAAGAAGCGCTCCATGCCCGTGCGTTGCAGGAGCGCGGCGAAGATGATGAAGATGTAGATGAACGTCGACGAGACGCGGATCGGTGTCCCGAAGACCGCCTCCGTCCCGAGGAACGATGTCGCCGCGATCCGGTCGACGGAGAAACCCGCATGTCGGAAGAAGTCGGGCATCTGCTGCCCGAAGAACGCGTAGAGCAGCGCCGCGCAGCCGAGCACCACCAGCGGCGTGCCGATCACGCGCTGCGTCGCCACCAGGACGAGCAGCACCCCGACCGTGGCGACACCCAGTTCGAAGGGCGTCTCCATGGCCACCCGGCGGGCGATGGCGTCATGTTGCAGGAAGACGTACAGCCCCGCACCGAAGCCCAGCGCAGTCAGCAGCAGGTCGGCGACCGGCATGCCCATGATGGTCACCGGCACGTGGCGTGCCGCCTGGACCAGCAGCAGGACGGCGGCGGCAGGGAGCACGATGTGCAGCCCGGCGGTCCCGGTCGTCACGAGCAGGCCGAGCACGACCAGGCCCGCGATCGTCAGCGCCCACCCACGGAGCGCCTGCACCTGGGTCATCTCTGTCTTGGCCGGGTAGAGCAGGAAGATCAGGCCGAGCCCGAAGGCGAGGTGGAGGCTGCGCTGCTGCAGGCTCGGCAGCGTCCCGAACACCGCCGTGTAGAGCTGGAACAGGCTGAACGCCAGCGCGCTGAGGAAGACCGCCCAACGCCACACGGCGCGCATGTCGTCACGGGTGCCGACCTGGGCCTCCGCGAAGCTCGTCTGCTCGAGCTCGAGCGCTCCCTCCTCGAGCTCCCTGCGCAGCTCCTCGGGCAGCTCCTCGGGGATGTGGGTCCTGAGCGCCTCACGGGAGGCATCGCTCGAGGCCCGCTCGCGGGTGTTGGCGCCCTCTCCCTCGCCATCCTCCCGGTCTGGGTTCTCGTCGGTCATCGACTCCATCCACCCATGGTCATCGTTACCCGTCGACGGTTATCTCGATCCGGGCTCCCGCACGCGCAACGTCTAGCAGACGCAGCCGTTCACCGTCGTCGAAGCGCAGGACGTGGTCCACGCCCGGGCTCCCCACCAGCAGCGGCAACGTCCCGATCGGGTGCCCGTGATGCAGCACACGGTAGCCGTCCGGCTCCTCCAGGTAGGTCGTGGTCGTGTCCCCGATCTGCTCCGGGCCGGTCGGCAGGTTCGCCCCGTGTTCGTCGAACCACAGCTCCTCGATCGCGATCGTGCTCCGATCGAGCACCGAGAAGGTCTCTCTCACCCGCCGCTCAGTCACCGAGTGGGTGTGGGTGAGCTCGAACGGTTCACCGATCTCCACCGACCGCTCGTACACCGAGCGGCCCTGCTCGACGTCGTGGACGACCAACCTCGGGCCGCCGCCTCCCAGCTGCGCCAACACGATCACGAGCGCGCCGGCCGCCATGGTCGTGACGGCGAACGCCGTCACGACCATGCGGCCACGTCGCGCCGGCCGACGCGGGCCAGCCGACGACGTCACCGTCGCAGCCAGGCCCACGCCGACGCGGTCGATCACATCGCGCCCGCCTCCTCGTAGAAGCGCTCAGCGCCCGGGTGCAGCGGGATGCCCGCGCGCCCGTCGAGTGCCGTGTTGAGCTGGATCTGCCCACCGACGGCGTGCGCGTTGGCGATCTCCTCGTTCTGCTCGTAGAGGACCTGGACCAGGTTGTAGGCCACGTCCTCATCGAGATCGGCCGGTCCGTACAGCGTGGCCCAGTTGGTGGTCCACGTGACGGTGTCGTCCTGGCCCGGGTAGGTCCCCGGCTCCACCTCGAGCGCCGAGAGGGTCTCGTCACCCTCGAGCAGAAGGTCGAGCAGATCACCGGTGATCGACACGTAGGTCAGATCGGTCGCGGTCGCGACCTCCTCGATGCTGCCGGCCGGCAGCGCGAGGATGGCGAACGCCGCGTCGATGCGTCCGTCACGCAGGCCATCCGCGGCGTCACCGAAGGTGTCCTGGAACGCCTCGATGTCGTTGTCCGGGTCGATCCCGGCCGCTTCGAGGATCGTGCGAGCCGCGACCTCCGTGCCGCTGCCTGGCGGCCCGATCGCGATCCGCATCCCATCCATGTCCTCGATCGACTCGATACCCGAGTCGGCACGGGCCACGACCTGTGTGACCTCACCGTAGACGTTGCCGAGGAAGGCGACGTTCTCCAGCGCGCCGTCGTCCTCGAAGGCGCCCGCGCCCGCGACCGCGTCCGCGGCCACACCGTTGACGGCCATGATCAGCTGCACCTCACCAGCGTCGAGCAGACGCAGGTTCTCCACCGAGGCGCCACTGGACTGCGTGGTCACCCGGTAGCCCTCTCCGTGGTCGTTCCACACGCCGGCCATCGCTCCGCCGAGCGGGAAGTAGGTCCCGCCGGTGGAACCGGTCGCCAACGTCAGGAACTGTTCGTCCGCGGGGTCGGCATCGGGAGCAGCTTCCTCGCCGTTACACGCGGCGAGCACGAACGCGCCGGCCGCGATGAGCGCGAACGCGCGCATGGGTCGGCGATCCTTGATCCATCGCATATGTCCCTCCTCTTTTCGATGGTCTTGCGTACATGAACCCTTCACCTTCTGTGCGTGCCCGGCCCATCCCTTCCGCCGAGTGAGGTCATCGTCATCCTGGGACCGCGACCGACTCGGGGCCGAGCCGCGCCGTCTCCCCTGCCGCCACCACGACCCGGACGTCGACCAGATCGGCGCCTCCGGGGTGCGCGATGACGGGGTTGAGATCGAGCTCCAGCACCTCCGGGGACTCGGAGACGAAGCGCGACACCGCGACCAGCAGGTCGACCAGTACCTCGTGGTCCACCGGCTTGCTCCCACGGAAGCCCTGCAGCTTCGGGGCGATCGCGAGCCCCTCGAGCATGCGCCTCGCCTCACCACGACCGATGGGCAACGCTCGGAACGCGAGGTCACGGTGGAGCTCCACGTCGGTGCCACCGGCACCGACGGTGAGCACGGGGCCGAAGGCCGGATCCGCCGTGGCACCGACGATCAGCTCGACACCGGCCGGCGCCATCGGAACCACGAGCACACCGTCGATCCGCGCGTCAGGTTCGCGCTGGTGGACGCGGTCGACGATCGTGGCGAAGGCCTGCTCGGCGCCCTCCGGCGTCTCGACGTCGAGCACGACGCCGCCCACGTCCGACTTGTGCACGACGTCCTGGGAGACGATCTTCATCGCCACCGGAGCAGCGAACGCCTCGACCGCTGCGGCTGCTTCGGTGGCGTCCTTGCTCAACCGCCACGGTCCGAGCGGCACACCGGCAGCAGCGAGCAGCTCACGGCCCTCCGGCTCGGTGAGCACCCGGCTGCCCTCCGAGCTCTCGAGACGTGGTGCCACCTCGAACGAGGGGTGGGTATCTACCTCGGCGAGGTAGCGCCCGCGCTCCCGCAGCGCGCCCACGCAGCGAGCAGCGAGATCGACCGACGACATCACCGGCACGTTCGCCGCGCGCATCAGGTCGTGGGCGTGCGGGTGCTCGTAGGCGTACGCGCTCTGCACGACCAACGGTTTGCCGCGGTCACGCGCCAGCGTCGCCATGCGGACGACGGTGCGCTCCTCCGCCGTCGACAGATCACCGCTGAAGCGGATGCCGTAGCCCCCCAGCAGCCCGACGCACAGCACCCCGTCGACACCCGGATCGTCGACCAGCACCTTCATGCAGCGGTCGAAGATGGACGGATCACCGTCCGTCGCACCAGCCACGTCGACCGGGTTGGTGGTCGAGGCCGCGACGGGCAGGAACCGTTTCAGCTTGTTGCGCGTCTGCTCGCTGAGCTCGGACAGCTCCAGTCCCTGATCGTCGAGCGCGTCGGCTGCGATGGTCGCGTGTCCCCCACCATCGGCCAGGACGGCGATCCGTCCCGCACCCGACAGGGGCGGCTGCTGGAGCAGCGTGTCAGCGACGGGGACCAGCTCGTCGCTGCGGTCGACGACCACGACGCCAGCCTGGCGCAGCGCCGCAGTGGCCACCTCGTGCGGACCGGCCACCGCACCGGTGTGCGAGCTCGCCGATCGTTGGGCGATCTCCGAACGCCCCGCCTTGTAGAGCACAACCGGCGTCTCGCGTGTGACCCGGCTGGCCGAGCGGAGGAACGCCCGGCCGTCACGGAAGCCCTCCGCGTAGACGACCACGACGTCGGTGTACTCGTCCCCATCCAGCTCGTCGAGGAGCTGATCGAACCGCAACCCGGCCTCGTTGCCGATGCCGGCGTAGACGCAGAAGCCCATCGCGGTCTCGTGCTTGACCTGGCTGACGATCGCCAGGCCGACGTTGCCGCTCTGGCACAGCAGCGACAGCCGTCCGCTCGGCACGTCCGAGGTCCCCAGCAGGTTGAGCCGTGCCGGGACGTTGAACACCCCGTTGGTGTTGGGTCCGAGCAGCGCCACCCCGTTGTCACGGGCGGCGCGGACGAGCTTCTCCTCGAGTCGCTTGCCCTCGGGCCCGACCTCGCCGAAGCCGACCGCGATGACCACGGCGGCGGGGATCCCGAGCTGTCCGGCCTCGGCCACGATCTCCGGAGCGAGCTTCGCCGGGGTCACGATGAAGGCGAGGTCGACCGGCTCACCGATCGCGGAGAGCGACGGGTACGCGGCCATCCCCAGCACCTCCCGCTCCGAGGGGTTGACCGGGTAGATGGGGTGCGGGAAGCCGTCCGCGAGCAGCCGCCGCAGGGTCTGGTGTCCCCGCTTGGTCGGATCGTTGGATGCCCCCACGATCGCGATGCTGCGCGGATCGAGGATCGAAGCAGCGGCCGAGCGGCTCACGAGCGTTCCTCCCCACCTCGGGCTGCGAAGGCATCGACGCCCTCCGACCAGTCTGCAGAACCCATGCACGCGAGCAAGGCCTCGGCCTCGAACACCAGGGCGTCGTCGAACGTGACGGTCGGGCCGCGGTTCAGGCCCTCCTTGGCGAACCGTGCTGACACGGCGGGCAGGTCGGCGACCTCGTGCGCGAGGAGCCTCGCCCGCTCCAGCAGGTCGCCTCCGTCGACCACCTCGGCCGCCAGACCCCACGCGTGGGCCTCCTCGGCCGTGAACGGGCGTCCGAGCAGCAGCAGCTGCTTGGCCCGGAGCTGACCGACGAGCAACGGGAGCCGGTGGCTGATCCCACCGCCGACGAAGGTGCCGAGCGCGACCTCCGGCAGCCGGAAGCTGGCATCGTCGGCGACGAGCAGAACGTCGGCGCTCAGCGCGAGCTCGGCCCCGGCACCGATCGCATGGCCCTGCACCGCGGCGATCACCGGCTTCGGGAGCGTCGCCAGCCGACGGCAGGCCCGGTGCCCGGCCCAGACGTAGGCGCGCTGTTCGGCGGCCGTCCGGCGTCGCGCGGCGTGGTTCTTGAGGTCCGCCCCGGCGCAGAACGCCCGACCCTCGCCGGTGAGCAGCACCGCCCTGACCTGCGGGTCGTCGGCCTCGGCGAAGGCGTGCTCGAGGTCGGCGTAGAGCTCATCGGACACGGCGTTGAGACGGTCGGGCCGGTTGAGACGGACGTGGAGCACGGCGCCGTCTCGCTGACCCGACGCGAAGGGTCCCTGGTCCTCCATCAACCCACCCCGGCGCAGGATCGTGCCCGCACCGCGCACCGCTCGATGTTGCTCCGCATGGTATGCCCGATCCCCCTCGGGTCGAGAACTGCTTCCGGTCCCTGATCCCGTAGGCCCTGTCTCACCCCACAGGCCGTCGCTCGTCCCGTGGTCGTGGCCCTCCTGTGGTCCTACCGTGGTAGTACGGATCTGTTGGTGCGGACGCTAGTCGCCCACCACCAGGACGCAAGCATCCCGCCGTCCTCGCGCCGGGATGTCACGACCCGCGCACACCACGGTCGACCAGCCGCAGGACACGAGCCAGCTCGCCGATCGGTGCGCGGCGACGCGCGACGCCCGTGGCTGACGCGGCGACGCCTCGATCCACGGGTACGCTGGGCGACGAGGTCGAGGAGCATCACATGAGCGATGGCGGTCAGGCCCGCAAGGGCAGGGGTACCGAGCGCGAGCCCGAGGAAGAGGTCGAGGAGACCGCCGAGGGCAGCGCGAAGGAGGTCATCGACGACGTCGATGAGCTCCTCGACGAGATCGACGACGTCCTCGAGGAGAACGCCGAGGAGTTCGTGCGCGGCTACGTGCAGAAGGGCGGCGAGTAGGCGCGTACGGATCTAGGCGCGGAGTCGGTCGAGCAGTTCCTCCGCGCTGCTCACCTCGTCGAGCAGCGCCCCGATCACCTCCCGGGTCCCCCTTCCCGGCTCCATCATCGGGACCCGTTGTAACGCGTCACGGCCGACGTCGAAGATCAGCGCGTCCCAGCCGGCCGCGACCACCTGGTGGCGGAAACGGCGGATGCACTCCCCGCGGAACCAGGCGCGCGTGTCCTCCGGCGGCGTGGTGGTCGCGGCAGCCACCTCGTCCTCGTTGACGATCCGCTCGACCTTGTCCCGCGCCGCCAGCCGCTGGTAGAGCCCCTTGTCCTGGCGCACGTCGTGGTACTGCAGATCGACCATCTTGAGGCGGTCGTGGTCCCAGTCGAGGCCGTGGCGCTCCCGGTAGTTCTCGAGCAGTTCGAGCTTGGTCGCCCAGTCGACCTGCCCGGACAGCGCGCGCGGGTCACGTTCCGCCGTCGTGAGCACCGCCTCCCAGCGGTCCAGCACGTCGGAGGTCACCGGATCCTCCAGCTCACGTTCCTTGACGTAGCGCTTGCAGGCGTCGAGGTAGTGCCACTGGATCTCCAGCGCCGTCATGGTCGTGCCGTCCTCGAACCGCAGCGGCACCGTGCAGGACAGGTCGTGGCTGACCTCGTGGAAGGCCGCCACCGGCTCGTCCAGGGCGGGGAGCTCGGGCAGGGCCTCGTCCTCGATCACGTCGAGCAGCAGCAGCATCGTGCCGACCTTGAGGAAGGTCGCGACCTCGCACAGGTTCGCGTCCCCGTTGATGACGTGGATCCGCCGGTAGTGCTCCGGATCGGCGTGGGGCTCGTCCCGGGTGTTCATCAGGGGACGCTTGAGCGTGGTCTCCAGCCCCACCTCGACCTCGAAGAAGTCGGCCCGTTGCGACAGCTGGAACGTGACGTCCGCGTCGGGGAACTCGCTGCCGATGCGGCCGGCGCCGACGTACACGAGCCGGCTGACGAAGAAGGGCAGCAGCTGACGGGTCAACCGGCCGAAGGGCACCGACCGGGGCATCAGGTAGTTCTCGTGGGTGCCGTAGGCGGCACCCTTGCCGTCGGTGTTGTTCTTGTGGATCAGCACCCGACCGCCCTGCGGCAGGGTGAGCTCGGCCTGCGCCGCGGCGTCCTCCAGGATCCGCTCCCCCGCCTTGTCCCAGACCACCAGGTCGTAGGCGTTGGAGCACTCCGGGGTCGCGTACTCCGGGTGCGCGTGATCGACGTAGAACCGCGCGCCGTTGGTCAGCACCGTGTTCGCCAGGCCGAGATCCTCGTCCGGGTAGGGCTCGTGCGGGTCCGGGTGCTCGTAGCCCCTGGCATCCCGGAGCGGATGCTCGTCGGTGTGGTCCCAGCGGACGTCGCGCCGACCGCTGCCCCGGTAGGCCCCGACCACCAAGGACGAGGCCACCACCGGGTTGACCTCGGTGCTGCCGGTGACGGTGATGCCGAACTCGGTCTCGACACCGACGAACTTCGCGGTGGCCACCCTTGCCCCTCTCGTCTCGGGCCGGGCTAGAGGTACTGGCCCGGGCTGAGGTTGTCGATGGCGCGACCGCTCTCGTCGTCCGAGCTGATCAGCGTGCGCACGTAGACGATGCGCTCGCCCTTCTTGCCGGAGATCCGCGCCCAGTCGTCGGGGTTGGTGGTGTTCGGCAGGTCCTCGTTCTCACGGAACTCCTCGCGGATCGCCGTGACCAGATCATGGGTGGTCAGACCGAGCTCACCCGACCCGATGAAGCGCTTGATCGCGATCTTCTTGGCGCGCGAGACCACCGATTCGATCATCGCTCCCGAGTTGAAGTCCTTGAAGTACAGGACCTCCTTCTCGCCGTTGGCGTAGGTCACCTCGAGGAACTCGTTGTCATCGTCCTCGGCGTACATCTTGGTGACCGTCCGCTCGATCATGGCCTCGACCGCCGCCACCACGTCGTCACCGTGGCTCGCGACCTCGTCGGCGTGGATCGGCAGCCCCGAGTGGAGGTAGATCCCGAAGATCTCGTTGGCCGCCGACCTGTCGGGGCGATCGACCTTGATCTTCACGTCGAGGCGTCCGGGGCGCAGGATCGCGGGATCGATCATGTCCTCACGGTTGGAGGCGCCGATCACGACCACGTCCTTGAGCGATTCCACGCCATCGATCTCGGCCAGCAGCTGCGGCACGATCGTGGTCTCCACGTCCGAGGACACCCCCGAACCACGGGTGCGGAACAGCGATTCCATCTCGTCGAAGAACACGATCACCGGGAAGCCCTCGGCAGACTTCTCGCGGGCGCGTTGGAAGATCAGTCGGATCTGCCGTTCGGTCTCGCCGACGTACTTGTTCAGCAGCTCGGGGCCCTTGACGTTGAGGAAGTAGCTCTTGACGTCCTGGCGTCCGGTCTTGTCCTGCACCCGCTGGGCGAGGGAGTTGGCGACCGCCTTGGCGATCATCGTCTTGCCGCACCCCGGGGGGCCGTACAGCAGGATGCCCTTGGGTGGGCGCAGCTCGTGCTCGACGAAGAGATCGGCGTGGAGGTAGGGCAGCTCGACGGCGTCGCGGATCGCCTCGACCTGCGCGGTGAGACCACCGATCTGCTCGTAGGTGATGTCGGGCACCTCCTCGAGGACGAGCTGCTCGACCTCGGCCTTGGGGATGCGCTCGGTGGCCGTGTTGGCGCGGACGTCGACCAGCAAGGCGTCGCCGGCCTTCAGCGGCAACGCCTGGAGCGGCTCCGCGAGGTGGACGACCCGCTCGTCGTCGGTCTGACCGAGCACGAGCACCCGGCCGTCACCGAGCATCTCCGCGATCGTCATCAGCTCGCCGCGGTCCTGGAAGCCGGCGATCGCGACGACGTTCATCGATTCGTTGAGGCGGACCTCCTGGCCGGGATGCAGGTCGTCCAGGGAGATGTCCGGACCGAGCTGCACCTCCAGCTTGCGGCCCGAGACCATCACCGTGACGGTCTCGCCGTCCCCCTCGCCTTCCTCGGACACACCGAGGAAGGTCCCGTAGCTCTGTGGCGGTGCGGCGAGGCGCTCGGCCTCCTCACGTAGCGTCGTGAGCTGGTCGCGAGCGGCCTGGAGCGTGCTCGCCAGCTTCTCGTTCTGCGCGTGCGCGGACTGCAGCTGGCTCTTGGTCTCGAGGAGGCGCTCCTCCAGGACCCGGATGCGCGCCGGTGCACCCTCGAGGCGTCGGCGCAGGAGCTCGACCTCCTCGCGCAGCACCTTGAGCTCGGCTGCCAGCTCGTCGGGGTCCCCGGGCTCGGCATCGAACCCGACGGACGTGGACTCGGCCTCGGGCTCGGAGCCGAGCAGGTCGAAGCCCTCGTCCTCCTCGTCCTGAGGACCGCGCTCGTGGGGCGTCCTTGGGCTGTCGTGCACCACCCTGGGCTCCTCTCGTCGATGCCTCACCGACGTGTCGCAGAGCGTACAGCACCCTCGGAACGCCACCACGGGACCGCCCCACGTCGGAGCTCGGTCAGCTGTCCAGTCAGCGGTCCAGGGGCCTCGGGACACCGGAGGCAGACGAGGTCGCCGCCGACCGGCCTCTAGTCCCCCTCGTTCCGGGTCGTGGCATCCCAGTCGATCCTCGCACCCGTATCGAGCTTGCGGCGAGGTGGTGGGGGTCCGCCCTCCTCTCGCGACGGCACGCGACGAGCCGTCGTCAGGAACGCCGTGTGCGCCACCATCCGATGCGCCGGACGAACGGCCAGCCCGTCGACGTCCCACGGCCGCACCAGCGTCTCGGTGGTGCGCACGTCGGTGAACCGACCGTCCTCCCACAGGGTCTGATCGAACCGCATGACCTGCGGCACCGTCGGCGTGTACGCCAGCACGATCCCGCCGGGAGCCAGGGCCTCGGCCGTGGGACCCACCGCGGCCCAGGGTTCGAGCAGGTCCAGGATCACGCGGTGCGCGTGACGGCCCGCCAACCCGGAGGTGACGTCGTCGACGATCAGTTCCCAGTTGGCCGGACGCTCGCCGAGGAACCGGGTCACGTTGCGCTCAGCGACCCTGGCGTGGTCATCGCGGAGCTCGAAGGAGGTGACGTGTCCGGTCGGCCCGACCGCGGCGAGCAGAGCCAGCGTCAACGCGCCCGAGCCTGCGCCGGCCTCGACCACCGTCGCGCCCGGACGGACGTCCGCGGCGGCCACGATCATGGCCTGGTCCTTCGGGTAGACCACCTGCGCCCCGCGCTTCATCTTCAGGACGAAGTCCTCGCGCGTCGGGCGCAGCACCACCACCTCCATGTTGCGGTTGGTGCGCACGGCGCTGCCCTCGACGGCGCCGATCAGCACGTCGTGCGGGACGAGGCCGGCGTGGCTGTGCCACTCACCCCCCGACTCGAGGGTGACGAGGTAGCGGCGGCGCCGGCGGTCGGTCAGCACGACCAGCTCACCTTCGGCGAGCGGCGCATCCGTTCCCGGCAACACGGGGCCCGCGGCACTCCCCCCGGGGCCCACCCCTCCTGGGTCTCTCCCGGGGCCCACCCCTCCTGGGTCTCTCCCGGGGCCCACCCCTCCGGCGCCGCTCATGCTTGCTCCTCCGAGGCCGGCTCCGGCCCCTGCAACCCCACCACGGGGCCTCCGCCGCCGCTCATGCTTGCTCCTCCGAGGCCGGCTCCGGCCCCTGCAACCCCACCACGGGGCCTCCGCCGCCGCTCATACGGCTGCCTGGTCGCCGAACACGGGCAGCGCCTGCAGGATCCGCTCGCGTTGGCGGCAGAAGGCGCACACCTCGGTGACCGTCGGC
>SL_3KL_010_SEDDRAFT_10002479_pt1 | contig 16860 bp, 6 predicted proteins | sample SodLakKL_010_SED_2_FD_10381 | JGI IMG/M metagenome (IMG submission 10381) | reverse complement strand
TCTCGCTGAACCAGAACTATCCGAACCCGTTCAACCCGGCCACGAAGATTCAGTTCACGCTTCCCGAGACGATGGATGTCCGACTGGATGTCTACAACATCGCCGGTCAACGCGTGGCCACACTGGTCAACGAACAGCGCGAGGCCGGCGCCCATACCGTTGAATTTGACGGTACCCGGGTTGCCAGCGGTGTGTACATCTACCGCATCCAGGCCGGCAGCTTCGTGCAGACACGCAAGATGACCCTGATCAAATAGGGAAAATTCCACTAATGTTATTTCCCTAATTGTTATATAGTGTCAAATGAACCTTCCTTCACAGAAGGAAATCATCTGGCAGATTGACTGAATAATGGCGGCTGTCCGGGATACCTAACCCGGGCAGCCGTTTTTTTATGGGTGCGCCCGGCAGGGCGCATCCGCTCGGGAGTGAAAGTCTCCTGTGTACCAGACAGGAAAAGATTGCTAGTTGTCCGATTTTTTATCATTTTGATTGGCGGGTACTGGAGCAACACACACGGGGATTTTCATAGTTGCCAAAGACCCACCGACCGCTTATGGCCGTGCTGCACATAATGAAGGGATATGTTAAAGTGCGTGATATTCATGGCCGCTATACAAGCTAGTTGCAGTACACGTTGAGGTTTTTCACCAGCCAATTGAACGGAGTTTGCGCTATGGTCAATAAACTATTACGACCCATCATTATCCATCGTACTCCAAGGTTTGTTGTTTGCAGGCAATATCTGTGCACAGGCACATTTAATTGGCAATCTCTAACTAAAGCTGACCAAATCAAAACACCAAAAAACGGAGATAAATATGTTTAGCAAATTGCTACGTACGTCTCTGATATTTCTACTTGGTTTTGGTCTGTTGGGTGCTTTTGCATCCCAGACCCAGGCCCAGTCGATATCAGAGCTCCCATATTATGAGGATTTCTCGGATCAGGCCGATCCGGAAGCACCGGTCTTTCCTGAAGGCTGGGAAACTATCGGGGATGTTGGCCTTTCCACATGGAGTGACCGGATCGCAGGTTTTTCCATGCGCTTCCCAAATCCAACCGAGAATCCAATGGCCATCACTCCCGAGCTCCACTCGGACCTTGATTTCAGTGAGCTGAGGCTGCGTTTCGACGCTCACTTTGCCACTGTTGGAGATGCCGGGGACAGTGTGCACGTCGGATTCATTTCGGATCCGGCCGACCCGGCCACATTCACACTCATTGAATCCTTCGGACTGGAAAGGGACGCCATCAATTTCATGGTCGACCTGTCCGTTCATGAAGAAGGCGACGGACGAAGAATTGCCTTTATAGGAGAGACTGGCGGATTATGGAACTCACACTACTACGGCAACGTGCTGATTGAAAATGTGAACGATCCGCTTGCCATCGGTCCATTTGCACTCCTCAATCCACCCGACGGATTCGAACTGGTAGTGGAAGGAACTCCTGACGCCGTAGTGGTCATCACCTGGGAAGAAGCGGACTTGAATCTCGACGGTGATGTACGCTATACCTGGCATCTCGATGCGCGCGAGGGCGATTTCAGCGATCCCATCGTAAGCATTCCCGCCGACAATGATGGCAGCGCCACTCAGATTACCCTGACAATGGGCGCCATTGACGGACTGCTCGAATCCCTCGATCTTGAGGTAGGAGATGTTGTAGCAGCCGACTGGACGGTCACGGCCGAATTCGCCGACCTTGTCGAGTTTGCCGCCGCTTTTGAAATTGATCTGGAGCGAGGCTGGGTTTTAGAACCGGTAGTGCCGTTCTCGTTTACCAATGACGTGATCACCTACACCCAGGACTTCAACGAGTACCAGGGCAGTATGGTAACCCTGCCCGGGCCTTTCTCGGTGAGCTGGGATGAAGGTCGCACCGCAAACCCTTTCACCGGCGTAGGTGACTTTGACACCAGTGACCCGGATGTTGCATATGGTGGATTCACCGCTTTTACAGCTGGTGACGACGAATACTCGTTCGGTATTCGCGAACGCGAACCCATTGATCTGCGCGACGGAAGGCTTTTCTTTGCTTTCACCAACAACACCGATGAGCCCATAAGCAGATTCGAGGTCAGTTACGATGTGGAAGCCTGGTTTATCGGCGACCGCCGCAACCGGATCCGGCTGAAATATGATGACGATCCTGAAGACCCCAACTCTTTTGATGAGGATATTTTTTCAACGGACAATCCCTCTTCAGTGACTGAAATCGGAAAAGTGAACGGTTCCCTTGCCGAAAACAGGACCACTGTTTCCGGTATTGTGGACATAACCGCACTTGAGCGTGACGATGTTGCATTCGAACCGCTGGCTCCCGGTGAAACCGCTTATTTCCGCTGGCAGTTTTCCAACGCTGATGGCGATGGCGGTGATCTTCGCTCGGGTTTGGCCATTAATAACCTGGTCATCACCGCTTTGATTGATACGGGTATCCCGTTGCTGCCTCCTGCGGATAATGAGCGAGGATCAATCCAGCCCTTCCCGTTCGTGTTCAACATGGACACGGAAGAAGTGGACTGGCTTGAGCCCACCTTCTTCCCGTTTGAAGGAGCTGTTCTGCACCGCATTGAGAACCCGGACCCGTCCGGTCTCAATGAGTCTGATTTTGTACTTCGGTATGAAAAGGCCGCAGGTGGTCAGCCATGGGCCGGTTTCTTCTACCGCCTGAAAGACCCCATACAAATAACAGATGAGTCGGTATTCAAGCTCAAGGTCTGGTCACCCCGGGCCGATATTCAGGCCACAATGAAACTGGAACTGGTTGCCGGTGGTCCTGAATCGCCGGAACTTCCAGCTGAAATCACCCAATCCGGCGAATGGATCGAACTGGAGTGGGATCTCAGTGGGGTGAATCGCGAAATAGCATGGGATGTGGTAACCGTTTTCATGGATCTGATGGGTCCATCAGAAGGTGGAGAACTGTATACCTGGTTCCTGGATGACTTCACTCTGGAAGGTGTGGAAGATGAAGTGGCATCTCTTGCCGGTGACTATTTCATTCCGCAGGGCGACCATGATCGCGGGTTTGAAAGTCTTGGAGAAGCACTGGAGGCTCTCAATGAACTTGGTGCCTCAGAGGCCGTCACATTCTACATCGACGACAATCTCGACGAGACCGAAAACACCCTGCTGATCACTCGTCAGGATCTTACCGCCGATACCCCGGTGCTCATCAAACCTGCTCCCGACAAAACCCCGACGATCACCGTTGCCCATGGTACGGGCGGCGATCGCACCGGCAACACCGGTTTCTCCATTGAGCGGGCCAAGTGGGTGACCATCGACGGTTCCAATACTGTGGACGGCGACACGCGCGACCTCACGATTCTATTTGCAGAGGCCGAACCGGCCGGTAACAGCAGTATCATGACGATCTACAGTACAGTAGACCATATCACGTTAAAAAACACCAATCTCACGCACATTCATGGTGAAATGAGCCGTGGTGTGCTGATCGACCGTAGTGCAGGGCAGGATTCGCTGGTGCAAAACGTTACACTGCACAATGTAAGCGTAGGTGAGGCCGATCAGGTTGTCACAACGGCAGTATTCCTGAATGGAGTGTTCGGAACAGCGGGATTGGTCCTGGATCAGGCACGTCTGATGAATAACATCACCATCACCGATTCTGAGATTTACGGTACCCGGTGGTGTATCTATGTCCAGTCTGCCAGCAACCTGGAGTTCACAGGCAACGAATGTGTCATCAACGGTTACTCGCTAACCCCGGCCACACCTCAGACACAGCGTGCCGGTATCCAGTTGCAATCCGCTGAAAACGCCAATGTCAGCGGCAATAACATCGTGTTCGGGGATATCAACTACCAGTCCAATGCTGCCGGAATAGGAGGTATCTACCTGAACCGGAACCATGGCCCGATCCTGATATCCAACAACTTCATCAACTTCTCGGAGCTGGTGAACACCGGTAGTGGCACAGGATACACGATTATCGGTATCGGTACATTTAATGCCAGTGTTGTTGACCTGGATCCCGAATACCACATCTACCACAACACCATCCTGATGGATTCTCCGGTGGAGGAAGTGGGCAAGATTGTGGGTATCGGCCAAATCGTACAGACTGTGAGCGGACGCTTTGATATCCGCAACAACATTGTGATCAATCGTAAGGATGCCGCAAACGCCTACGCCATTGAGAACATGCTTGCTGCCAGCCCCAATGCCACGGCTTCGTTCATGAGTGACTTCAACAACCTGTATGTCACCGGCGATGCCAGCGTGGGCTTCTGGGGCGGCGAGGCGCGTGCAGATCTTGATGCATGGCGTGATGCCAGCGGCCAGGATCTGAGCTCTACCAGTGTGGCCGTGGAATTCGTAGCCGATGACGACCTGCGACTGGCCGGCGAATCGCTTGGCGATTTCAGCCTTGCCGGTACGCCGCTTGCAGCTGTGCCCGTCGACTTCTTCGGTACCGCCCGCAATGAGAGCTACCCGTACAAGGGCGCCCACGAAGGTGATGTGGAACTGGTTCCCGATCGCATCGCCCTTGTTCCCCCACCGGGTGACGACAGGTGGCTTTTACAGCCCTTCCCGTTCGAGTTCAATATGGACACGGAGGATGTGAACTGGTTTGAACCGACGTTATTCCCGTTTGAAGGAGCAGTTCTGCACCGAATTGTGAACCCGGATCCGTCAGGAATTAATGAGTCGGATTTTGTACTTGAATACGAGAAAACCGCCGGGGCACAACCTTGGGCCGGTTTCTTCTACCGTCTGGAAAATCCCGTGCAACTGACCGATGAATCGGTATTCCGGATGCAGCTCTGGTCGCCGCGGGCCGACATCCAGGCCATTATGAAGCTGGAGCTGGTTACCGGTGGTGGCACCCCGGATCAGCTCGCAGATGTCACCAAGTCCGGTGAATGGATTGAGCTGGAATGGGATCTGAGCGAACTGAACCGCGAAACCCCATGGGATATGGTGACGGTCATATTGGATCTGGACACGGAAAATCCACCACAGGGAGGAGAACTCCACACCTGGTATGTGGACGACTTCCGTCTGGAAGGCGTGGAAATTGGTGTCGCGCCTCTGGCCGGGAACTATTTCATCCCGCAGGGTGACCATGACCAGGGCTTTGCCGACCTGGCTGAGGCGATCGCCGAGCTGAATGAGCGTGGCGCATCGGCACCGGTCACCTGGTACATCACCGATGACCTGGACCACAGTGATGCCGTGCTGCCGATGATCGAGCGCGATGACCTTGGTGAAGCCAACCAGCTGGTCATCCGTCCGGCCGAAGGCGCCACCCCGGTAGTTTCCTTTACCGGAGGACACGGACTGGCCCTGAACAACACCAGCTGGGTGACCATCGATGGTGACAACGGCGCTGACGGGCATATGACCTTCCACCTGGGAACGGGTACCGGAGCGGGTGCCGGGCTGATCAGCATCAACCGCAACAGCCATCATGTGGCCGTTCGCAATATGCACATCACCACGGCCGATGCAGGTAGTGTGGGTATCCGCGTGAGACAGCATTACAGTCAAACCAGCACCGAGGTCCCGACTAACATCACCATCGTAGGCAATACGATCGGTGCTCCCGATGCGGCATTTGAGGATGCGGTTGCCCTGTTCAGCAACGAGAACCATCCGCTTGAGGATGTAGTTGTCTACAACAACCTGATCTATGCCGGACGGCGCGGTATCACCACGTTCTGGGTCAAGGACCAGGAATACCACGGCAACACGATCCACAACACTGCCCAGGCGGTGCGTAATGACTTTCATGGTGGTATCTACATAGCCGGAGGTATTGGAGACATCAACATCTTCAACAACCAGATACTGGAAGTGGGTGTGAACGGTACGGGCTACGCCGGAGGCATAGTTATGAACTCCGCCCGTGATGAGGTTAATATCTACAACAACTTCATCGCCATGAACGTACCGAACAGAGGTGAGAACACGACCAACAAGGTCTACGGGATCGTGATCAACTTCCCGACTGCCGGCAATCCGCTGAACATCTGGCACAACAGCATCTACCTGCCGGAGACGGGTCTCACGGGTATCCACGCCGGCCTGGGCTGGGAGCGTGAAACCAACGAGATGACCGACCAGGTCAACTTCGTGAACAACATCGTTGTCAACGAAAACGACCTGGATGTCGCCTATGGCATCGAGTGGCCATGGGATACCGGAATCGGCACAAGCGATTTCAACAACATCTACGTGCCGAATGGCAACGCCGGCTTGTGGAACACCACCGTAGCTGCCGATCTGAACGCATGGACGGCCGCAAGCGGGCAGGATGAAAATTCCGTAGCTGCAGACGTGGAGTTTGAATCCGGTACCGACCTGACCCTCGTTGGCAGTTCCATCGGGGACAACCGCCTGGCCGGTACACCGGTTGCCCTGGTGACCACCGACATCTTCGGTAACGAGCGCAGCGAAGAGTATCCTTACATGGGAGCCTTCGAAGGCGACGTCCCGCTTGTGCGTGAAACCAGCGTGGAAGTGGATCAGCCGCATGAATTCTCGCTGAGCCAGAACTATCCGAACCCGTTCAACCCGGCAACCAACATTCAGTTCACCCTTCCTGAAACCATGGATGTGCGTCTGGATGTGTACGACGTGACCGGACGTCATGTGATGACACTGGTCAACGAACGACGCGAAGCCGGTGTACACACGGTCGTCTTTGACGGGGCACAGCTTGCAAGTGGTGTCTATGTTTACCGGATCGTCGCCGGGCAGCATGTTCAGACCCGAACGATGACCTTCATCAAATAACCGCTGAATCAAACCAGGGCATCGGTTCCGAACTTGCTTCGGAACCGCATGGCCCCCAAAATGAAAAAGCCCGGGCTTCCTTCGAGGTCCGGGCTTTTTTAATTGCGGTGCTCCCGGCAGGGCGCATCCGCTCGGGAGTGAAAGTCTTCTACTCGATCAGAACTCCATTACGCTTATAGCTTACTCCATTACGCTTATACCTTCACAAAGATTTTCTTCTTGTACATGTAGCTGAGCACCAGATACCAGAGGATGATCCAGGTTATGGCGTACAGCAGCGAGGCGTTGATCTCCGAGGTCACCGGCAGGAACACGTTGGTGAAGATGACACGCTGCACGCTCATGACCCCCTCAGCCGTGGGCACCTGGATCATGCCGATGCTGCGGGCAATGATGCCGCTCATAAAGAAAACCGTCAGTGCGTTCACCCCGTACACCACGAAGAAACGCGTGAAGCGCTGGTAGCTTTTCACATCCACCAGCCAGTAACAGATGCCGAAGATCTGCATGCCCAGCCCGGCGGTGAATATTGCGTAGGAGCTGGTCCAGATGGGCTTGTTGATGGGGAAAACCCAGTCCCAAACGTACCCGATGGCCGCCAGTGCAAATCCCCAGAGCAGGAATCGCGCAGTTTTCTCGATCGGATCGCGATCCGACATCAGGATGATGCCCGTCATAACGCCAAGCAGCGTGGTGCCGATGGCCGGGATGGTGCTGAACAGCCCTTCGGGGTCATACGGACCGTTGCGGTACAAGTGTACGTCGGCAAAGATCAGCTGGTCGATGTACGCCGCCAGGTTGGTGTGCGACTCGTCGATCATGCCGGCGCCGTGTCCGGGCACCGGTATCAGCATCATTGCAGCCCAGTATCCAACAAGGATGCCACCGATGCTGTAAACAATGGTGCGCGGCTTCAGGTAGATGAACATGACCGAGGCCACCAGATAACAGATCGCGATGCGTTGCAGCACTCCCATGATGCGGATCTCGGCCAGGTTCTTGTGGATGCCGAAGGAGGGTTCCAGCGTGAAATAGGGGTAGCCCGCCAACATCAGTCCCAGGCCGAAGATGATCACCGATCGGGTGAAGGTCTTTTTGACAAGGTCGGCGTCATGCGCCCCTTTGGCCATGGCCTTGGAGAAGGCCAGCACGATGGAAACGCCCACGATGAACAGGAAGAACGGGAAAACCAGATCGGTGACGGTCCATCCGTGCCATGGTGCATGGCGCAGCGGGGGATAGATGGTAGCCCAGGTACCGGGATTGTTGACCAGGATCATGCCGGCGATGGTCGCTCCCCGGAACACATCCAGTGATACCAGGCGCTTGCCGGCCCGAAGCGCCTGAACGGAATCTTGTGCAGTCATGAGTTTAGTGGGTGAGTTGAGAAAGTTTCCAGCCGTATGGGACACAATCTAAGAAAAATGCCGATAGTTGCTATGAGGCAGTTGCTGTGATTTTGCTAACCAGGCCTGAATTTCGGTCAGACTTTGCTATTTGGGATCGCTTCCAGTCAGCCGTATCAGCGGGAACGTGAACGTGTTGCCCAGATAGGGTCGTTTCGACAGCAGGAACCGGTGCGATCTGCGCCCGTCCTCTGCCTCGGTAGTCATCATCCCGGCCAGGGTGGCGCGCATTTCCGGCTGCCCGTTGTGCGGCACCGCCAGTATGGCGCTGTATCCGTACTCGGTCGGCATCCATCCGAAACGCACCTGATCTCCAAATTCCATGGTGGATTCGTAGATCGGATTGGTCATCTGGTGGTAGAAGAATCCGGTGAGCGTGTACAGGTGGATGTCGGAGATGCCCCGTTGGGTGAACGGGGTGAGGTTCAGGATGCGGGTCTTGTAACCGGGATCCTGCCAGGCGATGGCCCCGTCAGCTGCGCGGGCTGCCTCAGCGCCGGCGGCGACGTCGGAGGAACCGTCGTTCGTCTGCGCCGCATCAGCCGATCCATGCCCGTCGCCGTTGCCGTCGCCATTTTCAGAGCTCTTTAAGCCGTCATTTTTGGAGTCACCATCGGCTGTGTCATCGGCCTCTGGCCGCATCACCACGATGGGGTCCTGCGGACGGATCCAGGTGTCGGTGTCGGCGGGATCCGTATCCACCAGAAGCATGATATGGTCGCCCTGGAAGAACGGGTCACGGACGGCAAGGTCGCCGCTGCGAAAGAAACGCATGCCGAAATAGAGGTAGGTTTCGTCGTGGACTACCGCTACTTCAGGGTGGCGGAAGCCCGATCTGTCGGATTCGGCGGTTGGGTCTGTGACAGTCGTCGGGGTCATGGGGCGACCGGCCACCGGGATGGTGTGGAACGCTTCATAGTGCCACTCGGTGAGGTCTCCGTCCGTGGTGACCTCGAACGGCGCCTTTCGGGCCTGCAGCGTCTGCCGCTCCACGTTGTAGTGCAGCAGTCCGCGGTCGTCGGTGTAGAAGGCGGGGTTGTCAACCAATGCCTGGAAATCGGCGCGAGTTTTCTCCAGGAAGGGCGTCAGCTCGGCAACCAGACCGTGCACGCGGCGCTCTTTGGCAGATGAAAGGGCATGCCAGGTATCAGTCGCTGCATCAAAGTCTGAATTACTGTTGGATACGGGATTTGCCTGAGCGTCCGGTGTATCGTTGGAGCCGGGATTGTTGCCGGAAGCTGGGTTGCCAGCGCCATCGGGATTGCCAGCGCCATCGGGGTTGCCGTCGAAGCCCAGTTCCACAAGGGCGGTCAACGCCTCTTCGAATCGCTTGAGCCCGCGCGCGATGGTCTCCACGTGGAACGGCTTGCCGGGCGTGTAGATGGGGGTGAATACGTTGTCTTCCCAGCCGGGTTCGCGGTAGAGGGTCACCAGTTCGCGGATGTGCGGCAGGGTCTCTGCCGGGAACAGCTCCTCCAGAGCCCGTTCCAGGGCCGGGGCCGGTTCGTAGTTGTAGGGGTCGAGCGCGTAGTAGGCGACCGTAGCCAGCGGTATCATCGAGGCATAAGGCTGGTTCATCGGATTGGCCACAATGCCGGTAGTGGTGCGGGCCAGTTCGGGGTCGCGACCTTCGAGCGGACCCAGGAAAACCCGCCACGAGTCGTAGTCGTTGACCGGAAAATTGTCCCAGATCAGTGGCTTGCGCTGCATTTTTTCGCCCCAGTTGCGTGCCTCTGCGGCCGTGATGCGGGCAATGGCCACATCCACCCCGGTCCAGAACAGTGGGATTTCGGCCGGGATGCCCTCGCCGAGGATGCGCACGTATTCGCGGTCGCCCCAGGCGTCGGTGTATGTGGTGGGACACACGGACAGTTCCACACCGCGCTCGATGAGGTCCGCGTAAAGCCGGTTGATCACATGTACGTGCGCCTCGCCGAGGTTGGCGAAGGCCTCGCGATCGGCGGCGTGGTTGAGCGTCTCGGGGACGTCATCCAGGAACAGGGCCACGTGGGTGATGCCCAGGCTGATCATCGCCTCCATTTTGGCCAGCAGCGCCCGGTAGTCGTCCTCGCTGGAGTAGACCATGTCCAGGCCGGGACTGATGGCGTACCAGATGGTAACCTGGTGGCGTTCGGCTGCCTGCAGCAGCTCTTCGAAGATGGCCAGCTGCTCGCCGGCGTAGGGCTCGCGCCAGCGGGAGCGGTGGTAGGGATCGTCCTTGGGCGCGTAGAAGTAGGATTGCAGACCGAATTCGCCCATGAAGCGGATGATGTCCAGGCGCTCTTCGGGCGTCCAGTGGCTGCCATAAAACCCCTCGACCACACCGTGGATGGGAAAGGGGGAGAGGTCGGCGATCCGGGAGCTGGTGACGGCGGATTTTCCGGAGCCAACGCTGGTACTGGGTGCGGATGTGACAGTTGCGTATGCGCCGGTTGGGGAAGATGATGCGCTGGTTGTGGCTACGGATGAAGGTGTGCTGGCCGTGGATGAGGGTTCACTGTTTGCGGATGTGACAGTTGCGGAAGTGACAGTTGCGGATGGGGGTTCGCTGGTTCTAGATGTGGGTGCGCAGGCAGGGATCAATAGTGCCGCCAGAAGGATCAGGGTGACCCAGATGCGGAAACGGCGTCTCAGGTGCCAGGCCCAGTTGTTCAAAAAGCGTCGCGCGGCGGCAAACCCGGAATCTGTGTTGACGTTCATAATGTCACGGAAGGTAACGGAGGATTTTGATTCTTTGAGGTTATTCGGCCACTTTGGCGAGCTCTTGTTTGCGAAGCAGGCGCTGCTCCTCGCGGAAGGCCTCCATCTCGGCAATACGCTCGCGCTCCAGGTCGTCGTCGTCCTCGAGGTGATGCTCCCACTCGAACTCTCGCCGGTGCCAGGTGAGCTCGTCTCCCTGCACATCGTAGACCGTGTACCCGGGCTTGAAGCCGATCCAGTTGCCACCCCACCACGCCGCGCTGACCGACTGGCTGGTGGCGTACCAGATGTCGTTCCACTTGTAGTCTTCGTTGATGTGCGTGTGTCCCTGCAGCAGTGCGCGGACATTCCCGTGGCGCTCAAGGATCAGGCGCAGGTCGCGCGGGTTGCGGATCACGCGCCCGTGCATGGCCGGCATGTCAAAATCCTGGTGGATCTGGCCGAGGTTGCAGAACGCGGCGATGTGTGTAATGGCCACGGTGGGCATGTGCGCATGGCGGGCCAGGTCGAACCGCAGCCAGTCCAGCTGCTCCTCATCGATCCGGGCTATGTAGGAGGGACCGTGATCGGCCTGGACCTGCTCAATGCAGTCCAGTATCACGAAATGCCACCCGAACATATTGACGCTGAAGTAGGATGCGTCCATGCCAAGCTTTTCCATGATGAGCTTCTTGCCGATATCGGGATCGTCGACTGGCACCTTGCGGCGCGGGTTCAGCCCAAGCACATCGTGATTTCCCATGCTGTGGAACCAGGGCATGTCCAGATCGTCCGAAATGGCCTTGTACAGGTTGATCTGGTCGATAAACTCGTCCTTTTCGGTGTACAGCCCGTCGAACGGACCGTCGCCGCCCATCAGGGCAAAATCGGGGCGCGGACTCAGCGACCGAACGTGCTCCACGCAGCGCATGTAGCCCTCGTCGCCCTTTCGGGCCCGGCGCACGTGTGAATCGGTCAGGTGCACAAAACGGAAATTGCCGCGCCGCTGCGGCTGTACCGCCCACGACTTCTCGATGCCGGCCTGCGTGAACAGCCCCAGCCCGGCCCCGCCCAGCGCCAGTTTTTTGACAAAATCACGACGGTTGAAACCGTGGCTGCCATTTGAGCTGTCAGCATCACGGCTGCCGTCCGGCCCGTTGGATTTGCCGTTCTGCTTTACATTTTTGATGGGATTGCCTTTGATTTTTTCAGACATGATGGTGGATGCGGTTTTTGCCCGGGCAAGATGCCGGTGCTTTTTGGTTCATTACAGGTCCGGAATTGGTTACTTGACCAGGGTCATTTTGCGTGTGATGGTCTGACTTCCGGCCTGCAATTTATAAATATACACACCACTGGAGAGTTGTGTGGCATCAAAACTGACCTGATGGCTGCCGGCATCCACCGTTCCGTCGACCAGAACGGCCACGCGGCGGCCCAGCATGTCAAATACTTCCAGCCGCACCTCGCTGCGCACGGGCAGTTCGTAGCCGATGAGCGTGGTGGGGTTGAACGGATTGGGGTAGTTCTGTTCCAGCTTGTACTGTTCCGGCAGGTCGGCAACCGGGTCGGTGGCCGATGTCGGCTCCCGCTCGTACTGCACCACCTGATAGTCGTCAATGTAGATGGTGCCGGTGGCCTGGTAATCGCCTTCGCCCGAAGTCATCTGGAAGCTGTCGGTATGAAGCTGTCCGGTGAGCACGCCGTTACCGTTGACCCAGCCGACGACCGGATCGTTCTGAAGGTCCCATTCCAGCAGTTTCCAGCCGATCCAGTCGATGGTATACCACTCACTGCCCTCCAGCTGATTTGCCCCGTCGCGCAGCATGAAGCGGAACCGGTTGCCGGATCCATCCCCGAAAACCCGGGCCTGCACCACATAGCTGTCATTGAATCGCCGGTTCTGGGATGCGGTTGGCGGCAGATAGACACGGATCAGGTGCAGAGGGGCATCCTTTTGCCAGCCGTAGCTAAGACGCATCGATCCGGTACTGCCGCTGGCAAAGTTCACGACGCGGGTCTCATGTGCCCGCTCGGTCACTTCCGTGATGATGCCGGCCGTGCTGCCGCTCTGCTGTGGCACCCACCAGCCGGAAATACCCGCGTTGAAATTGTCGATCACGGGTTGCGTCAGAATTTCCGGTGCATTGGTCTCAATATAATAAGTGAGGGCCTCTGTCGGGTTTCCAAACCGGTCTTTGAGTCCGGACTGGATCTGGACCCGGTAGGTCGCGTTGTTTTCCAGGTCGGTTTCCGGGAAGAATTGCAGGATGCTTTGCCGGCCAACGGTGGAAAGCTGGATCGTGCCGCGGACAATACCGCTCTGGGTCGCCACGCCGTTGCCTCCGATCGGACCGTAAAGCTGCACGGCATCCCGCGAAAGTGAACCCACATCCACAGTCTCATCATAAACAAGGCGGATAACGGGACGCAGTGTGGTCGTCGGCTCATCCTGAGCAGGGTATTTGGTCACCAGCTCCGGCGGATCCGTGTCCGGCTCGTCCGTGACAATCACCAACTCGTAATTCCCGCCCGGTTGACGGTTTCCATCGCCATCCAGCGCGTTGTCGTTGAACTTGTCCAGGACCTGATCGGTGATGGTCAGCAGGTACTCGGTCTCGTGGGCCAGCGAATCGGTAGTGATCACAAGGGTGAATTCATCCTTCCAGCTGTACTCGAAATCCACTTCCGGGGTGAAGAAAATGGCACCCTCCAGGGTTTCGGGATCGGGGATGCGACTGAACCGGATCTCGATTTCATCGCCCGGCACAAGCGCGTCCAACGGTGTGTACGCCTCCGCACTGACGACCCGGGGCGACTGGCTCGACTCCAGCGCCAGATCCACAAACGTGAAGTCATGCGTTTCAAGCGTCACGGTAATGGTTGAGTCGAAATGGTCGGGAGAACCAAAGGTGACATCGAGCGAACTTCCGGGCTCCAGACCGTGGACATAGTAGAAACCGTTGCGCATCTCCTCCGGATCGTTGGAGTACTTGTGGAAAAGCGATTCGTAGGAATCGGTGGTGTAGAGTGTGTCGCCGTCAACGATGACCCAGGCCCCGTTGATGAGTTCTCCGCTTTGCGAATCGGTGAGGAATCCGGTGAGGATACCCACTTCGGGACGCTCCAGCTCATGGAACTCCAGGATAGTCCAGAATGCCGCCTTGGCTTCCAGCCGCCACCACTCGGAGTTCACATTGCGCATCTGCTGGGTCGGGTTGGTATGGAACCCGGCTTCGCTCAGCAGGGAGGCCATGGTGGTGGTCCGGTTGACATGCAGGTAAGGGAACTGGTTGGCGTGGTTGTCCGGGAATCCCTGGTAAAACGTGCGGTCGTACCAGGCCATGCCGGTATCCGGACTGGGACGGCTGCCGATGCGCATGGCATCGGTGAGCACCACGTGCATGATGTCGCCGAAACGCTTGCCGCCTTTCGGTGTCTTTTCCACAGACTGGCCGCCGGATCGCCATCCGCCGAACAGCATAAGGGTGGAGTTGACGTGCGGCGGGCCGGCATCGCTGTGGATGGAATAATAGAAATCTGAGCCGGTGTTGTTGGCATGAGTGGTGCGCTCGGAGAGACTCACCTGCTGCTGATGGGTGGTGCGGGCCATGTGGATGTCGCCGATATCGGTCTGTTGCTGAAGCATTTCACGCAGAATGAGACCGACTTCCAGTACCTTTTCGGCTTCGGAGTAATTGAACAGTCCCATATTTTCGGTGCGGCTGTGGCCGGGATCGATGTACAGGCTCCAGTCGCTGAGTCCGGTAACCTGGGTGTTTCCTGTGGATGCCGTTGAAAGCAGAACGGCGGTCATGATGGTGAACAGGATCCCGGTTTTAATTCCGCGGGAGCCATGGTAACGAGTAGTCATAACAGATACAGTTCGGTTGCAGATAATAATGATTGTAAAAAGAGTCTTGCCGGGTTATCGGAGTATCGGGCTAACGGAATGACAGATTGCCGGTTTGCCGGGTTATCGGATTACCGGATTACCGGGATGCCAGATAACGGGATTGCCGGATTGTCCGATTATCGGATTACCGGATGGTCATGGTGTAGATGCGTCCGGTGTTGGGGTCGCCGAAAGCCACTTTGCGTCCGTCAGGGGAGACGGTGGGATGCATAGCGATCAGATCGGTATGCGCTGTCAGATGGAAGCGCTGCGCGGTGGTGATATCAATGGCGTAGAGCTCGGAACCGGTGATGTGGTGCCCGTCGTCCTCGGTGATCATGGCAATCAGGTAGCGTCCTTCGGGCGACCATACCGGATGTTCGGCGCGGCCAATTTCACACAGGTTGCTTCCATCGGCATCAATGACATAGATCCCTTCCCCCATGACCTGTACGGCAATGACGGAGCCATCCGGAGAGGGTGCCACATTCAGGATGTTGCGGTCGCCGAAGTCCTCCACAACCACTGTCTCATTGGCCGAGATGTCGATCTTTTCGATCCGGTTGTCACGTGGGACTATAACGGCCTCGTCCCGCAGCTGCTTTTCACGCCGGGCCGGCTCCAAACCGGTTTCAAGGATTTCGACGTTTCGCTGGACCTGAACGGCGATGCGCTGGTCCAGATCGGTCCACTGCGGCAAACTCATCTGTCCGCCACGGTAATCGACAAGCGTGCGCTCCTCGGCGGTTTCCACGTCAAAAACTTTGATGGCATTGTGCCGGTAGCGATCGTCAAAGCGTGCGGTGCGGGTGGCGATGGCGCTGCCGTCGGACGACCATCGCATACCGAATCCGGCGGCAGCTTCATCGGTGATCTGGTGTGGAGTGCCGCCATCTGCCGGAACGGTCCAGATACCGCGGTACTCGGCAGTGGTTATGGCAATATACTGTCCGTCGGGTGACCAGACGGGACTCATGAACCAGGAGTCCCCCTCATCCACAAGTATTTCGGGTGTAGCCGGGTTGAATGACTGACTCTGCGCATTGCCAGCCATTGGGCAAACCAGAATGAAAAGCGCTGCCATAAGGAAGGCGAAAGAAAGGTGAGGTATGTTCATATCAGCAGATGTGCGTTTGGGTTGTTACTGTGACAATTGTGTAAAGGCGCTGATCCGCAGACGCATCACGGAATCTGTCGGTCGCCTTTACCGATCGGCAGTGGATCGGCTTAAGATGGTAAGTATTGAGTAAAACCGGCAAAATCCGAAAAAAGTATTTCGGTTTTTTGCTGGTCATGGATCCGGATTCCCGGAAACCGGGTGGCTTCAGGAGATCCGGGCAAGGTAAGCGTGCGTGCAGATACAATGTCCCTGTTTACCTTGGTTTGAATAATAATGAGAAAAAATAAAGAAACCATAAAGAAATAATGCGCATCAAGGACTTGGAAGAAGTGAGGGCCCATGCGACCGGGAAAACTGCCGGCTCAAATTTTTTCGGCAATACGCAATTGCGTATTTTGCATGCATTGTCAAACAGGTAGAATTGAAACGGATCAGGGAGGCAGGCATCCTGGCTGGACCCTCGGTGCCTCTCCCTCAAGTGCTGATCTTTTCTGCAAAATTGCATTTTATCCTTGACAAACAGGTCGTTTTTCCGAATATTACAGCATTAGTTGATAAACGTATCAGGGACATCATTCATGCCAAATCTTTTTGCATCCTTCGCCGAAAGGACACGAAGGTACGGTTTTGCGACCGTAAGTCCCTTGCACACGAATCTCTTGCGCACAACAGAGCATCTCTAATCACATTTATACTTCCCATAAAACACGTCTACAACGCGATCATTATGTCAGGACAGAACAAACCTCTCTTTTCGAGAATCGCTTCCATACGATTCGCGGGTTTCCTTTTNGCCTTGCTTCTTTTTACAAGCAGCGCCATCGCTCAAACAGGCCGTATCGCAGGTGATGTGACGGTAGCCGGGACCGATGAAACCCTGCCCGGTGTCAACGTCATCATCGATGGCCTGCGGATAGGAGCCGCCACAAATATTGATGGATACTACTCCATCCTCAACGTACCGCCGGGCACCTATACCATCCGTGC
>SL_3KL_010_SEDDRAFT_10002478_pt1 | contig 16862 bp, 19 predicted proteins | sample SodLakKL_010_SED_2_FD_10381 | JGI IMG/M metagenome (IMG submission 10381) | reverse complement strand
CGTTATCCCCGGCATTCATGCCGGGGCCTCATTGAAGCACCAGCAGATTGATGAGAGGAAGACGGCATGAATGATGGTTATCCCCGGCATTCATGCCGGGGCCTCATTGAAGCGTCCAGAGGTGAATGCAGCGCTCTATCACGTCCAGGTTATCCCCGGCATTCATGCCGGGGCCTCATTGAAGCGTGGAAGATGATCATTGCTTTCTTCATGATCATTGCTGTTATCCCCGGCATTCATGCCGGGGCCTCATTGAAGCCCTTAATCGCTGGAAGAGAAATGGACCATGTAACCGAGTTATCCCCGGCATTCATGCCGGGGCCTCATTGAAGCTGTTTTACTTTTGGTCGCCGCGTCAAAACGAGCGCGGTTATCCCCGGCATTCATGCCGGGGCCTCATTGAAGCCTTGGGTATCACGGGCGCGGCATCGAGAACTCGGAGAGTTATCCCCGGCATTCATGCCGGGGCCTCATTGAAGCACCTGCCGAAAACTGATTTTGATCGTATCGACAAGCAGCGTTATCCCCGGCATTCATGCCGGGGCCTCATTGAAGCGCGGTCAGCGGCCACGGCATGAGACGCCGCGACTAAGTTATCCCCGGCATTCATGCCGGGGCCTCATTGAAGCGGCCCGTCGGAACCGTCAAGGGATTTTCGGGCCTGTCCCTCCTCCGATTGCTACGAAACGCCTGTAAGGCAAGTGCTGTTATCCCCGGCGTCTCGCCGGGCCCCTTTGAAGTGAGCGTAATCCTAGTGTTTGCGGTTGATCACGCCAGTAACCCCGTGGAGAATGATTCGATGCTGGACGTCGGCCGTGTCAGGCCGACCTACAAAAAGTGTCGTAATCAGAACAACTCATAGGCAAACTTTTAAGCTGGATAGCCTTGGAGCGCTCCACCCTTGGGGTACTTTCTCAGGCATGATTCCTGGGTTGCTGACAGTCGCCGTTACCGATTGTTTCGAACAAAGTCTGGCATCGAGAAGGGCTTCGGGTGCGATCTCTTGTTCATTCACCCAGCGTGACTAATGCCATCAACTGATGGCACAGAATGGATTGCCGATGGATACCTTTACCGTACGCGACCTGCGCGAACGAACCGGCGAGTTGATCAGGGATGCCGAGTCGGGGCGACTTTCGGTCATCACCAAGCATGGTCGGCCGGTTTTTGTCGCCGTGCCGTTCGACGAGTTGCTGATCCGCGAAGGAATCGGGCTGGCGCTCGCTCTGCGACTGTTCGAGCAAGCTGATATTTCACTGGGCAAGGCGGCACGGCTGGCAGAGATAAGTCGGCAGGACTTCATCGCCGCACTTCACCGCCATAAGATTCCGGTCACCGACGCCAGCGAGAGCGAGCTCAATGAAGAGGTCGAACGGTTCGATTGACTGGATCGAGGACTGGCTAGTAGGCTAAGTCACAGTCGGCATCAAAGGAGGCTGGTCTCTGCGATTCGACTCAGCAAGTCAGGCAATCGGGATCTTTTTCAGATGGGTATCGATGGCGCTTGCGACTTCAGGGGTAACGGGAAGGTTCTTCTTGGCTTCGCTCCAGGAATCGTGAAAGCGGGCGATGGTTTCTCGGGCCTGGTCAAGGACAAGGGCCTTTGGCAAGGTTGCGCGGCTGGCCAGGCCGGCAAGCTCGTGTTCCGTGAATTGATCAAAGCGCTTGCTGCGATTGACCTTCAGGGCTGCTTCCTCATCCGGGATATAGGCAATCGTGGAGACAAGGTCATAGGCCGGCACTAGGTGGGCGTTGCGACGGTCCGGATAGATCAGTGACCAGTTCTTGACATGCATGTCGGCATTGCCAATCAGGGTATTGAAGACCAACCTTCGCACGAACTCGCGCACATCGTTCTCATCACCCTCGGCGGCAATGACGGTTGCAATGTTCATGATGCTGGCCTTCTGATATTTCCTTTCCGGGTAGATCCCGAAAACCTGGGCGAAATCCTCGATATGCACTTTGCTGCCGTCACTTTGGCGATCGAATCGTTCAACCGCCAGAGCCTTGCCTTTGAGTCTGGCAATCTCCGCTGGTAGATTGCCGATGTCGGCCACATCGATGATTTTGGTGGCCGGGACATCCATCCCCAGTCGGCGGGCCAGGCTCATCATGGCGAATTCGTTCTCGGGCACGCCTTGAAAGGTCTGCGAAGGAAGCTTGACGATCCAGGATCCGCCGATGCCATGGGCCGGAATGGACAGCCCACCTGCTGCATCGGTTACCGCAGAGAATTTGAGTTGCACGCCGGCAAGTGAAAAGCGCAGCACCTTCGCCTTGCGTGCTTCAAGTGCAGCCTTGTCAAGTTCAGCACCGGCACTTGGCGGCCAGGCTTCGCCGTCTGCGGGTGTAACGCTCACTGCACCTGCCAGGTCGGCGCCAAGAACCCAGAGCAGAAAGAACTCTCGTTGCGGATTGACACCGGCGCGTTCGGCAAGATAGGTACGTAGCCGGTCTTCCGGCAACAGATTCGAGAAATATGGCATCACCCGAGTCTGATGAGCATCGAAATCGGTAATCAGGTCACCATTGCTGTCCTTGAATCCAAGGCCAAGGACCGGCCTTTCCGGATCAGCGACATATGAATCGTTGAAGGCAAAGATCGACTTGTCGCCCGGCAACCGTGTCAGTGTTCCGATCGACTCGCCGTGGAGATTGACTTCAAGGACGGATACGTCAGCCATCATCGTCCCCATCGAGGCTGTAAGCAGGCCTGGGGCGATCCGCTTGACGAGTGCCGGCGCCGGTTATCTTGCGCACGATTGAATTGACCGCCGGCAACGCCTTGCGCGGCACCAGGGTGAGTTCGAGGTCAAGCGCGCGAGCAATCTCTGCCAGACTTGACAGCCGCAGGTCCACATGGCCGCTTTCAACCCTGGAGATGTGGCTCTGTGGCAGCCCTGCCCGCTTGGCTAACTCGCGCTGCGAAAAACCTTTGACTTCACGGGCTGCCTTGAGACTGGCCGCGATTTCGTCGACGATCTCTGTCATGACGGCTGATATATCTTGATATATCTCTGACTATAAGTTATTTATTTTTATATATCAATCAGTCCTGTGCGCCAAAATAAAAAGTCCCGGAGCAGCCTGCGGCTGTCCGGGACTCCCTTGATCAGGTTCAATGCTGCCGAGTTATCGCCGCGGGGGCAACTCTCGCATGTCGTCCAGCACCCCGTAAACATTCTGCAGGGGCGAATCACCATCGGGGCAAGGGGGCACATAGCCGCCGGGGCAAAGGGGTACGGGGCAATTGCCGCAGCCTGCGGGTGAGCAGCCGTCCTGGGTGCAGTGGCAAACGCAATCATCATCGCCACCATCGAATTCCAGGCCGCTGCGACCCAGGTCTTCGGCCGTGATGATACGACCGATGGTGCGGCCATCCCGGGGAATGGTCATGCCTTCGCGCAGGTTGAACTGTCCCAGTTCGTGGCGCTGGATGGGCTGGGCCATCTGTGGATCGCGCTCGAGCTGGCGAGGTTGCTGTTCGCGCTGTCGCTGCTGAGTGCGCGAGTCGCGAGTCGGTCGTTGTTCCTGCTGGCGCGTTGGTCGTTCCTGTTGTTGACGCGTCGGGCGTTCCTGCTGGCTCATTCCAGCATCAACGCCATCGGCAACCAAAGAGCAGGTTGCATCTTGATCGAATGCCAGCACCGAAAAGGATGCCAACACCAGGGCAAGGGCTGCTACGGTCAGCCCCGCGATACCGCATTTTGTTGCATGTTTCATCTCTCTATCTCCATGGGTTGAAGTTCCCCCTCTGATCGGCATTGACCGACACCTGTTCATACGAGGGTTCGGTCGAAATCCGGTCACCGGGCTGGCTATACTGCAGTTCAGCCGACACGAATGAGCCAGGAAGGCCGACATGACCACGATTGGAACCCCGGACTCGCCCACTTCGACCCGCGTCATGCTGCTGGGCAGTGGGGAGCTGGGCAAGGAAGTGGCGATCGAGTTGCAGCGTCTGGGCTGCGAGGTAATCGCCGTCGACCGTTACCCCAATGCTCCGGCCATGCAGGTGGCCCATCATGCGCACGTGATCAACATGCTCGACGGCCAGGCCCTGCATGGCCTGGTGGAACTCGACAAGCCCGATCTGATCGTGCCGGAAATCGAGGCGATTGCTACCGATACCCTGAAATTGCTGGAATCGGAGGGCTACAAGGTGGTACCCACCGCCCGGGCAGCCCACCTGACCATGAATCGTGAAGGCATCCGGCGCCTGGCTGCCGAGGAGCTGGAACTGGCGACCTCCGATTACCGTTTCGCCGACAACCGCGAAGCGTTTGACCAGGCGGTTGCCGATGTCGGTTTGCCCTGTGTGGTCAAACCGGTCATGTCGTCCTCGGGCAAGGGCCAGAGTCTGATCATGCGCAAGAACCAGATCGACAAGGCCTGGGAATATGCCCAGTCGGGCGGACGCGCCGGCGAGGGCAAGGTGATTATCGAAGGCTTTGTCGATTTTGACTACGAAATCACCCTTTTGACCGTGCGCCATGCCGGCGGGGTGAGTTTCTGCGAGCCGATCGGTCATGTACAGGTCGATGGCGATTACCGTGAATCCTGGCAGCCTCAGCCGATGTCCGAAATGGCCAGAATGGAAGCCGAACGCGTAGCCGGTGAGATTACCGGCGCGCTGGGCGGACACGGCATCTTCGGTGTCGAACTGTTCATCAAGGGTGACCAGGTCTGGTTCAGCGAGGTCTCGCCGCGCCCGCACGATACCGGCCTGGTGACCCTGATCTCGCAGAACCTGTCGGAATTCGCCCTGCATGTCCGAGCGATACTCGGCCTGCCCATTCCCAACATCGTCCAGCGCGGCCCGGCAGCCTCGGCCGCCTTGCTGGTCGAGGGCGAATCGGAGCGGGTCCGGTTTTCCAATCTGGACAAGGCCCTCTCTGAAAAGGACACTGAACTCTGGCTGTTCGGCAAGCCGGTGGTGCAAGGCCGAAGACGCATGGGCGTCGGCCTGGCGCTGGGCCGGGACATCGAGCAGGCCCGCGCCAGGGCCAGGCAATGTATTGAACGCATCGAGGTCAAGCTGGACTGACCATAGTTTGGGATCTTGTCAGGACTGGGCTACCATGCGCGTTTGTTGATTGAGGGATCAGGCAAGGTGACCGAACAAGCCAATCCATTCCAGCCGCCGCGGGCGGAAATCGAACCGATCGTCGAAAGCGGTTCCGGCAGTCTGCTGGAAGCACCCCGCTCGGCGCCGGCCGGCAATGGCATGCAGTGGATCAGCGACGGCTGGGTACTGTTCAAGGGCAATATCGGGCTGTGGATCCTGATGTTTGTGACCCTGGGGGCGATATTTATCGCCGCCAGCCTGATCCCGTTCCTGGGCTTTCTGGCCAGCGGCCTGTTTCCCATCCTGATGGGCGGCTGGATGCTGGCCTGCCATCGCCAGCACACCGAAGGCGAGTTCAGATTCGAGGACCTGTTTGCAGGTTTTCGCGAACACTTCAAGCCACTGGCGATCGCCGGCCTGGTTTACCTGGGCGCCAACCTGGTCATGATGCTGATCGCCGGCGTGCTGATGGCGATCATGATTGGCTCGATGGCGGTCATGGACGGCGGTGATATGGCGCTGGCGACATTGAGCTTGGGCTTTCTCCTGGCCATGCTGGTGATCATGGCGTTGATGATTCCGGTGCTGATGTTGATCTGGTTTGCCCCGGCCCTGATCATCTTGCAGGAAGTTGCGCCCGTTGAAGCGATGAAGATGAGCTTCTTCGGCTGTCTGCGCAACATCATTCCGTTCCTGGTCTACGGTCTGGTCGGCATGGGACTGTTCATCGTTGGCGCCATTCCCCTGTTTCTCGGCTGGCTGCTGGTCTATCCGCTGCTGATGTGCTCGATCTACCCCGCCTACCTGGATATCTTCATCGCCGAGGACGCTGACGGATCAGAGCACTGAGCGACGTGCCACCCATTGACTCCACCTACCCGGTCGAAACCCCAGACGGGGTGGACCTGGATATTCACCCGGCCGGTCCGGTGCCAAGGGCCGCGGCCTGGATGGTCGATCTGCTGGTGCGATCCGGCATCATGATCATGCTGATCTTTATCCTGTCCGGATTCAATGCGGTCGGATTCGCCATGCTGGTGCTGGCCTGGTTTCTGATCAACTGGTGGTATCCGGTGTTGTTCGAAGTCCTGGGCAATGGAGCGACACCGGGCAAGCGGGCCTTCGACATCCGCGTCATCCACGACGACGGGACACCAGTGGGTTGGGGTCCATCAGTGGTGCGCAACTTGTTGCGCCAGGTTGATTTCCTGCCCTTGCTGTACATGACCGGGTTGATCAGCATGTTGTGCAATCGACGCTTTCAGCGCCTGGGTGATCTGGCCGCCGGCACCGTGGTGATCCATGGAGACAATCGCAGGATCACCCTGCCCGAGTTGCCGCCGGGCGAGACCCGGCATCCGCCCATTCCTCTCAAGCCCGATGAGCAGCAAGCCGTGCTGTCGTTTGCCGAGCGCATCAGATCACTCAACCCGGCACGTGCCGAGGAGCTGGCCAATCTGCTCGAACCGGTGACCGGCCAGACGGGGCCGGAAGCGGTCGATGAGTTGCTGACCTGGGCACGCTGGATGCGGGGGCAGGCAACATGAAACAGGCGCAGTTCGTCGCCGACCGTCAGGCCCGCTGGGATCAATACCGGGAACTGCTCAAGGCCTTGCGTCGCAGACGCGGCAAGGACACCGTCAAGGCCGACTTTCCGAGCCAGTATCGACGGCTGTGCAATGACCTGGCGCTGGCGAGATCACGCGGCTACAGCCTCAAGCTGATCAACCAGCTCCAGCAGTGGGTCATGGAGGGGCATGCCCTGCTCTACAAACCGCAGGCCAGCCTGGTCGAACGGATCGTCGAATTCTTCCGCCGCGACTTTCCCCGCCAGGTCCGCAGCGAATGGCGGCTTGGCGCGTTGTGCAGCCTGTTGCTGTTCGGGCCGATGATCTGGCTGTTCCATCACATCGGCACCACCCCTGAGTTCGTTTACCGGGTGCTCAGCCCGGATGCCATCATCAATTACGAGCAGATGTATGCACAGCCGGCCGGCAATCGCAGCGCCGATGACCAGTTCTTCATGTTCGCCTTCTACATCATGAACAACATCGGCGTGGCGCTGAGAACCTTTGCCGGTGGATTGCTGTTCGGCGTCGGCAGCGCAGTCATCCTGTTGTTCAACGGGGTGTTCATCGGCGCGGTGGCCGCGCACCTGAGTTTCGAGGGCTACTTCGAGAACTTCTGGACCTTCGTCATCGGCCATGGCGCCTTTGAGCTGCCGGCCATCGTACTGGCCGGGGTGGCCGGTTTTCGCATGGGCATCAGCCTGATCATTCCCGGTCCTTATCGTCGACTGGAAGCATTGCGCCTGGGTGCCCGAGAAGCGGTCAGCCTGCTTTACGGGGTCATGGCCATGCTGCTGCTGGCCGCCGGGCTGGAAGCGTTCTGGTCGGCCAGCAACGCCCCGGCCAGCGTCAAGTATGTGGTCGGCGCCATATTGTGGCTGGCCGTGTTCGCCTATTTCCTGCTGGCTGGTCGTGATACCCGGACGGAAAGCCGGCATGCAGACTGATCGCATCGTCATGCGACCGCGCGCCAATGCCGAGGCCATGGACCTGGGCTTTCAACTGACGCGCGCCAACTGGTCAAGCCTGACGGCGCTGACCGTGGTGGGACTGATCCCGATTCTCGCGCTGGCCGGTCTGGCGCTGATCATTACGCCCTGGCTGGCCTTGCTGGTGCTGTGGTGGTTCAAACCCAGCATCAACCGCGGGCTGCTGGATATCCTGGCCCGCGATCTGACCAACCGACCGGCAAACCTTGGCGCCGTCCTGCGTGATTACCGCCACTGGTGGCGCGGTGGCCACCTGGCCAGCCTGACCTGGTACCGATTCCATCCGTCACGCAGCATGGTGTTGCCGATCTGGCAACTGGAGCGCCTCGACGGCGGCGAACGCGCCCAGCGCACCCACGCGCTGATGTACGGCAACAATGGCAGCGCCCTGGGTTTGACGTTCATTGCCGGACTGTTCGAACTGTGCCTGGTGCTGGGCCTGATGATGTTGTTCGCGTGGCTGGCTCCTGAACAGATCTGGAGCGAACTCAACCTGTGGGACGCCGGCCTGATTCACATCCCCGCCTGGGTTTGCGCCGTGGTCGTGGGCTGCTACGCCATCACCATCGTGCTGGTCGAACCCTTTTACGTGGGCGCCGGCTTCGGACTCTATCTGAATCAGCGCTGTCGCCTGGAATGCTGGGATCTGGAACCGGTGTTTCGCCGGATCTCCGAACGCCACGATCCGGTCGGCCAGCACGCACCGTCATGAAACCCGCCCGCGCCACGCTGCCGGTCCTGGTCGGCCTCCTGATGATGGTCACGGCCAATGCCGACCAGTCCGACGGACCCGAGCGCCCCTTGAGCCCGTTCATGTGCGAGCGCTGGCAGACACATGTCGAGACACTCCAACAATCCGATGATCGCCTCGAGCAACAACTCGGTGAATTCCATGCGCAACAGGACATGCAGTTTTGCCAGGTTCAGACAGTGCGTGTGACCGAAGAACCGGAATCGGAATGGGAATTCGGCTTGCCGCAAATGGGCGCTCTTGCCTGGATAATGCGAGCCCTGGCCATTGCCGTGCTGATCGGCCTGGTGATCTGGCTGGCCTGGCGCTGGAACCAGCGCTTCGAGCGCGCACGACAACACAAGGATCAACGCCAACCACCGCCGGGCCCGCAAACCCGAGCGGCCCGTGCTTATTCATCGCTGCCCGATGATATCCCCGCAGCCGCCATGGAAGCCTGGCAGGCCGGTCATCCGCGACAAGCCATGAGCCTGCTGTATCGCGGCGCGGTTGTCCGACTGCTGCCGGAAAAACGCATCAACCAGGCGCGCACCGAACGTGAAATCATCGCAGCCCTCGACCAGGCCGCGATCAGCCACGACACGCTGGCCTGGATGAAATCCCTGGTCAACGCCTGGCTGGGTACGGCCTGGGCCGATCGACCACCACGCGAAGAAGAGTTTTTCGACCTGCATCAGCAATGGTCGCGTCATTGCCCGGCCCGGCCGGAAGGTGCGCAATGACCAGTTACCGTCGCAAGCAGTTGGTGATCGCCCTGTCCATTGTCGCCATCGTGGGTGTGATGGCCTGGTGGTACTGGTCGGGCACCTTCGAGGACAAGCTGGTTTACCGCCCGGCCAACAGCAAGCTCAATACCGAAAACTTTCACGTCGCCCGGCGCTGGCTCGAACACCAGGGCTACCTGACCCATGACCTCTACCAGCTCGACGATCTGAACCTGTTTCATCATGAACGCCGGCCCACCCTGTTCCTGTCCACGCCACCGGGTTTTCACAATGACCTGGAGGCGCACCGCCTGCATGAGTGGATCGAGCGCGGCGGTCACATCGTATTGCCGGCACCGTCGGTCATTCGCCTTCGAACCCGGGCGCCGGATCTCAATCCGCATGGCCTGACCGCCTGCCAGGGTTGCCTGGAGCCCGAAGACAAAGACGCTGAAGACCCGGAATGGTGGCGCGATTTCGAACCGCGCCACCTGATCTCCGACCCACGGGACCGAAGCTACAACATCTGGACCCGCCACGGCATCGAGCTTCCCGACCAGGAAACACGCGGACTGGAAATCTGGACCAACCCGGACGGTCAGCCCATGGTGGTGCGCTACGGTCTCGGCCAGGGACAGATCACCATGCTGGCCTCCTGGCGCTGGCTGGGCAATCAGCGCCTGGTCTACCCCGAGCATGTGCGCCTGCTTGAAGCGCTGATTGATGATCCCGAAGAGTATGTCTACTTCCAGCAGCGCACCGGCAGTGGCGGCTTGTTGTCATGGCTGTGGCAACAAGCACCCTTGTTGTGGATTGTTGCCCTTGTCTTGCTGGGACTGTGGGCCTGGTCACGCTGGCCGCGTCTGGGCCCATTGCGGGATGCCGGACTGGGCGCCGACACGCGCATGGAAAAACATCTGCTGGCCACCGCCCGTTTCGACTGGCAGCGCCACGGCGCCGCCAACCTGCTCGAGGCGATGCACGAGGAGCGGCAATTGCGTCTGCGCAAGCGCTTTCCCGACTGGCACAGGCTGGACCGCAACGAAAGAACCGAACGTTTGTGCGCACTGCTGCCGCAGCTCGATGCGCGCGACGTCGATGATTTGCTCGATACCCGCCGCGAACGACACAGCCAGTCGTTCATCCGGCTGGTGCGTCTGCACGAACAACTGATGAAGGTACTTTAATGACTGCACAAGACAACAACCACCACGCCCTGCTCGAACGCCTGAGTGAATCACTCAACGGCGTGGTCATCGGCCAGCCGCGGGTGATCGAACAGGTTATCGCGGCCATGCTGGCCGGAGGCCATGTCATGATCGAAGGCGTACCGGGACTGGCCAAGACCCTGCTGGCGCAATGCCTGGCCACCGCCATCGGCGGCAAGTTCTCACGCATCCAGTTCACCCCCGACCTGATGCCGGCCGATGTCACCGGTCATGCCATGTATGACATGCAATCGGAGAAATTCCGCCTGCGGCGCGGGCCGGTGTTCTGCAACGTGTTGCTGGCCGATGAAATCAACCGCGCCCCGGCCAAGACCCAGGCCGCCTTGCTGGAAGTCATGCAGGAACACCGGGTCACCATCGAGGGCAAACCGCTGGCCGTGCCCGAACCGTTCATGGTGCTGGCCACGCAGAACCCGATCGAACACGAAGGCACCTATGTCCTGCCCGAAGCCCAACTCGATCGCTTCATCATGAAGGTGCTGATCGATTATCCGGATGCCGAATACGAGCAGCAGATCGCCATGAACATGGCCGGCATGCGCGATGACCTGGTGACCCTGGCGGCCACTCTGGATCCCATCCTGGAACCGGACACCACCCTGAAACTCCGTCAGCAGGCCCGCTCCATCCAGATCGATCCGGCCATTGCCGAGTACGCAGTTGCAATCACACGAGCCACTCGCCAGTGGCCGGGCATCAATGTCGGCGCCGGACCGCGTGCCAGCATTGCCTTGCTGCGCATCGCCCAGGCCAGTGCGCTTATGGAAGGTCGCGACTTCGTCATCCCCGATGATGTCAAACGCTTTGCCCTGGCCTGTCTTCGCCATCGCATCATGCTCGGTGCGGAATTGCAGATGGAAGGCCAGACACCCGACGAAGTGCTCGAACGGGTGATCGAGGCCCAGCAAGCCCCACGACAGTGAACCAGGACGCCGCCATCGATCCGACTGATGCAACCGGGCAAACCGGCCCGACGAATCGTCGCGAACTGATCAAGCCGGACACCCGCCTGCTTGTGATCGTGGGCGCGTGGCTGCTGCTGGCATTCATCTTCCGCCTGGCCGGACCACTGGAGACCTTTGTTGGCCCGTGGCTGTGGTTCGGGGCGCTGCTGGCGATGATCGGACTGCTCGATGGCTGGAACCTGTGGCGCGAAAACCCGGCGCTTTCAATGAGTCGCCAGAGTCCGGGTCGCTGGCCGGTCGGTATTGCGGTATCGATTGCCCTGGAACTGACCCACCAAAGCCGACGGCCCTTGCTGGCCGTGGTCCATGATCATTATCCGGACTTCGTTGATGCCGAGGGACTGCCGCAAGAGATCCAGCTCAGGCCCGGCGAAGAAGTCCAGTTGAACTACCGCGCCACGGCCCGAAAACGCGGTGAGTTCAGTCTGAACGGCTGCGACCTGGCCTGGCTGTCACCGCTGAAACTGTGGTGGCGGCGAACCACGCTGGTCGATGACACACCGGTGCGGGTCTATCCCAACTTCAACCTGGTGGTGCGTTACGGCCAGTTGGCCGGAGACCGACGCCTGGAGGAAATGGGCATCCACCTGGTCCAGCGCCGCGGGGTCGGTTCGGAGTTTCACCAGTTGCGCGACTATCGCGACGGCGACAGCCTGCGCCAGATCGACTGGCATGCCACGGCGCGCATGCGCAAGCTGATCGCCAAGGATTACCAGGAAGAACGCGATCAGCGGGTGGTGTTTCTGCTCGATTGCAGCCGACGCATGCGCGCCCGCGATGGCGACCTGGGTCATTTCGATCAATGCCTGAATGCCATGTTGCTGCTGGCCCATGTCGCCATTCGCCAGGGCGACGAGATCGCCCTGCAAACCATGGCCGAGCCGTCCGGCCAGGAACGCCGGCTGCCGCCGGGCCGGGGTCAACGCCAGTTCGCCACCCTGCTGGAAACCATTTTCGACCTGGAAGCCGGGCCGGGATACCCCGACTTTCTCTCAGCCACCCGCATGCTCATGGATCAGCATGTCCGGCGCAGCCTGGTGGTGGTGTTGACCAACCTGCGCGACGAAGACCACGACGAACTCGATCCGGCGCTGACCCGCATCCGCCAGCGCCACCTGGTGGTCCTGGCCGACCTGCGAGAACACATTGCCGACCTGGGCAGCCCGACCAGCCACGCGCCATTGCCGGCCGATCATGACCAGGCCCTGTTGCATGCCGGCGCGGCGATGTATCGCGAACGCCGCAAGACCGCTACAAAACACTTGAGCCAGCGTGGCATCATCCATATCGACATCTCACCCGATCAACTACCGGCCGCCCTGGTCAGTCAGTATCGGAAGCTCAAGGCCAGCGGCGCACTGTAAGGCCACCCGAAACGACGCTATTTCATGGACCCCATACTCGAGATCTCCGGCCTGATCAAGACCTACGCCGACGGCACCAGTGCGCTCAAGCCCATCGACCTGGACATCCGGCGCGGCGAGATCTTCGCCCTGCTCGGACCCAACGGCGCCGGAAAGACCACGCTGATCAGCATCGTCTGCGGCATCGTCACCCCGACCAGCGGCAGCGTGAGAGTCGACGGTCACGACATCATCGACCATTACCGCGAAACCCGTTCACGCATCGGCCTGGTCCCGCAGGAGTTGCATACCGACATGTTCGAGACCGTACTCGACACGGTCAACTTCAGTCGCGGCCTGTTCGGCTGCGGGCGCGACGATGACCATGTCGAAACCGTGCTCAAGGGTCTTTCACTGTGGGACAAGCGCGACCAGCCGATCATGAACCTGTCCGGCGGCATGAAACGACGGGTGTTGATCGCCAAGGCGCTGGCGCATGCCCCGCGATTGCTGTTTCTGGACGAACCCACCGCCGGCGTCGATGTAGAACTTCGCCGTGACATGTGGGGCTTGATCGAGCGCCTGAGAGAAACCGGCGTGACCATCATTCTGACCACCCACTACATCGAAGAAGCCGAACACATGGCCGATCGCATCGGCGTGATTCACAACGGCGAGTTGATACTGGTCGATCGCAAGGCCGACCTGATGAAAAAGTTGGGTCGAAAATACCTGACCCTGCATCTGCAAGACCCGATCGAGGCCATTCCTCCGGAACTGAAGGACTGGGACCTGGCCATCGACGAGACCGGTCAGACCCTGGAGCATCACTTCAGTACCGAAGAAGAGCAGACCGAAGTCCCGCAACTGTTGCGCGAAATCAGCCGCATTGGCCTGGAGTTCACCGATCTCAATACCCGGCAGAGTTCGCTGGAAGAAATATTCGTCAACCTGTTGCAGGAACGTCGATGAGCCAGAGCGCCTTTCCCCGGTTCAACCTGTACGGCGTGCGCGCCCTGTACCTGTTCGAAATGAACCGGTTCAGGCGCACGCTCTGGCAAAGCCTGGCCGCGCCGGTGCTGACCACCATTCTCTACTTCGTGGTCTTCGGCAATGCCATCGGCTCGCGCATCGGTGAAGTGGACGGGGTCAGCTACGGGGCATTCATCGTGCCGGGGCTGATCATGCTGACGGTATTCACCCAGAGTCTGAGCAATGCCTCGTTCGGCATTCACATGCCGAAATTCTCCGGCACCATCTACGAGATTCTCTCCGCTCCCCTGTCGGCTTTCGAGATGGTCATCGCCTACGTCGGCGCGGCGGCGACAAAGTCGGTCGTGCTTGGCCTGATCATCCTGGCCACCGCCAGCCTGTTCACCACCATCCAGGTCGAGTATCCGCTATTGATGTTTTTCTACCTGGTCCTGGTGGCCTTCGCATTCAGCCTGGCCGGTTTCATCATCGGCATCTGGGCCGAGGGCTTCGAGGAACTGCAGTTCATTCCAATGCTGGTTGTCACGCCATTGACCTTCCTCGGCGGCGTGTTCTACTCCATCGACATGCTGCCCGACCCCTGGCGCACACTCAGCCTGTTCAACCCGATCGTCTACATGGTCTCGGGATTTCGCTGGAGTTTCTTCGGCACCGGCGATGTCACCATCTGGATCAGCCTGGCGGCGATAAGTGCCTTTATCGTTCTGTGCATGGCCCTGGCATGGTGGATCTTCCGAACCGGATACCGCCTAAAGACCTAACCCTTAGCCCCTTTTCCTCTCTACACCCCAAACACAACAATCGCCCCGGCCACCAACCCCAATCCCACCGCAATCATCACCGACCACTTGATCAGGGTCCGCCGCGCCTGCGCCGCACCCTCGGTTTCCATGTGCTGCAACTGATCAACACTCAAGGGGTTTTCCACCTCGTGATCCGGATCCTCCAGCAACCCGACCGCATCATCGTACTGGGCCTCCAGAATCACCCACAAACCCGCCCGAAAACGGCCCTGGTGCGCCAGGTTGGGACGCATCGAAACCATGTCCGACACATGCGTGGCAATCCCGTGGGCCTGCAAAAACGCCGCCCGCTCGTCCGCTTCGGAACGAGATTCATACTTGGCTACCATGCGCACCGGCGAATGCTCCCTCAAATTCGACAGCCCGAAGAATACCAGACCTCAATGGCCGAATCCCTCATGCACCCCCGAGTCCAGCAATGGATTAACGATGTGCACTCCTTCCATCACCTGCCCCGTGTTTAAATCTTCCGAATACAGCATCGAAGCGCCTCCCTTGCTTGCAGCATGAACAATCAACGCATCCCAGTACGAGATACGATAACGCTGCTGGACCTCTGAGGCGATCAGCACGCTCGGCGGCTCCAGCGTCTGCACGTTCCAGCTCAGATAGGTTTCGATCACTGCACGTGCCCGGACCGGATCCATTGGCGCTGGAATCTTTTGCGTGACATTGACGTAGAACTCGTTCAGCACTTGCGTACTCAACATGCCATCGCCGGAGTCCCATAACGCCTTGACGAGTTCTTTTGCTCGCCAATGCCGATCACCAGCATCGATATCATGCGCATAGATCAGAATATTGGTGTCAACGAATTTACCGTTCATGCAGCGAATTCCGATCCGGCCGTCCGCCACCCAGATGCAAACCCTGGTCGAGGATACTCAACGCCTGTTTTCGTGCGTTTCGATAAGCCTGCTCACTACGAACCAGACGCTCAAGCTCAACAGCCAGTAGCTTGCTGACAGACGTACCCCGCTCCGCCGCAAGCACCCGGGCGCTTTTCAACAGCTCTGAATCCAGCGACAGCGTGATGTTCTGCTTCATGCCATACTCACATACTTGCGTGCTGCACGTATTTTACGTGGTATATTCAATAAGCACAATCACTCCCGTCAACCACCCGCCACCTCCTCGCCAAGACAACACCCAGCGCTCTCCCAACCTCCCCAATCCCTGAAAAACCTGAAACCTGAACCCTGCCTTTCCACTTCTCCCGCATCCATGGCAGAATTTTGTCGTTGCCCAGTAGAGTTGAATCCAGTGGACCACCAGAAGATTGAAGATGAAACCATTGTGGATTTCTATTTCGATCCAGTGAGCCCCTATACCTGGCTTGCATCCACGCAACTTGATCGGATCTCGAAAACCGGAACACGGATTATTTGTCGACCGGTACTGCTTGCCGGACTGCTCGACGCGCACGGAACCACTGGTCCGGCCGAAGTGCCGGCCAAGCGCGCCTATTTCTACCGCGATGTAATGCGCGAAGCCGCGAGATTGGGACTGGAGTTTAGTGGTCCGCCCGCACATCCGTTCAACCCGCTGTCCGCGCTGCGCGCCGCCCATGCCATCGAAGACAGCGAGCTGCGACTGGACTACGTCCGTGCGCTAATGTCGGCCATCTGGAGTGAGGGGATTGATGCAACGGACCCGAAGGCTTTTGGTCATGTACTGACGAGCTGTGGCGCCAATGCAAAGGCTGTCCTGTCAGAGTTGGATTCGGCTCGGATCAAGCAGAACGTACGAGACGAAACCAAGGGAGCGATTGATGCCGGGATTTTCGGTGTACCGACATTCCGGCTGAATGACCAGCTATTCTGGGGTTCGGACCGGGTCGATACACTCATCTGGGCACTGGAGGGTGGCGTCATTGACGAAGCCACCTTTGCCGACGCCCTGGCCAGACCGGTTGGCGCCAAGCGCTCACGCTAAAAATGAGACGGACTCAGCGATGAATGCAATACCGGAGATCATCGGACGTCAAAGTTCACATTACACACGACTGGTGCGCATCTTTGCCCTGGAACTTGGTGTGACGTGCCGGTTCACGCCGATATTCGACCTGATCAGCATGGATCGAAGCACCTATGCCGGAAACCCCGCGCTCAAGCTGCCCATTCTTGACCACCAAGGCGAACACATTTATGGCAGCCACAACATCTGCCGCGCGCTGCTTCAGATTTCAGGAAATCACCAGAATATTGTCTGGCCTGAAGATTCAACGACGCCTTTGCTGATGAATGCCCATGAAATCCTGGCACACGCCATGAATGCTCAAGTGGAGGTGGTCATCCACGAGATCGTGGAAGAACGACCCCCGGATAACGCCTCACGCAAACGGCGCCAGAGCCTGGTCAATTGCCTGATGTGGCTGGATAAGCATCTGGATCAGATCATTGACACGCTTCCTGAACGAGATCTCAGTATCTTTGAGGTCAGCCTG
>SL_3KL_010_SEDDRAFT_10002477_pt1 | contig 16872 bp, 12 predicted proteins | sample SodLakKL_010_SED_2_FD_10381 | JGI IMG/M metagenome (IMG submission 10381) | reverse complement strand
TCGATAAGCCGCCCCCTGAAAACTCGCTCCGCTCAGACATTCAGGGGGCCTGGCTTATCTTCGCCTCGAGCTGGCACGCCCCCTCACAATTGTTGCGCGAGGGTAATCCCCCGACCCTCAGAAATGCGTCAATTTGTAGCCTTTGGGCTGTAACATTTTGGAATAGTGTCCGTAATAATATGGTTGTGTGATGCGCTTCCTGCGTCAGCACATCCTATGGATTGCCGCAAGTCCAACAGTTTGGTGTTTCAGGGCTGAAATACCGCCCGATATACCATAAAATCAATAGATCCCCGGGATGCGATGTATAAAATGATTAATTCCTATGGGGTTAGGGGCGGGGGGGATGCCACGAGGCAACATTGGGAGGAGTTTGGTGATATCTCTTGGCGAAGTGAAGCAGGTTATCCCGGATTGTTTGAGCGGAGCCGGAGGCGAAGTGAGTTCGCGGAGGGGACGCGGAACGGGATATCGAGATATCCAAAATCCTGACAGATGCCGGGGCGTCCCCCATCACCCCCACCCTTTCGGAATCGGCTTTCTAACATAAAATGGCGTAGTTTAAGACCGTAAAGCGGACGAGGTTGTGCCGGTGGTATCCTCAGATGACTTCCAAGACGGCAACCGGCTGAATGTGGCCTTTGATGAAACACGTGCCTTTTTCTTTCAGCTCGTAGGAATGCGTCAATAAATCATATGTTTTTCTGCAAATGAGAATGTCGCATCCCATATCCCTGGTCAGATCCTGTATACGGGACGCCTTGTTCACGGTCTCCCCGATCAGGGCGTAGGAGGGGTGGTTTTTACTGCCCGTGTTGCCGCCCAGAACCGAACCGGAGCAAATTCCGATGCCATGCGTAAATTCCTGTTTCCCGGAGTTTCTCCGTTTCCGGTTAAGCACCTCCAGCTGCCGCCGCATGTCGAGTGCCGCACGGACGGCCCGATCCGCGTGATCGTCGGTTTCGATTGGCACGCCGAAGACCGCCTCGATTTCATCGCCCACATATTGCAGGATCAATCCCCCATGGTTTCGGATTGTTTCTTCCATGGCGGTAAAGTATTCCCGCATGCTAAGGATGACTTCTTCCGGGGAATGGTTTTCCACGAAACGGGAAAAATCCCGAAGGTCGGAAAAAAGTACGGTTGCGACGGTTCTTTCGCCATCCAGGGGAATTTCTCCGGAAATGATTTTGTCACGGATCTGCGGGGTGATGTATTTGCCGAACAGTTCCCGCACCCGCTCCCTTTCCGCCAGGCCCCGGATCATCCGGTTGCCGGCCTCGGCCAGCTCGCCGATTTCGTCGTTGGAGACCACCCTGACCTGCTGGGTAAAATCTCCTTTTTCTACTTTATTAACTATGTTAAGCATGGATTCGAGCGGCCTGACGATGGAGTCGCCGACCAGGGTATTGAGCCGAAAGCCGATTATAACGAAGATTAAACAGACAACCAGTGTGAAATGGAAAATGTCGATGACCGGTTGATCGGGAACCTGCGGATTGGAAATCACGTCCCGGGTGACAAAAAACAGTGTTGCCACCAGGATAATCATCGGAGTGAGCGTACCGGCCAGGTAGAAGATCCGGATGCGCCGGAGCACGCTGACCCGGATGGCCCCGGTAATCCTGGAGAGTCCTCCCTCCGGAAAAACCATCGGTATCAGCACCCTGCGGCAGTAGCCTTCCACGATGAAAAAGCAAAGACAGGAGGTAATCAGGCCGATCATCACGGTCCGGAAAAAAAATAGCCTTGCACTTGGGAAATTGAGCGGCAGCAGGTCAAAGCCCCAGGAGGCGGCAACGATCAGGATCGGGGCCGCGAAATAGACAGCCGCATTGATCATGGCCAGAATCAATGGCAGGTTCAGGGTTCGGCGGCGGATCATTTCATCGCTGTAACGATCACATGAAACACCTGTTTTTTTTGCCTGCAGAAAGGAGCAGATCGGGCACTGGAACCAGTACTGAAAAAAAGCGACAATGCCCAGCAGAAACGGAAACAGCATCAGCAGAAACTGCCAGTCTCCTTCAGAGATAAGATGAACTTCCCGGAAGTTGAAAAACGAAAAGGGCGTAAAGACGATCAGGAGCAGGATGATCACCATGCCCAGTAGATTTGCTGAGATGTTTCTGGCGTACAGGTTAAGATAAATTTTCCAGGGAGAAAACGGTTCGCCAGGGTCATTGCGGGTCATTCCGGGATTACCCTTTCATGTTGTTGAGTCCTTCGATGGAGAAGCCTTTTTCCCGGCTTGCGGACTCCACGACAGCCACCGCCTCCCGGTTTACGGCAATTCCTTCTTCGCTGATGTCTGCCCGGAACCCGAGGTAAAAGGGACCGAGATCAATGGGCTCGCCCCGGTACTGCTCGTGGATCTCCAGGTGGGGGTGGGCATACAGCCAGCGGAGCTGGGCGGTGGTCATTGCGTTTTCCGGCATGTTTTCGAAAAACCGCCGTGCTTCACGAATATCGTCTTCGGTAAGGTTCTCCCAGCCGAAGATGATGTTGCCGTTTGCGTGCAGGCCGTATTCCGCGCATATTTCCAGGGTTTCCAGGATATCGGCGGCCGTGATCCCCTTGTTCATCCATCCCAGCATTCGGTCGGATGGAAATTCGATGCCGATGCCCAGGGTAATCTGTGGGAAATCCGAACCCCGTTTTTCCAGCACCTCCCGCAGCGCACGGTTTTCGGCCCTGGAGCAGCGCATGAACGTGCGGTATTCCAAATCGGGGCGGTTGGGCAGGGTGGAAAAGACGTCCCGGATATAAGCCGGGGTGATGGAGCCCGTGTTGAGCCGGACGATTTTTTTGCCGGGGTGATCCAGCCGGCTGAACCCGTAGTCGAAGTGCTCCCGCTTGCGGAAGAAATCCTTGGGCGCCTCCTTGATGTTGCAGTAAATGCACTTTCCCCAGTAACAGCCGTTGTCAAGGGTATAGGAGAGATACACCGGGTCGCGGGAGCTGACCCGGTCTTCAGGGATGTCAAGTTTCCAGGCTCCGGAAAAATCGGGCACCCCGAAAAAATCCTCCACGCTGCGGCCCGTGATTTCCAGGTTTTCCGGTAACCGGGCGCCTTCCCGGATCTTGAAGTAAAGCGGTTCCCAGGGCTCACCGGGCGCGCTTCTCTGGGCGGCCACCGGACCGCCCGCCACGAAACGGATTTCCGGGTATTGCCGCGCCCACACGCATGCCTGGTAGAGGTGGTTGATGTAGGATGCGCTGATATATACCGTCCCCCGGCTAATGGGAAGCGCTTTTCCCTGATAGGTTTCTTCGGAATACCACCTGGCGCTGTCGGGTTCGTGCTCCACCCAGTGAAAGTCTCCCCGGCTGCGGCACAGGTCGAAGGTGTCCGAAAAACCGTTGACAAGATCCCAGTATCCGCGCCGGGACCGGCTCATAAACTGAATAAACAATACATCATTCTGCATAGGTGTTTTCTTTCAAACCAAAATTGATGGACTCGTAAAAAGTCGTATCCTGAAGGCTTTGTAATAAGTTCAAGGCCAAGGCTTGCCGGGTTTCGAAGAATGCAGCGTACCTGGCGTACGTGTATGTCTACAAGGCGTACGCCGCAAATTCTGAGAAATCGCGCGCAGGTGCAGATATTGGACTTATTACGAAGCCGTCAATGTTATTCCGCAAGTTTTTGCCGGATCGTATCCGCAAGATCCATCCTGCCGCGTTCTTCCAGAAGCGGCAGCAGTTCTTCGTAAAACGACTCCCGGTGCCGGATGGTGATCCGGAAGCCGGAAAACATCTCCGGTGTAACATCGTCTTCCACGAAGGCCCGGGTCCTGTGAAGTCCGCCGATGGCGAGCAGTCCGGTCATGGTCCGGACGCATTTTTCGCAGATTCCGCAGTTCAGGCGGTCTTTCACATTGGCCAGGCACACCCGCAGGTTCTGAAGGGCGGGCTGCCAGTCCGCCGTGATTCTCAGCTTGTCGATCCGCCGGAGATGCGCGTCCTTGTGTTCGACAAGCATGTCCAGTCCGGAATACCAGGGGTCCAGCATGGGATGGGACCCGCATGGTACCAGGTTGTCCATGTCGTAGGACGAGGCGATGATAAATCGGTCGATCCGGCCGGAAAACGAATGCCCCGCGGCAGCCAGCACGGCGCCGAAAAAATAGTTGAGCCAGAGATCCCGTTCATCGCAGAGATGCCGGATATTGGTATAAACCGGCACCGGGATCGTGCCCGCGGAACCGGTCACGGTCTTCATGGCGGAAAACCCCCTTTCGAATACGGGGTATTTCATTCCCCGGGCCACGACCCCCCCGATGTCGAATCCATGGATGAAAAAACACTCCCGGATCCTTCCCGGGTGATTTGCCGGGTAGCGGAGCATGTTGCTCCGGAGTGTTGCAATGGAGTCGATCCCGCCGGAATAGACCATGCCGGTTCGGGGGGGCCGTCCCGATGGCTGGTTCGGGGCCGCTCCGGCGCAAAGCCCTTCCGGTTCGATGGAAAGGGGCTGCATGGCGCCTGCCGACCAGTGTCGCATGAGCGCCATGACCGAGGCCAGGTTTTCCACCAGCACGGGGCAGGCGTTTCCTTCCACCGAAACGCGCTTTTCGCCGAAATGCATCGCCGGAATCAGGCACCCGGTCAGAAAGGCCCCGGGACGGGCTGCAAAGCCTTCCTCCTGGTCCCGGGTGGTTTCAATGAAGACCTCCGCTGCGGGTCGGGAGGCGTTTTCCCACGTCACCGTGGCGCGGGCCCTCACCCTGTCCGCTGTCTGAATTGTGTCGATATCGTGTATCCGCATCCCGGAAGTCATTTTCCTGATAGTTTGTTTGAGGCCATGGCGTAGTCGATGATCATGGCGGCGATATCCAGCCCCGTTGCTTTTTCGAGTCCCCTGAATCCCGGGGCGGAATTGGCTTCAATGACAAAGCGCCCTTTTCCGGGGGAATCGATGATGTCCACGCCCGCAATATCAAGTCCCAGACCCCGGGCGCATTGCACGGCCATGCGGCTGACGCTTTCATCCGGGAAAACGGCCCTGCTTTTACCGGTAATTGCGTAATTGGACCGGAAATCGTCATCCGGAACGCTCATTTCCATTGCGGCCGTGACCGTGCCATCGATGACCAGCACCCGGAAGTCCCTGCGCCCGGCAGGCGCAATAAATCGCTGGATAAGCAGGCCATCGCCCGGAAGCAGGTGGCGTTCGATAATATCTTCGGCTTCCGCCGGGGTTTCGGCCAGAAATACCCCCCGGCCCTTGCGCCCGCTTGTTTTTTTGCAGACCACGGGGTACCCCCCTATCGTTTCGATGCCCCGGAAGCAGGCTTCTTCCGTGTTCACGAAAACCGTGTCGGGAACCGGGAGGCCGTTTTTCGCAAGCAGTCCCAGGGACGTGAACTTGTTTTTTGCCGCCAGCACGGATTTCCGGCTGTTGATCAGGACCACGCCCATGGATTCCAGGTGGGCCAGTACCACGAGGCTCGATTCCGTAATCTGGGCTCCCTGGCGGGTCAATGCGACCGTCGGAATCCGGGCGGACTCCTGCCATGCGCTTCCCGCACGACCGTTAAGTATCGAAGGCGCAAGCCGGCCCGGATCGATAAGTCCCACCGAAAGCCCTTTGGATACGCCGGCTTCCAGCAGCCGGCGGTTGGGGTGGTAATCCGGTGCTTTTACCGTGAGTATGCCGATATCCATAAAGGGTCATCCTTCGGCCCGGATCAATGCCTCCGGGATCCAGATGCCAAGCTTTTTTCCGGTTTTGGCGCTTTCGTAAACGGCCATCTTTTTCGTGTTGTTGTTCATGGCGATTTTCTGTCCGCCGATGTTCTCCTCGCCGATTACCGAGTACAGTTTCCGGTCCCCGACCCGGGTCGTGAGCCCGGCCAGCAGCCTGGATCCGATTCCCATTCCCCGGTATTCCGGCTTTACGGATGTGTACCCGCGCTCCAGGTAGTTGGCCAGATCGATACCGGCCTGCTGCCGGACCGCTTCGATGAATTCCGGCCGCGGATGCTTCAGGCTGGAGCATCCGACAATTTCATTTTTGTCCGTTACATATCCAATCAAAAAGGCCCGCTCCAGGTTGTACCGAACGAATTCCGGCGAAACCGATCCGCCCGCTTCCACCAGATCGACGATGATGTCCAGGTGGCCGGTGGGCAGCTGGTCCGGGGAGGCGAAAAAATACTGCAGCGAATCTTCCCGGGTTTCCCTGTTTACTGCTTTGTCTCCCTTGGCCATTTTTTAAAGCTCGCTCCTGTGTTTGGGATCCATGGCGGTGATGTCCTGCCGGCAGGCCAGTCTGCGATATTTTTCGCGGGAAGTCTTCCGGCTTCGGCATCTACTCGGTTCTCCCGGATCCGGTTTTTCCGGATTCCGGATCCGGTGGGCGTCTTGGTATATAATGTTTAATATTACGGTTTTTTCACTCATTTTCCAATAGTAAAACAAAAGCAGGATGGCGGAACCGTTTTCATCAGGAGGTACGGTCTTCAGGGGGGGGATGGATGCGCCCGGTTGGGTGGCCATAAAATCCTCCGGGAATATAAAATCCGGTTTTGATGGTTTATTGTTCCGGCAGTCTTTACGGAGAAAAAAATGGACGACGATTTGCCTTTTCTGGTAGATATTGAACGGTCGGCTTGTGTTTCGATATTTAGCGGCTGAAAGAAAATCGTTTTTTCCTGTAAGATCCCATTGTCAAGGAACATAAGATACTTTGGGGATGTGCTGAGGACGTGCCGCCTAAAAATCCTGGTTTTCGTTCGGCCGCTGTTACCGGGATCTATACTCAGCTTAGGCGGGAAAAGATCGGTCCGGGCTGCCGGAATGGCCGTAAACAGTCATATTCCTCAAGATTTCGAAATATTGGGTGGCTATCCGTTGACAAGCTCGCCGGCATAAGGAGGATTATTATGATCCGCTACCACATTGGAAAGACCGGTGTTTTGCGTCTTGCGGCAGGCGTGCTTGCGGTCTTGTTGCTATCTTCATCCCCCGGCAAAGCGCAGGACGAGGCGAAGGAGCGAATCGTTAATTCGATCGGTATGGAATTCGTCCGCATCGAGGCTGGTACCTTTATGATGGGGAGCCCGGAAGACGAGCCCTATCGCAGTGACAGCGAGGTCCTGCATGAGGCCGTTGTGGAGAAGCCCTTTTACATGCAGACCACGCCGGTGACTCTCTCCCAGTGGCGGGATGTCATGGGCAAGCGCTGGCTTTTCAGGCGGCGGGGCGATCCGGATGCGCCGATCGTCCGGGTGTCCTGGCACGATGCCGTATCCTTCGTAAGGGAACTGAGCAGCAGGGAAGCGGGGACCTACCGGCTTCCCGCCGAAACCGACTGGGAGTACGCGGCGCGTGCCGGAACGCAAACCCCGTATCCGTGGGGAAAAGAGATCGACTGCTCCCGTGCCCTGTATGCGAACAATCCCATGCGGGTTGACGACTGCGTGGCGTATGTCGAATCCGTCGGTCTTGAGCCCGGCGAGCCCGCCCCGGTGGGCAGCTATGATCCGAATCCCTGGGGCCTTTACGACATGCACGGCAACGTGTGGGAATGGACGCAGGACTGCTTCCGGCCTTATGACGAGCCCCCGGTGAATGTCTATGAATGCACCCGCCGCGTGCGCCGGGGGGGCAGCTGGTTCGGGTACGGCTATCAGGTACGCTCCGCCAACCGGGCCTGGGCGCATCCGGCGGCCAAGTTCCGGACAACGGGCTTTCGCGTCGTGAAAGAGGCGCCGTAATGGAGAAGAAAAGCTGATGCGGGAGTCCGTGCTCAACTGGCTGAAGCTTCACGAGGACGAGATCGCCGTGTTTCTCTGGGCCATGGTGCTGTTGTTCATCGTTCGCGCCTCCGGGATGATCCTCAATAACTACGCGGAAACGGCTTTCCTGAAGCGCTATGGCATCGAGTACCTGCCGCTGGTCAACATGATCAATACCGTGGCGACGTTTTTCGTCACCGGCGTCATGGCGACGTTCATGTCCCGGGTGGCCGGGGCCCGCATTCTGCTGTATCTCTTTGTTCTCTGCGCCATGTCCGTTGCGGCCATCCGCGCGGTCATCCCCATGGGGCTGGAGCTGGTCTACCCGCTATTGTTCATGCTCAAAAGCCAGTTCGAGCTTCTCCAGGCGCTTTTATTCTGGAATCTTGCAAACGACCTCTTCAATACCCGGCAGTCGAAGCGGATTTTCCCGCTGCTTACCGCCGGCGGCGTGGTGGGTCTGATCCTGGGGTCGTTTGGAACTCCGTACCTGGCTGCCGCTTTGCAGATGGACAACCTGCTGTTTGTCTATATGGTAACGGCCCTTGCCGGCGCGGCCGTCGTACAGGCAATGGGACGCAAGTTCCCGGCGATTTTCCGCATGGAGCGAAAAAAGCGCAGCAAGGACGGTGAGAAGCGTCCATCCATGGCCGATGAGATCCGGCGGGTCTGGCCGCTGCTGCGGCGGTCCACCCTGTTCAAGATCGTTTTGGTGCTGACGTTCATGCCCAACGTGGTCATCCCGATCATGAACTACCAGTTCAACTTTACCGTGGACGAATTTTTTCCCACGGAATCGGGCATGATCACCTTTTTCAGCTATTTCCGAGGCGTTCTGAATATTATCAGCCTCTTTATCCTCCTTTTTGTGGGCCGGATTTACGGCTACTTCGGGTTGCCCGTCGCCCTGATGCTGCACCCGGTAAACTACGCCGCGGCATTTTTGGCGCTTTTTTTCCGGTTTGACGTTTTGGCGGCGGTGTACGCCCGGATGTCGACCAATATCATCCGCACCACCATTAATCTGCCGGCCAACGCCATTCTCATCGGCTTGTTTCCGGCGTCTTACCGGAACATGGTCCGTCCGTTTCTCCGGGGAACGGTGGTCCGGGCCGGTCTTCTGCTGGGCTCCGGGATTATCCTGGTTTTCGTGAATTATTTCCATCCCCGTTACCTGTCCCTGGCCGCGCTTCCCTTCGTGCTGGCGTGGATAGCCGCACCGGTGATCCTGAAGTCCCGTTATCCTGCGATTCTGAAGAACCTCATATCGACGAACATGCTCGACATCCGGAGCCTGGAGGCGGAAAACCCGGGTGCGCTGTTCCAAAAGGATGGAGCGGACAGGGAACTGGTCGATGCATTTTTGTCCGCCAGGGGAGAGGATGCGATCTGGTACGCTCGCCTCATGAGGACCTTGGGCGTGGAGAACCTCGACGATTTGATTCTGGAAACCCTGGCGCACCAGGACGAAAAAACCGGGATCCGGCTGATCGACATGCTGTCGGACCGGCCCGGGCCAGAAACGGCCGAAAGGCTGGAGGGCCTTCTGGACCCGGATCGCCCCGGGCTGAACGTGGCCGTGCTGCGGACCCTTGGCCGCGCAGTGGGCGGTGCGCCGGATCCGGTAAAGATCCGGCCCTTCCTGGCTGATCCGGATCCGGAGGTAAGAGGGTATGCGGCGGCCTGCCTGTATCCCGTGGACCCCGGTGTTGTGGGCGGAAAAATCAGCGCATGGCTGGCATCCGCCGATCCGGAAGAACGTAGGAGCGGCGTCATTGCCGCCGGCGGCACGATGGATTCGGAAAGATATGGGGCGCACCTGGAAAGTATGCTCCGGCGGCCGGAAAACGAGCCCCTGTTCGACCGGATTATCCATGCGCTCAGCATGCTGGGAAGTCCGGGTCTGGATGAACTGGCGGCGCCGTTTCTGAATCACCCGGCCGCAGCCGTCCGGCACGCCGCGCTCAGGGTATTTTCCGTTTCCGGGGACGAATCGTTAAAAAAGGTCATACCCCTTTTGGGGGATGCCGACGAGGCGGTGCGGGCACTGGCAAAGGAAAAAATCCGCGATGCCCCATACACCAGCGGCTATGCGCTCATCGAAGCGCTTGGACGGCCAGGCCGGCATCTGCGGGAAAGCGTCTTTGAACTGCTGGAAGCCCTTGACATCAAGAGGGTCGATCTGTACCGGTTTACCGATGATTCACTCCGGGCCTGCTACGGGTGCATGGCCAGGGCGGAGGCCCTGGAAGGGCTTCCTGACATGCGGATCCGCGGGATTCTCTACGATCATTTGATGGAAAAAAAGGACAGGATCCTGGAGGATGTCATCCGGGTCATGGCCATTCACTCCGACGACAGCCGGATGCACACCGCCAGGCGGGGTCTTTTCTCAAAAGACAGGCGCGTGCGGGGAAACAGCATCGAACTGCTGGGCGATATCCAGGACCGGTCGCTGTTTGCGCGGATGCAGCCCCTGCTGGAAGGGTTTTCCCTTTATCGGCGGGTGCAGGCCGGTAGAAAGTACTACCGTCTGCCCCGCTATAACCCGGCCGACGTCCACCTGCTGCCGGCTTTGATGGAAAGCCCGGACTGGATTGAGGCGGTTTTGGGAATTTCGATACTGCGGGCCATGGCGGACGCCGGAAAGCGGGAAGTCTTGTTTCGCCATGCCAATATCATCGAAAAGCTTTGTACATGCGCGGAAAAACATATCCGGGAGCCGGCCCTGGCGCTTCGTGCCCGGATCGACAAGGTTGACGCGAGGAATCAAACCATGGATAATGAACTGGCGGTTTCGGATAAAATCCTTCTGCTGCGGAACATCGGAATTTTTTCAGGCCTGGCCGTCAGCGAACTGGGGGCCATCGCCGCCGTAACGGAAGAGTGCGTGTTCGAGGCCGAAGAAACGGTAATCCGGGAAGGTGATCCGGGAGAGAGGGTTTTTTTGATCGTGGACGGTGAAGTGGCCGTTTTTAAAACAGGCGACGGCAAATCGGAAATTCGGCTCGACACCATGGGCCGGGGGGATTATTTTGGAGAAATGGCGCTTTTTGAAAAAGCAACCCGCTCGGCAACCATTCGGACGACGCGCAGGTCGCGTTTTCTTGTGCTGCACAAGCAGGAATTTAACGAATTGGTCCGGGAATACCCCGGGATTGCGCTTCAGATTTGCACCGCGCTCAGCCATCGTCTGCGGCATCTCCAGGATCATGTGGCCCGGGTGGGGCAGCAAAACCGTTAACAATAATTTTCAGCGCAGGGGCCATGCCGATGCACGTAGCCTTTCTCATGGACAGGCCGGAAACCATCGAGCCGGAGTACGAAACCACGTCGGCCCTGATGTATGAATGCAACCGGCGGGGTCATACGGTGCTGTTTCTGGAGCCGCATGATATCTACGTCCGAAGCCAGGCCATCGTCGCCAGGATGAAGGATGTCACCATTGATCCCGGTCGGTTTTCGGGCATGTCCGTTTCGAACTACTGGCAGGCGGTTATCGGACAGCTCCGGAAAGAGGGGCTGGTCTTCGAGACCCTTACGGATCTGGACGTGCTGTTTCTCAGAAAAGATCCGCCCCTTTCCTATTCCGCCATCGAGCTTTTATCCCCCGTTGCGGAAAAAGTGTTCATGATTAACGATCCCACCGGCATGGTGCTGGGTAACAGCAAGCTCTATACACTCAATTTTCCCGATCTCATCCCCGAAACCCACATCTCAAGGGACCCGGTGCGGCTCCGGAAAATCATCGATACCTTCGGGGGAGACATGGTGATCAAGCCGTTGGGCCGTTTCGGAGGGGAGGGAATCATCAAGGTGAGTACAAAAGATCCCGAGAATCTCAATTCGTTGATCCATTACTACGTCGGCGCCCATCGTCCCTATGCGGAACGGGAACAGATCATGGTGCAGGAGTATATCAGGGAGGTCAAGGAACAAGGCGATGTACGAATCCTTCTGCTTAACGGGGAGATCATCGGAGCGATGTCCCGGAAGCCGCCGGACGGCAGTTTCCGGACCAACATCAAGGTGGGCGGCGTGGCAAACGCTCACGATATCACGCCGCAGGAAAAGGGCGTGTGCGAACGTATCCGCCCACGCCTCGTGCAGGACGGACTGCATTTCGTGGGCCTGGATCTTATAGGCGGCAGACTTATCGAGGTCAACTGCGTCAGTCCGGGGGGGATTCCGCGCATCAACCGCCTCAGCAACAAACGGCTGGAGTCGGACGTAATCGATTTCGCGGAGCGACACGCGGCGGCAGGCCGCAGGGGCAAACCGGAAATGCACCGGGAAGCGGTGCCGCAGTAAATTCCCGATCCCGGTTCAGATAAAAAAGCGGGTGCTTGCCGCCTGCCCGAAATAACGCTGTAAAGGAGAATGTTTGAACAGCCGATTTTACCTTGAATTCCTGAAAGTCGCGGCTGTCCCTTTGTTCATGGCTGCAGTGCTTTTTTTTGCATCCTGTGCCGAGCATGCCGATGACGGGATTTTGCGCCTGGGCCTCATGGAAGAGCCTCGAACCACCAATATCTGGCTTGCATCGGACGCCAATTCGCGCAAGCTGATATCCCTGGTGTATCAGCCCTTGTACACCTACGATCCGGACTCGCTCGAGCTCACCCCGTGGCTTGCGGCGTCCATGCCGGAATACGACCCAGACACCCAATCCTACACGGTCCGGCTGCGGGATGCAAAGTGGTCGGACGGCACACGTCTCACCGCGGACGACGTGGTTTTCACCGTGGAATTGATCCAGCGATTCCGGGTTCCAAGGTATTATTCGCAATGGCGGTTCGTGGAGAGAACCGAGGCCGTGGACGAAAGAACCGTGCGCTTCTTCCTGGAGGAGCCGAAGGCTATATTTCTCACCCGAACGCTGGTCAATTACGTTGTTCCGAAAAGCCAGTGGGAGCCGATCGCGGAAGCGGCCGGACAAAGGCAAAAGCCCCTGGCGGCCCTTCTCAACACGGAGATCGAAGCGCCCCTCGGCAGCGGTCCGTTTGTACTTGCCGAATGGCGCAAGGGCGCATATATCCACCTCAAAAAAAATGACCATTTTTTCGGCAGCGGCGTGGAAGTCAGCGGCCGGCGTCTCGGTCCCCACGCGGACGAGGTGCTGTTCAAGGTCTACGGGACCGCGGACGTGGCCGTTCTCGGCCTGAAAAAAGACGAAATCGATTTTCTGTGGATGTCCATACAGCCGGGCTATATCGATGGCCTGGAGGCCAACCCGCACACGACGGTTTATCTTTCCGACCGGAGCGCCCTGTATTATATGGGGTTCAACGTGCGCCGGGAACCTTTCTCGGATCCCGCATTCCGGCGTGCGGTCAATGTGCTGATCGACAAGGATTTTATCATCGACCGCGTCTTGCAGGGCTATGCCGCCCACATGGACTCCATTGTCCCGACCGAAAACGTCTTCTGGCATGCCGACGGCCTGCCGGAATACGCCAGGGGGCTCTCCCGGGAAGACAGGATCCGGAAAGCCTGGCGGGTGCTTTCGGAGGAAGGATACACCTGGCAGCGCCCCCCGGTGGATGAAAACGGGGAGGTGGCAGCGCCTTCCCGCATCATCCTGCCGGACGGCACGCCAATGGCCGATTTCAGTATTTTAACCCCGCCGGCAGACTACGACCCGGCCCGGGCCACGTGCGGGGTCATCATACAGGAATGGCTCAAGGACCTCGGCATACCCGCTTCCTCCAGGCCCATGGCATTCGGCGCGCTGCTCCAGAGAGTCAAGGACCGCCATGAATTCGACGCCTTTATTTTGGGTTATGGCCAGCTTTCCTTGGATCCGGACTACCTCAGGAGCTTCTTTCACTCGGAAAACGACCGGCCCGGCGGGTGGAACATGAGCGGGTACAACAACGAAGCCTTCGATCGACTGGCGGACGAATCCGTCATGGCCATGGATACGCAGCGGCGCAGGGATCTGATACTGGAGATGCAGCGCATCGTCATGGAAGACGTGCCCTATATTCCCCTCTACAATCCGTCGGCCGTCGAAGCGGTGGGGAAAAAGCGTTTCGAAGGCTGGGAGGAGATGATCGACGGCATCGGCAATATCTGGTCGCTTACAAGGGTTGCTCCCCTGGAGGAATAAACCAGGCACAATGAACAGCGTAATCAATCCGGATCAAACCGGATCGGAATTGATAGCATGAATCTCAAAAAACTGCTGCTCCGGCGTATCATCGAGATATTCGTGGTCTTCTACATTATTATGACCATCTTGTTTCTCCTGTTCCACCTCGCCCCGGGGGACCCGGTATCGATGATGGTGGACCTGACGCTCACCCCGGAGGACGTGGCGCTTCTGGTTGCCCAGCTCGGGCTCGACCAGCCCTTGTGGCTGCAATACCTGTATTACATCAAGAATTTCTTCACCGGCAATTTCGGCACTTCGTTTCACTACGGCCGGCCCGTGATCGAGATCATCGGCCAGCGACTGCCGCCCACCCTGCTGCTTTTCACCACCGCCACGGTACTGGCCGCGGTGGCGGGCATCTGGTGGGGGAAGCTCATCGCCTGGTATAAGGGAAAACCCGTAGATACCGGTGTGACTATTTTCGCCCTGGTGTGCAACACCTTGTTTCTGCCGTGGATCGCACTGCTTTTTATCTGGTTTTTTGCATTCCGGATCGGCTGGTTTCCCCTGTCCGGAATGATGACCCCTGAAATCTGGGTGAACCCGGCCGCCGGCTTCCTGGCAAAGGCAGGGGATGTGCTCCACCACATGCTGCTTCCGCTGATGACGCTTTTTGTGGTAAACACCGGTGCATATCTGCTGATCATGCGCAGCAGCATGCTCGAAACCCTTCGGGAGGATTACATCCTGACCGCCCGGGCAAAGGGGTTGACCGAGCGGCAGGTGAGAAACCGTCACGCGGCGCCCAACGCATCGCTGCCGGTGGTCACCTCCGTGGGGCTCAGCCTGGCCTTTTCCGTAAACGGCGGGGCGCTCACGGAAACCGTTTTTTCCTGGCCCGGCATCGGCCGCGAGCTCATTTTCGCGGTGAGCAACGCCGACTACCCGCTGGCGATGGCGTCGTTTCTCTTTATCGCGCTCGTGGTGCTGGTCGCCAACCTGATCGTGGACATTCTCTATGCGTACCTCGATCCGCGTATCAGCTATGAATAGGTCGGTTATGGACATATCACCCGCAGATAAACACCAAGCCCGGTCATATCCTCCCGGGAGGGCCGCACCCCGGTGCGGGTCTCCCGGTAAATGATAAACGAATGACAAGCAGGTCATGGTTGAAATAATGAAAGCAATTGCCGCGGCAGGCACAGGCAAAAACGAAACGCGTTCCTTCCGGATGCAGGCCTTCCTGGAGGGGTGGTCGCTTTTCTACGAAAACATCGTGGGACGGATCGGGCTCTACCTCCTGATCCTGTTTGGCCTGATGGCGCTTGCAAGCTATATCCCGCCGCTCATCGACCCCATGTACCACCCCATGACCGGCGTGGACCCGGATATTTCCTACGCGTCCGCCCCGTCCTGGCGGCACTGGCTGGGTACCGATAACATCGGCCGGGATATCTTCACCCAGCTTCTGACCGGCGCGCGGGTGGCGTTTCTCGTGGGGATCTCCGCCGCCTTCATCAGCATCGTGATCGGAACCCTATTGGGCATGATCGCCGGATACGGCGGCCGGGTACTTGATTCGGTTCTCATGCGCTTTGCCGACATGATCATGGTCATGCCGTCGCTGCTGGTGATTCTGCTGCTGTCGGTGCTGTTCGGTCAGCTTTCCATCTGGATCATCGTGATGCTTATCGCGCTTTTCCGGTGGCCGGCCGTTGCCCGGGTGATCCGGTCCCAGACCCTTTCGCTCAAGCAGCGGCCGTTCATCGATATGGCGCGGGTTGCGGGCGCATCGCATGTGCGGATCCTGTTCCGGCATATCCTGCCCAACGTGCTGCCCATGGCGTTGTTGTACATGACGTTCCGGGTCACCTCCGCCATCATCGTGGAAGCCGCCCTGGCGTTTCTGGGATTCGGCGACCCCAACACGGTCAGTTGGGGGATGATGCTGCAGTGGGTGTGGAAAACCGGCCACATGTTCCAAGCGCCGTGGTGGCTTTTACCGCCGGGCATCTGCATTTCACTGATTACGCTTGCCTTTTATATGATGGGCCGGGCCATGGAGGAAGTGCTCGATCCCAGGCTCAGGAAAACGAAAGGGCCCGATTATGCCGCTTCTTGAGGTGGAAAACCTGACCATCGATTACCACGGGCGCACCGGCGCGGTGACGGCCGTGGAGGATGTCTCCTTTTCCTTGGAAAAGGGTAGGTCTTTGGGGATTGTAGGGGAGTCCGGCTGCGGCAAGACCACCATCGGCATGGCGCTTCTGCGCCTGTTGCCTGAAAACGGGGTGCTGCGAAAAGGAAGCATCCGTTTGGGCGGAGACGACGTCTTGTCCCTTTCCGCAAAAGAGCTCCGCGCCTTCCGCTGGAAAAGGATATCCATGATTTTCCAGGCGGCCATGAACGCGCTCAACCCGGTCCACCGGGTGGGTGACCAGGTCATGGAGGCCATCCGAATTCATCATCCGGCGTTTTCCGCCGAAAAAATCCGCGAGGAGGTGGCGGCGCTTTTCGATCTGGTCGATATTCCCGAAGCGCGAATCAACGATTATCCCCACCAGTATTCCGGCGGGATGAAGCAGCGGGCCGTGATCGCCATGGCCCTGTCGTGCCGGCCGGACCTTGTGGTGGCGGACGAACCCACCACGGCACTGGATGTCATCGTGCAGGATCAGATTCTCCGAAAAATCCGGGAAATCCAGGACAGGCTCGGTATTGCCGGCATCTTCATATCCCACGATATCGGCGTGGTCGCCGGAATCTGCCATGATATTATGGTGATGTACAAGGGCCGGATCATCGAGCAGGGCTGCCGTGAGGAAGTATTCGTATCCCCGGGGCATCCCTACACCATCTCCTTGCTGTCTTCGTATCTTACCATCGACGGTGTTTTTGACCTTCATGCGGATACGGCCGAACCCGAGTGTATTCCGGTTGACGAGTCCCGTCCCGGAGCATGCGCATACGCCCCCCATTGCCCTCGGGCCGATGCCGATTGCTTCGTTCACCCGCCGGCATGGCGGG
>SL_3KL_010_SEDDRAFT_10002476_pt1 | contig 16875 bp, 11 predicted proteins | sample SodLakKL_010_SED_2_FD_10381 | JGI IMG/M metagenome (IMG submission 10381) | reverse complement strand
CGAGTTCACCTCCATGCAACCCGGCATGCTCCAGCGCGTGGGCCCGGACGCGGTTCAGCTCCAGAGGCTCGTCGGCCGTGGCGGCCTTCAGGGCGGCCTGGGCCAGGAGTCGCATCTGGAGGGGGAGGAGGTCCCGGAAGATTCCCGATGTCGTGATCACGACGTCGACCCGGGGTCGGCCCAGCTCCTCCAGGGGGATCAGGCGGGCCCCTGAGAGGCGGCCATAGGTGTCGAAGGTGGGCTCGGCTCCCATGAGGGCCAGGGCCTGGGCCACCGGAGCCCCTTCCCGCTTCATGTTGTCGGTGCCCCAGAGCACGAAGCCGGCGGCACGGGGAAAGGTCCCGGTGGCCTCCTGGTGACGGGCCAGGATGCGGTCGGCCTGCCGACGACCTTCGCGGAGCGCCGCCGTGGAGGGGATCCGCCAGGGGTCGAAGGCATAGATGTTTCGTCCCGTCGGCAGGATCCGGGGGGAGCGCAGGAGATCCCCACCGGGGGTGGGGGCCACGTAGCCCCCGTCCAGCGCCCCGACGAGTGCGTCGAGCTCCCGGTTCGTCCTGAGGCCACGGGTGAGGGCCTGCAGCCGCTCAAGGAGCAGGTCCACCGGTTCGGCCGGTGCCCCCTGCTCCACGAGGTGCGCCCGGGCGGCCTCGNGCCCCCGGTGGCCGTCGCCNGGGTCGGCGACNAGGAGCTCCACCGCCNGACCCAGCTCAAATGCGAATCTGGATTCGGATTCCAGCGCCTCCATGATCCCGTCTTCGCCGGGTGCCGGGCAGAGACCGGCGGCCACGACGAGTTCGTTCAGAACGCCCGCCTCAGGATCCTGCCCCAGGGTATGAAGCCCGTGGGGGATCAGGGAGCCTTCCAGCTCCATGAGCCGGCCCAGCAACTCGGCGACCCAGACGTCTGCGCCCGGCCCCTCGGGGATCTCCGTCTCGTCGGAGGCCAGCTCCAACTCCACGGCCAGGGCCAGGGCAGCTTCCCGGAGTCCATCCACCTCCTCGAGCGAGGCCTCGGGAGGCAGGCTCCGGAGTCGGTCCAGGGTGGTCTTGAGATCCAGGAGGCCCTTGTAGAGGCCTGCCCGCAACACGGGGGGCGTCAGGTAGGAGAGCAGGACTGCACTCCCCCGCCGCTTCGCCAGCGTGCCCTCGGAAGGGTTGTTCGCGGCGTAGAGGTAGAGGTTGGGAAGATCGCGGATGAGGCGTTCGGGCCAGCAGCCTCCGCTCATGCCCACGTGCTTGCCCGGCATGAACTCCAGGGCCCCGTGGGTGCCGAAATGGAGGACGGCGTGGGCATCCAGATCCTCCCGCACCCACCGGTAGTAGGCCGAAAAGGCATGGGTCGGGGCGAAGCCGCCCTGGAAGAGGAGGCGCATGGGGTCGCCCTCCCAGCCGAAGGGGGGCTGGATTCCAACGAACACGTTCCCGAACGCCACACCCTGGACCAGGAGGTTCCTCCCGTCCGTGAGTTCCCGTCCCGGCGCGGGGCCCCAGACCTCCTCGATCTCCCTCAGATACGTCTCCCGGGCCACGTGGTCATCCACCGGGATCCGGTGATGCACGTTGGCCGGGGTGCCATAGCGCTCCGAGTTCCCCTCGAGGATCGAGTCCCTGAGTTCGGCGGCGGTGTCGGGGAGCCCGGCCACGTCATATCCCTCGTCCCGAAGGCGGGAGAGGGTCCGGTGCAGGGACTCGAACACGTCGAGGTACGCTGCCGTGCCTACATTTCCGCCATTGGGGGGAAAGTTGAAGAGGGTGACGGCGATGCGTCGCTGGGGCCGAGGCGTGGTCCTGAGGCGGATCCATCGGTCCAAGCGGTCGGCGATCCGTTCCACCCGCTCCGGCACGGGCACCGACGCGGCGCCGGATGATTCCGCGCTGAAGCCGCCTCGCCCACCGAAGACGGCCGGGGCGATGGCGCCGTCCAGTTCGGGGATGGCCACCATGAGGGCCGACTGCATGGGATTCAGCCCCCTGGGATCCTCCCGCCATTCGTCCACCGTCTGGAACTCCAGGGGCTGAAGCGCCATGTAGGGCACATCCAGACGGCCCAGGAGGGCCTGGGCCGCATCGGCGTCGTTGTAGGCCGGCCCGCCGACGAGGGAGAATCCGGTGAGGGAGACCACGGCCTCGACGCGACTCCGTCCATCCTCATCGAGGAAGAAACGCTCCACCGGCGGCGTGTTGTCCAGTCCGGCAGCGTAGGCGGGCAGCACCCGGTGCCCCCGGGCCTCCAGCGCCCGGATCACGGCATCGTAGTGCGCGGTGTTCCCGGCCAGGACGTAGGACCGCATGAGGAGGACGCCCACGGTGGGACGGCCCCTGGGTTCGACCGCCGCCCCGTTGGTCGTGGATGTCGCGCGCGGGCGGGCGGGCTCGGGCTCGCGCGGGCTGGACGGGTGCCAGGGTGCGATTCTCCCGGTGGGCAGCGCATCGACATCCTCGGTGAGCCCCAGGCCGGGCAGATCGGGGTGGTACAGCCCCACCTCCGGATACTGTCGAGGTGCGGGGATGTCCCGGGTCCGGTCGGAGCCGTCTCCATATCGGGCCAGGACGAAGCGGAAGAGGCTCTCCATGTTCTCTTCGGAGCCCGACAGCCAGTACTGGAGGATCAGGAAGTAGGCGCGGACGTCCTGCGCTGTGCCTGGAATGAACCTGAGGAGCCGCGGGATCTGCTTGAGCACCCGCATCTGCCGCTGACCCGAGGCCCGACCCCCTCCCTTCTTCTCTCCCTTCAGCTTCTTGAGCAGGGAGATGGGAGACCACTTGCTCCTGTTGGCTCCGTCTCCACCCATGGAGAACCCGCCCATGCGGGTGAGGCGCACGACGGGGCCCTCGGAGAGCAGGCAGATCACGGCCCGGTATTCATCGTGCCGCTCCTCCAGGACTGGGAGGATGACCGAGGAGTGCTGGGGCATGAAGATCTGGCCCACCACCACGATATCCGCGTCCCGCAGATCCTCCTGGCAGGCCCGAGCGGCCTCGGGGCTGCCCTCCCAGTCGGCCGCCACATGCAGGGCCACCTCCACGGACTCGCCCTCGGCACGACCGCTTTCCAGCACTCGCTCCCGGGCGCTCCTGCAAGCCGCGACCGAGTGGCTGTTCAGGGTGACGACAACGAGTTTCATCCTCCACCTCTCCTGCTGGGAACGTTCATCGTGCGAGGGGACAGGGCATTCTTCATCTTCACCGGGACCCGAAATGGGCCTTGGCCTCATAGAGGGTGTCGACGGAGATCTCGTGAATGCCCTGCTGCCGGGCGTAGGCCTCGGTGTTACGCCGAGCCTTCTTTCGTACGAAGAAGGGGATCTTCTTGAGCTCGGCTGCCGCCTCGTCACCCCATTGGGGGTCTGACGGGCCAGGTCCTTCCGCGGTCGAGGGGGTGGACCCGTCTCTCCCAGACCCGCGCGTTTCCGCAGGGATCTCGGCATCCCCGTGGGAACCGTTTCCATTCCGGGTGGGGGCTCCGTTCGCCGAGTCGGGTGCGGCCGAAGTCGCCGGAGCGAGCTCGTCGCTGCCAGATCCCTCGGGCTTGGCGGCCACCAGGTGCGAGGGAGTCCGGTCGTTGGAGAACTCGAAGTCGTCCTGGAACATGCCCAGAAGATGTTCTTCCAGACCCATCATCAGGGGGTGGACCCAGGTGTCGAAGAGGACGTTGGCTCCCTCGGGCCCCATCTGGGGGGAATACCGGGCTGGGAAGTCCTCGACGTGGACCGGCGCCGAGATCACCGAACAGAAGATTCCGAGACGCTTGGCGATGTGACGCTCCATCTGCGTGCCCAGCACCATCTCGGGCGCCGCCTCCTGGATGGCCTCCTCCACCTCCAGATAGTCATCGGTGATCAGCGGCTCCAGATCCAGCTTCTTCGCCGCGGCCCGGACCTCCCGGGCGAACTCCCGATTGTAGGCGCCCAGCCCCACGACCTTGAACCCGATCTCTTCACTGGCCACCCGGGCTGCGGCCACCGCGTGTGTGGCATCGCCGAAAATGAAGACCCTCTTGTCGGTCAGGTAGTTGGAATCGACGGAACGGGAGTACCAGGGCAGTTCGGTCGAGACGACCGATACGGCCTCCTCCTCATCCAGGCCGGCGACCCGGGCGACCTCCCGAAGGAAGTCCCGGGTGGCCCCGACACCGATGGGAACCGTTTCAACCATGGGCTGCTTGAAGGTCCGCTTCAGCCAACTCGCCGCCGCCCTTCCCACCTCGGGATACAGGACGACGTTGAAGTCCGCCTCACCAAGTCGCGCCACGTCGTGGGCGGTCGCGCCCAGCGGCGCCACCACATCCACGTCGACACCCACCTGGTCCAGGAGCCGGGTGATCTCCTTCACATCGTCCCGGTGTCGGAACCCCAGGGCCGAAGGGCCGAGGAGGTTGCAACGGGGCCGACGTCCCTCGATGGGGGGCCGCTGCCACGCTGGCTCGGGAGCGTGAGGGAGGCAGAGCGCTCGGACGAGCTGGTAGAAGGTCTCCGACGCCCCCCAGTTCTCCTTTCGCTGGTAGGCCGGCAACTCCAGGGGGATCACCGGAACCGGCAACCCCAGACTGGCGGCCAGATTGCCCGGATCGTCCTGAATGAGCTCCGCCGTGCACGAAGCGCCCACCAGGAGGGCGTCGGGCTTGAACCTCTCGTAGGCGTCCCGAGTGGCCTGCTTGACCAACCCCGCCGTATCGCCGCCCAGGTCCTGGGCCTGGAAGGTGGTGTAGGTGACCGGCGGCCGGTGGTTCCTGCGCTCGATCATGGTGAAAAGCAGATCGGCGTAGGTGTCCCCCTGGGGAGCGTGCAGTACGTAGTGGATCCCCTTCATCCCCGTGGCGACCCTCATGGCCCCCACGTGGGGCGGGCCCTCGTATGTCCAGATGGTCAGATCCATGGTCTCAAACCTCCAGGAGCTGGGCGCGGCGCAGCGGACGGGCGAAGAGCTCCGCCAGGTCCCCGGCCTGGTCGAACCCGTGGATGGGCGAGAAGACCAGTTCGATGGCCCATTTGGTGGTCTGCCCCTCGGCCTCCAGCGGGTTCGCCAGCCCCAGACCGCAGACCGTGATGTCCGGGTTCGCGGCCATGCACCGGTCCAGCTGGCGCTCCACGTCCTGGCCCTCCGAGAGGGTGAGATCCCGGGGAAGAAGGGCCAGCTCCGGCCCCATGTGGGTGCGATGCAGGAAGGGCGTTCCCACCTCTACCGGCACCATGCCCAGCTCCCTGTGGAGGAAGCGGGCCAGGGGAATCTCGATCTGGGAATCGGGAAAGAAGAAGATCCGCCTGCCCTCGAGTACCTCCCGGTACCGGGCCAGCGAAGCTCGACCCCGCTCGCGGGCCTTGGCCGTCACCTCCTCTACGCGCTCCCGTGAAACCCCCCAGGGCTCGGCGGCGGCGACCAGCCACTCCAGCGTGCCCTCGACACCGAAGGGAAAGGGAGCCGAAATCAGATTGGCTCCCCGCCGCTGGAGCGCCTCGACCGTCTCATTCACCCAGGGTTGGGCCATGATGACCCGGGTGCCGGAGCCCACGGGCGGAAGATCGGCGCTCCGCCGGGGTGGAAGGAACCGGATCGGCCCGATCCCCAACTGCTCGAAGACCCTGACCATCTGATCCTCGACCACATCCGCCAGCGTCCCCACGACCATGAGGGAGTTCTCGCTTCCGTCGTCGGGAAGCTGGGGGACCATGGAGGCGAGGCAGGTGTCTTCACCCTCGGTGAAGGTGGTCTCGATTCCACTTCCGGAATAGGCCAGGATCCGGACCTCGGGCGAGTGGACGCCGGAGAGGCGCTCCGCCGCCTTCGAGAGGTCCAGCTTGATCACCTCCGAGGGGCAGGAACCGACCAGGAAGAGGGTCCGGATCTCGGGACGACGGGACAGTAGCCGGGACACGACTTTGTCCAGCTCGTCGTGCATGTCCGCCATCCCCGCCAGATCCTTCTCTTCCATGATCGCGGTGCCGAACCGGGGCTCGGCGAAGATCATCACCCCCGCCGCCGACTGCATCAGATGGGCGCAGGTCCGGGAGCCCACGATAAGGAAGAAGGCGTCCTGCATCTTCCGGTGTAGCCAGATGATCCCGGTGAGACCGCAGAAGACCTCGCGTTGGCCCCGCTGCTTCAGGACGGGGAGGTCCTGACACCCGGAGGTCCCGGCGTCGGCCACGGGGAGAGCGGCTCCGCTCATGAGACCATCCCGGCCAGTTCGGCGTTCTGGGATCGCTCGATCTCTTCGCTCTGGCGGCGAGCCGCCCGAAGCTTCAGTACGAATTGGATGGCATTCACGGTATAGGCGGCGTAGGCCACCAGCGCCAGCCAGGCCAGGCCGACGCTAGAGGTGAAGGGAATGACGAGGCCGACCAGGTATGCGGTATGGAGGGCCATGACGCCCATGCTCACCACATCTTCCCAGAAGAAGGGGCCGGCGAAGAGCCACTTGCCGAAGACGACCTTCTCCCAGATGGAGCCAGTGATCATGATCAGATAGAGCACGGCGGTCTTCACGACGACGCTGACGGCGGCGGCCGATGCCCCCTCTCCGGTGCCCAGGTAACGGACCAGAAGAACCACGCTGACGATCATCACCACGAACTGGAGCGGCGCCAGCACGCCCTGGACGATCGTCCAGGGTGACTCGTCCCGCCGCACCTTCTCTTCGGGCGTGTAAAGGGGACGGGGCTGGGAACGCGCCACGTGGGGCTCCGGTCAGAGGGTTTCGGTCCCGCGCACCCGGTTCCTGACGGGGCGGCCGACGATCTGGCCAGATAGTAAGCCTGGCCCGAGGGAGATGTCAAGAATTATTGACGTCGAGCAGACTGGACATTATTGAAGAGGTAGGGGTCACGTTCGAATCGTCCCGAAATCGAGTGCTTGCATGCCTTCGCGACGACACCTAGCATGGAGTTCCTGCCGAGCCCCTGGCAGCGTCCATATTGACACCCGGCTTCGAAGGAGGGACCGGTCATGCACTCTGACCCCTCGCCCACTCTCACCCCTCGCACCCTCCGCCGGCGCAACGCCAGCTTCATCCGTGAGTCGGACCTTGCGGTGCGTGAGGCGGAGCGCGTGAACCGGATCGCTCTCGGCCCGGTGGAGATCGAGCTGGGAGCGCTGCCGCTGCTCTGGACGCCGGCAATGGACGGGACCCGTCCACTCCTGAGCCAGGAGGTCGACCAAAAGGATCTGGATGACTTCTTCGAGGTGATCCGCACACGCGACAATGATGCGGTGGATCGCTTCGTGGCGGGGCTCATTCGGCGGGGGGTGACCCCGGAGAGCATTCTGACGTCCCTGATCCCACCCACGGCCCGCGACATGGGTGAACGGTGGGAGGACGACAACTGCGACTTCGTCGAGGTCACCCTGGTCCTGGGACGACTCCAGCGACTCGTCCGGTCCACACTTCGCAAGATCCCGGCATCCGCGGGATCCGTGGGCCCGACCCATCGACACCAGATCCTGCTCACTGCACTCCCGGGACAGCAGCACACCCTGGGGCTGCTCATCACCTCACACTTCTTTCGCCTCGAGGGCTGGGGCGTGGAGATGGGTCCCCCGTTTCTCGACGGATCCACGGCGGACCGGGTGGCCCACATGCATTTCGACGTGGTGGCCTTCTCCGTCGCCACCTCATCGGCGCTGGACGATGTGGCTCGGGAGATCCGCCAGGTGCGGCGGAAATCCCGGAACCGGGGGGTGGGGATCCTGGTGGGGGGGAGCGCCCTTTCGCGGGTTCCGGATCTGGTCGAAAGGGTCGGTGCCGATGCGTCGGCTCCGGAGGCCAGACTCGCCCCGGTGGTGGCCAGGGCCTTTATCTAAGTCTCGAATTGACTCAGTTTTCGTGCTTGGTCATTACATAAATTCATCGCCTCGTCCGGGCATGCGGAGTCCTCCTCCGTGGCCTCCGGAGAAGGGGTTCGCCGTGAACAGAATCTTCCAGGCATCGGCCCGGACCCCGGAAGGGGGCACGTCCTCGATCGTCGACCGACTGATTCAGGCGTCCTCCGACCTGGCCATCCTCATCGCCGGTGACGGCACCATCGAAGAGGTGCACCTGGGCAAGGCCTTCGCGCGGGAGCGCGCCGACGAGTGGCTCGGCCGAAGCTGGGTCGACACCGTCACATCGGACACACGCAGCAAGATCCGCTCGCTCCTCGACGAGGTGAAGGACGTAGAGATCTCCCGGTTCCGACAGGTGAACCAGGTGTTCGCCGACGGCATCGAGATCCCGGTCAGCTTCACGGTCCTCCAGTTCGATGGGAAGGGACGCGTTCTGGCCCTGGGCCGTGACCTTCGAGCCCTCTCGGATCTCCAGAAGCAACTCGTCGACGCGCAGCAGGCCCTGGAGCGGGACTACTGGCGCCTTCGTCAGGTCGAGACCCGCTACCGACTGCTCTTCCAGAAGTCATCGGAGGCGGTGCTCTTCCTGGAGGCGGGCAGCCGTCGGGTGGTCGACGCCAACGAGGCGGCGGGCAGGGCCTTCGGACTCCCCCTCCGGGAGCTGATGGACCTCCGAATCCCCGAGGGTCTGGACCTGGAGCCCGAGGAGACGGAGAAGCTTCGAAGTCACCTCGCCGCTGTGGCCACATCCGGAAAGGCGGAGCCCATCACCCTCACGCTGAGCGACGGAGCGGTCTGGGACTTCCATGCGTCCCTGGTGCGAGAAGACCGGGATCAGATCTTCCTTGCTCACCTGAGCCCCACCGGCAGTGTCCCCGATAGCGTCGACGAGCGCGAGAAGCGTTGGGTACAGCTTCTGGAGAACGCTCCCGATGGATGGGTCGTCACCGATATGGACGCCCGGGTCGTCGCCGTGAACCGAGCCTTCCTGGATCTCGTCCAGCTCTCCTCAGAGGAGGAGGCCCTGGGTCAGAGCCTGGGGAAGTGGCTCGGTCGTCCGGGCGCCGACCTGACCGTGCTCCTCGCCAACCTCCAGAAGTTCGGAGTCGTGAGACTCTTTCCGACGACACTTCTCGGGGAGTTGGACATGGACACCGAGGTGGAGCTCTCGGGGATCCTGCTGGAAGAGGTGGATCCCCCGGTGGTGGGCATCGTGGTCCGAAACGTGAGTCGCCGACTGGCTGTGGATCGAGGGGCTCGGCGAAACCTGACCAGCACCATGGATGAGCTGACCCATCAGGTCGGCAAGGTCTCGCTGAAGGAGTTGGTGCAGAACACCACCGCCGTGGTGGAAGCGCACTTCATCGAGGCCGCTCTGGAGCTGACCGACGACAACCGAACCGCCGCCGCCGAACTCCTGGGCGTAAGCCGCCAGAGCCTCTATACCAAGCTGCGACGCTACAACCTGGAGGGACCGAGCCGGGACCGGAATTAGGAAGAATGCTTCTCCGTGGCGCCAGCAACGCCGGCCGCGGAGGTTTTTTTTCGGCCCTGAGTGTCTAATTTTCTTGACAGACCATTCCGTCATCTCAAGATTACACGTGAGTCGCCGGCGGCTCCCGGAGCCCGGTGCGGTGCTGGAGCTCTTCAAGCCCGTCACCTGGTTCCCCCCCATGTGGGCGTTCCTCTGCGGAGCGATCTCCTCGGGGGTGCCGCTGGACTCGCGGTGGCCCGTGACCCTCCTGGGGATCCTGGTCGCCGGTCCCCTGGTCTGCGCAAGCAGCCAAGCAGTGAACGACTGGTTTGATCGGGAGGTGGATGGGATCAATGAACCGGACCGACCCATTCCCTCCGGTCGTATCCCTGGACGCTGGGGACTCGGGCTGGCCATCGGCTGGACCGCCGTATCGGCCGCCGCAGGATACCTTCTCGGGACCTGGGGCTTCGTTGCGACCCTTCTGGCCCTTGCCCTGGCCTGGGGCTACTCCGCCCCGCCACTCCGGTTCAAACAGAATGGCTGGGTGGGAAATCTGGCCGTCGGAATCTCCTACGAGGGACTCGCCTGGGTCACAGGCGCCGCGGTCCTGCTCGGAGGGGCTCTCCCCAGCGGAGAGATCCTTCTCGTCGCTCTCCTCTATAGCCTCGGAGCCCACGGGATCATGACCCTGAACGACTTCAAGGCCATTGAAGGCGACCGGGCCATGGGGATTCGCTCCCTCCCGGCCATGCTTGGAGCCCAGGGGGCGGCCCGGGTGGCCGTCGCGGTCATGACGGCAGCCCAGATCGTGGTCGTCGGTCTCCTGCTCTGGTGGGGTCGTCCGGTCTTCGCCATCGCCATCATCGGCCTCTTGACGGTCCAGCTCCTCATGATGATCCGGTTCCTGGGCCAGCCTCGTGACCGGGCGCTCTGGTACAGCGCGCTGGGTGTGCCCCTCTACGTGTCCGGGATGATGGTCACGGCCTTTGCCCTCCGAGGTGGCCTGTGAACTCGGCGACACCTGTCCGGGGCCTGAGTTGGGCCAGCATCGCTCGCCTGGCGTTGGTCCAGGTGGCCATCGGGGCCGTGATGGTCATCATGACCTCTACTCTGAATCGGGTCATGGTGGTGGAGCTCGGGCTCGCAGCCGCCGTACCCGGCGCCCTCGTGGCCCTGCACTTCGCCGTTCAGCTCCTGCGTCCACGCATGGGCTTCCACTCGGATACCGATGGTCGCCGGATCACCTGGATCGTGGGCGGGATGGGCATCGTCGTCCTCGCGGGTGTCGGCGCTGCGGCCGCCACCGCGCTCATGGAGACGAACGCCGTCCTGGGGATCGCCGCGGCGGCGCTGGCCTTCTTCTTCCTCGGCGCCGGGATCAGCGCCTCGTCCACTCCCTTCCTCGCCTACCTGGCGGAGCGGGTCGACGAGCGGAGGATGGCGGGAGCCGCCGCCCTGACCTGGATCATGATGATCGCCGGAATGATCGCCACCGCCGGAATCGGAGGCTTTCTCCTGGACCCCTTCTCATACGGCCGGATGGTGGCCGTCACGGCAGGGGTCTGTGCGGTGGCCATGCTCTTCACCCTCGTCGCGGTCTGGGGGCGACGAGACGGCATCGTGGTCGACGCCTTCCGGGGCACCCATGGAACGAGCCCGCACGACGTCTCCTTCCGGGAGGCGTTCTCGGCCATGTGGGAGGATCCCCAGTCCCGGCGATTCGCCACCTTCATCTTCGTGGCGATGCTGGCCTACTCTGCCCAGGAGATCATTCTGGAGCCCTTCGCCGGAGCCATCTTCGGGATGACCCCCGGGGAGTCCACCCGGGTGGCCGGGATGCAGCATGGCGGGGCGCTCCTGGGGATGGCTCTGGGAGCCTACGGGGCTTCGCGGTTCAGCACCCTCGAACGCTGGTCCGCGGCGGGATGCATCGGATCGGCGGTGGCGCTGGTGGCCCTGGCCGCCATGCCCCTGCTTGGCTGGGTGGAAGGCATGAAGATCGCCGTCTTCGCTCTCGGTGTGGCCAACGGCGTCTTCGCCGTGGCCGCCATCGGAGCCATGATGGGACTCACGGTGAAAGGAAAGGTCGGAGGCGCGGGTCTGAGGATGGGATTCTGGGGAGCGGCCCAGGCCATGGCCTACGGACTCGGCGGCCTCATGGGGGCCGTCCTCTCCGACATCGCCCGAACCGTCCTGGGCTCTCCCACCGCCGGGTACGTTCTGGTGTTCCTCCTCGAGGGTGTGCTCTTCGTGGTCGCCGCCTGGATCATCGTCGGCGTCGCGAGCTCGGCCCGGCGCGCCACCGGACCTCCAGCCCTGTCCACCCAGGAGCCCGCTCTGGTCGGGGGTCTTACCCTCTCGGAGTCCGGCCGATGAGCACCACGGCGAGGACGCGCGCCTCGGGGGCCACCAGGCTCCCGGTCCTGGGTCGGAACGGGGTCATGACGCCGGAACTCCGGGAACCCGAGTATCGAGATCTCTGCACGGACTGTGGCGTCTCCCGGAGCTCCGATCCCCACCGGTGCGGCAGTGTCTGCCAGTTCATCCGTCCCCGGTACGCCGAGCTAGAGGCCCAGGTCCATGGCAGGACCCGGGACCGTTCCCGGCCCGACGAGCTCCACTTCGGCCCCTTCCTCCAGATGGCGCGGGCCCGACTGACCCCGCCCCTGGAGGGGGCCCAGTGGACGGGGATCACCACCCGTCTGGCCGAACGTCTTCTGGAGGAGGGACGGGTCGACGCCGTCCTGGCCACAGCCTCCCATGAGGACGACCGGTGGCGGCCCCGCCCCGTCCTCGTCACCGAGGCCAGTGGAATGGCGGCCTGCCGGGGGATGAAGATGGGCTATTCTCCCCTTCTGGCCCTCCTGGACGACGCACGCGAGATGGGGTTCACCCGCCTCGCCGTCGTGGGAATCCCCTGTCAGATCCATGCCCTCCGTGCCATGGAGAAGGAACTGGGGCTGGACGCGCTCTACGTACTCGGGACTCCCTGCAGCGACAACACCACCACCGAAAACTTCCACGCCTTCCTGAATCGGCTCTCCGAGCGGCCCGACGAGATCACCTATCTAGAGTTTCGCGCCGACTATCACGTGGAGATCCGCTTCAAGGAGGGCCAGGTGAGGGAGATCCCCTTTCTCCAACTCCCCCTTTCGGACCTCCCGGACAACTTCTTCCCCATGACGTGCAAGAGCTGCGTCGACTACGTGAACGTCCTCTCGGACCTCACCGTGGGCTACATGGGCGGAGACGGCGACCAGTGGATCCTGGTCCGAAACGAGCGAGGCCAGGAGATGCTGGAGCTCCTGGGCGATGAGATCGAACTGGAAGCACCGATGAGCAAGGGACGCCGCAAGGGCCCGGTCAAGGGATTCATGAAGGCCGTACAGCGCAGCGCCGACGGCCTCCCGCTCAGGAAGACGCCTCAGTGGGCCCGTCCCATCGTGGCTCGCCTGATGCCTCTCCTGGGTCCTCGGGGCACCGAATTCGCCCGAGCTCGCCTCGAGATGAAGGCCGTGGAAGCCATCATCCAGCTCCGGCGGCACCATCCCAGAAGAGTGAAGCGCATGGTCCCTCCCCACGTCTGGGAGCTGGCCAACCCGTATGGACTACAGCCAGAAGCGAAGGAGGAACCGAGATGAAGAAGGTAGACGCGATCGTCGTAGGCGGAGGGCCTGCCGGGGCCACAGCGGCTCACGAATTGGCGCTGGAGGGCTACGAGGTGGTCCTGCTGGACCGGGCCGGCCGTACGAAACCCTGCGGCGGTGCCGTGCCCCCTCGCCTCCTCGAGGCCTTCGACGTCCCGGAGTCCCTCCTGGTGAATCGAGTGGACACGGCCCGGATCCTCTCACCGAGGGGGAACTCGGTGGACATTCCGGTGGGCGACGGCTTCGTGGGGATGGTGGATCGAGGACCCTTCGATGAATGGCTCCGGCAGAGGGCCGTGTCCGCCGGGGTCACCCGGCTCACGGGCACCTTCAAGTCCATCGAACGATCCCCGGACGGGACCGCCCGCATCCACTACACCGAGGGCTCCAGCCGACATGGGGAAGAGCGATCCATGGAGGCCCGCCTGGTGGTTGGAGCCGATGGGGCCCTCTCCCAGGTGGCGCGCCAGGCCATCCCCGATTCCGGCCGGGGCGCCTTCGTCTTTGCCTACCACGAGATCATCGAGTCCCCCGCCGAGGCATCCGAGACCTTCGGTCCCGAACGCTGCGATGTCTACTACCGCTCCACCCTATCCCCGGACTTCTACGCCTGGGTCTTCCCCCACGGAGACACCACCTCTGTGGGGACCGGCTCCTCGATCCGGGGCTTCGACATGCGTGGGGCCATCAGCCAGCTCCGCGAGAGCACGGGGTTGGCCGACGCCGCGACGATCAAGAAGGAGGGGGCCCCAATTCCGCTTCAGCCCCTGCCCAAGTGGGACAACGGCAAGGACGTGATCCTGGCCGGAGACGCCGCCGGAGTCGTGGCTCCCTCCTCGGGTGAGGGAATCTTCTACGCCATGACCGGTGGTCGACTGGCCGCCCAGGCGGGGCACGAAGCCCTGGAGAGCGGGAAGGGAAAGGTGCTGGCCCGGGCCCGACGTCGTTTCCTGCGGACCCACGGCCAGGTCTTCTGGATCCTGGGAATCATGCAGCGCTACTGGTACACCACAGACCAGCGCCGGGAGCGCTTCGTGCGGATCTGCGAGGATCGGGACGTCCAGGAGCTCACCTTCGAAGGCTACATGCAGAAGGAGCTCGTCAAGGCCCGTCCCCTGGCCCACGCACGGATCTTCTTCAAGAACATCGGACACCTGACCGGACTGGTATCGGCATGAGTTCACTCCCGGCCCGACCCCTATCGGCGTCCCAGGTCGAACCCCTGCGTTCGGGCGACCTGACCCGGGACTTCTCCGAGCAGGTGTTCCCCGCCCTGGAGCGGGAATTGACCCGTGCCACGGTGAACGATCCAGGGCTCCCGGCCGGCCTGGAGGACGCGCTCCGTCGCGCGGTGGGAGTCCCCGGCGGCGGCGGTCGCAGGTGGCGTCCCCTTCTGACCCTGGCCACCGCCCGGGCCTGCGGACGTGAGATCCACGAGATCCTGAGTGTGGCCGTGGCGGTGGAGTTGACCCACACGGCCTCGCTGGTCCTCGATGACCTTCCCTGCATGGACGACGCTGGAGAGCGTCGGGGTCTTCAGGCCACACACCGTCGGGTGGGCAGTGCGGGAGCCATCCTTCTGGCCATCGGTCTCCTGGCTCGAAGCGCAGAGCTGCTGGCCACCGCTCCGCGGGGCGGAGCGGACCTGGCCGGAGCCTGGGGTCGATCCTTCGGGCTCTCCGGAATGGCTGGAGGCCAGGCGGTCGATGTGACGGGCGCCTTCCAGACCGGCGGACATGCTCGACGCCTCCACCGCAAGAAGACGACGGACCTCTCCTCCTTTGCGGTCTGGGCCGGTGCCACGGCAGCCGGCGCCGGCGACCGCACCCGGCAAGCGCTCTATCGTTTTGGCCGGGACCTGGGCTGGGCCTATCAACTGGCCGACGACGCCCGGGATCTCGAGGAAGATTCGGCGCTGGGGCGAGGTCCCGGAGGGCGGCGGCCTCAAGAACAGGCCTACCGCCTTCTCGGGCGGGCTCGGCGCCGACTCCGGGAGGCCCCCGGACTGACGACCGAGGGAAGGCAACTCCTCGACGAACTGGGAGGGCAGATCGTAGGTGAGCCCTCCCCGACCAGAGACTGGAACCAGGGAGACTCGACGTGCTGATCTCCGTAGGACTGGACTTCCGATCAACGACGGTAGCCGAACGGGAACGGTGGGTGATCCGCGATGAGGATCTCCCCCGCCTCTACCGCAGCCTCCAACGGGCGGGCGTGAAGGAACTCGTAGCCGTGCGGACGTGCAACCGGACCGAGCTGTACGCCTGGGACGACGACCGCGAACCCGATGCGGGAGCGCTGCTCTCCCTCTGGGCACGGGTCGTCTCGGCCGGGGAGCTCCCCCGAAGCCAGGTGGTGGTCCGTCGTGAGACCGCGGCAGGCGAACACCTCTGTCGGGTCAGTTCCGGACTGGAATCCCAGGTTCTGGGAGACATCCACATCCTGGGACAGATCCGGAACGCCTACCGAGAGGCTGTGGAGCACGAAGGCGTGGGAACCCACCTCCGCCGACTCTTCGATTCAGCCCTTCGCGCCGGAAAGCGGGTGCGCACTGAGACCGAACTCATGGCCGGACGCAGTTCGGTGGGCTCCGAGGCGGCCAGAGATCTTCTGAACCGGGTTCCCCGGGACAGCACCGTCATGGTCGTGGGGTGTGGAAAGGTGGGCTCCCACGCCGCTCGCACCCTGGCCCAGTCCAAGCACCACCGCGTGGTCCTGGTGAACCGGACCTTCTCCAGGGCCGAGACCCTGGCCCGGGACTGCCAGGTGGAAGCGGCTCCCTACGAAGAGCTGGGCCGGCTCCTCGAGCAGGTCTCCGGAGTTGTAGTGGCCACCGGGGCCTCCTCTCCCATCCTCCACGCCAGAGATCTCACCGCTCTTTCGAGTCGGGCGGATGAACTCGTGATACTGGACGTCGCTCTTCCGCGGAACGTGGCTCCCGACGTGGGAGCGCTTCCGGGGGTGACCCTTCGGGACCTGGACGATGTCCACCCCGAGGCGAATCAGGTGGAGGAGGCGCGCCGCGAAGCCATCCCGGCCGCCGAAGAGGTGATCCGGCAGGAACTCGCAGGATTCCAGGAGTGGTTGGCGGGGATGGGGGCCAGTGAGGCGCTTCGGCCCCTTCGGGAGCTCCTCCTCGAGGTCACCCGTCGTGAAGTCGGCTATACCGCCCGCGAAGAGGACGAGGTGGATCGTGTGGCCCGACGAGTGGCCGCCAAGGTCATGGCCCGCCCCATGATCGCCCTGCGGGAATCAGGACTCGGTGACGAGGAAGTCCGCGTTGTGACGCAGACGCTCCATCGTCTCTTCGGAGAGGGCCCGAGGAATGGGAACGGCGTGGCGCCGGCCTATCCCTCGAACGGTCACTCATAAAGTTGAACTCTCGGGTCCTCGCGGACCCACCCTCTGACCAGGAGATCCCCATGCCAGGCCTCCAGAGCAATACGGATTCACCAGAGCCCCCTCGGGCATACCCCGCCGCGGGCACCCGGCTGGCTCTTCGGAGCACTCCCGGTCGACTCCAGGAGGCGGTCGAGAGCGCTCCTCTTCGCGCTCGGGTTTCCCAGTGGATGCAGCTCCTCCAGGAGACGCTGACCGACTTCTTCGAGGACAAGGATGGAGGAGGCCGCTTCGCGGAAGACGCCTGGCTCCGTCCTGGAGGAGGAGCGGGGCTTTCCCGGGTGCTCATCGATGGCGAGACCTTCGAAAAGGTGGGTGTGAACCGCTACACCGGGGGAGGTCCCATCCCCGCTGAGCTGGCGACCCGACTCGGCTCCACCCGGGCCAGCACCGGACCGGTGCGGTTCTTCGCCACCGGGGTGAGCGTCGTCTGCCATCCGGTGAGTCCCCTCGTCCCCATCGTTCACATGAACGTCCGGTACTTCGAGCTGGAGAACGAGAAAGGGGAGCGGCTCGACCACTGGTTCGGCGGGGG
>SL_3KL_010_SEDDRAFT_10002474_pt1 | contig 16877 bp, 10 predicted proteins | sample SodLakKL_010_SED_2_FD_10381 | JGI IMG/M metagenome (IMG submission 10381) | reverse complement strand
GCCAGCCCGATCCCCCGCGGGGACGGACTGGCGCTGGCCGATTTCGGTTGGATTGAATCTGGTATCAGCACGAACCGATGATGAAGCAGTTGCTGGTTCGCTCGGTCTGAGCGATGGGGAAGTAAGTGCCGGGGCGGGTGACAGCCTCCTGGCTCGAACTCCAGAAGGGAGACTGGGTCCCGAAGCGGTAGTGGTCGCTGAGGCGGCGCCCGGTGTTGTAGAGGGTGGCCTTCCTCGAGTGCTTCAGAAGTTCCAGAGCATCCATCTGCCCATCATACGGCGTCAGTCCATCCTGCGCACGAAGGGCGTTGATGTGAGTGGTGAACCCCCCCTCATCACCGGCGGCCAGCGCGGCCTCGGCCAGGATGAGACGCATCTCCCGGGTCGACGTCACCGTGATGTAGCCGTACTGCCGTGCCCCCGCAGCGTCGAGGATGATGCGCTGGGCCACCGGGCTCGTGACCTCGTCGATGGGGTCCTGGAGCGTGACCGCAGCCACCTGTTTGTCATCCTCGGTGGGCGACACGTATACGTCCGAAGGACGGAGCTCCAGGCGCTCGTTCACCCAGGCGCCCCAGTTGTTGTCTACCGTCCCGGAGCTGAACTCCAGGTCGAAGCGCCAGTTTCCTTCCGCAGCGCTGACCACCGCCTGGGCGTCGGCCACCGCCTGGGCGTCATTCACCAGGGGATTCCCAGGGGTGCTCCCCGCCGGGGTCAGCATGGAGCGGACCGCTTTGGCGTGATAGGTGCGTGCCCGCTGGGCCCGAATTTTCATGGCCAGATCCGCATTCCCCTCGGACTGGGCGATCTCCAGCCCTCGGTCCAGGTTCTGAATCGCCTGGTCGTAGAGGGACGGGATGTTGTCGGGGCCGATGGGGGCCGAGACCTCCTGACGATCCGAGATCACGAAGTCTTCCCAGAGGTCGGCCACCTGGGTGTAGATCATGCCCGAGTAGAGGTGGGAGCGGGCCAGGAGGTTTCGGTTCCCCAGCGTGCCATCATTGTCGAAGATGGTCAGCTGCCGCACGGCCTCGTCGGCCATCCAACGTCCCTCAGTGATGAAGGGCCAGGCCGCGTCGGTGAACTCGTTGGAGGCATCGCGGAGGCCTCCGGCCTGGAGCTGGAGCCAGGCGTTCCTGGAGCCGGTGAANTGAAGCTCATCGGAGGCCGAGCCGTGGAGCAGGATCATCTGCCCCCAGGCACGGGTCACGGTGGCCAGGGCCCCGTTGGCCAGCGCCCCGGCCGCAGCCGGCGACTCCAGGTCCTCCTGGACCAGGCTGTTGGGGTTGTCCACGTCCAGGAGCCCGTCGCATCCGGCCACTCCCACCAGGAGGGCCAGGAGGAGGGCCGGGAAGGCCCCCGGTCGAAGGGTTCGTCGAGGGCGGGCGTGGGTCGATCCCCGCCGCCCCTCTGGGTGTCGTCGAATCATCGTTCGCTCGCTCCAGTTGGGTTGAGACTGCTCGGCGGGGCGCATCAGAAGCTCGCCCGGACGGCGAAGGAAACCCGGCGCGGGAGGGGTACACCCCACGCCACCACCCCATCTCCGAAGTTGTTTGTGAGTCCACCGCCGTCACCTCGAGACGCGAAGTTCAACTCCGGGTCGGTCCCGGGGAACTTGGTCCAGAGGGCCAGATTCCGGCCTGCGGCGGTGACTGAGAGGTTCGACGCCCCGAAGCGTTCTGCGAGGTCGCTGGAGAACCGGTAGGTCAGGCTCACCTCACGGAGCCGGAGCCAGTCGGCTTCATGGATCTCGTTCAACCCGTCGTAGGGCGACAGGCCCTGAAGCTCCCGGACCCAGGTGTTTGCCGCCTCGACGCGCTGCTCCGTGGTCGAGTTCGGATTCAGCATGGTGGCCTCGACCTGCGCGGCCCTCAGGTTGTTGCGACCGATGAGGGGGTGCTGCCTGCGGAAGGCCCCGTCCAGATCGTGGATGTGGAAGTTTCCGAAGCGGTACTCGAAGAGGGTGTTGAGCGAGAAGTTCCCGTAGAAGGTCATGTTGGCACCGAACGAACCCTGCCAGTCGGGCACCGGCTTCCCGATGTAGTGGAGAAGCATTTCCGGAGTCCCGCAGTCCAGGACGTAGGGCTCCAGGTCGCCGGGGTTGATGGGGTTTGCAGCCAGCTGGGTGAGTTCCGCGTTCGAGAGGGGCTGACAGTTCCCCAGGTGGCCGGGGAACTCCACCGACTCATCCAGGAACGGGCCGAAGAACGCGCCCGGGTGATACCCCTCCTCGGTGAACTGCCGGTAGCGGGCGTAGGAGCCACCCACCTTGAGCGCCGGAGCGTCGCCGAGGTCGGTGATCTCCTCGCGGATGAAGGCGGCGTTCGCGAAGACGTTGGCCGAGAAGTTGGGACGGGTCACGGCCACCATGTCGGCTCCGAACTCCAGACCCCAGGACTTCATCTCACCGATGTTGTCCAACTGGGGAAAACGGAAGCCCCCGGAGGTGGGGAACTGGCGGTCCACCAGGACGTCGGTCACCGTCCGGTTCCAGTAGGTGAAGTCCAGGGAAGCCCGGTCCTGGAAGACTCCGACCTCACTTCCCAGCTCCCATTCCAGGGAGACTTCGGGCCTCAGGTCCGGGTTGCCCAGGTTGTCCGGAGCGACTCCCGAACCCTCGAGGGAGGCCAGGGGAGAAAAGGTGGTGAACTGGTCGAACGCACCGGGCTGAAGGCCCGACTGCCCCAGAGCGGCCCGGATTCGCAGGGTCGAGACCAGGTCCGAGTTCCAGCCGTCGAGCTGGCTGGGTATGACCGAGGTGCTCACCTTCGGATAGAAGGCCCCCCCGGAGGTCTCCCCGAAGGCGGAGTGCTGGTCGAAGCGCCCACCCACCGTGAAGAAGGCGAAGTCCCGGAATCCGAACTGGCCCTCACCGAGGAGCCCCACGTTCGACTGTTCGGAGAAGTTCTCCTGCACCGACTGAAGGGCCCCGGCCTCGGTGACCTCGAGTCCAGGTCCCGGGAATTCGTTTCCGGATCCGACCTGGCTCTTGGTCTGAGTCAGGAACCCCTGACCCCCGGCGGTCACGTCCAGTGTCCAGTCGTCACCGAGCCCCGTGTTCCACCGACCCTTCACGTCCAGCGTCACCTCCCGGTGATTCCGATCGCTCACGGTCCGGGCGCCGAGGATGTTGGAGTTGGTGAAGTTGTCCACATTCCAGCCGAAAGGGAAGAATCGAGACGAGCGCTGGTTCACGAAGTCGATCCCCACCGTTCCATCCACGGCCAGGGACGGCGAGACCTGGTAGGCGGCCGTCAAAGCACCGCCGAAGCGCTGCACGTCCTGGTCGGTGAGGCGGTGGAAGTTCTCCCGGGCTGTGGCGAAGGCCGGCGAGCCGGTGATGTTCGAGGCCGTGGCCCGCTCCGGTCGGGAATTCAGGACGCTGGAGAGCACCCCGAAGATGTTGTTGTTGTTGTCTACCGTGGAGTGGTAGCCCTCGGTATAGCTCGAGGACACCCGGACCCGCAGGTCTTCCATGGGAAACAGCTCCATGTTCGCATTGAACTGGGCGCGCCAGTTCTCGTCGTTGGCGACCCGGAACCCCGGGGCCTGGAAGGCGGAGCCGTCGTAGGGCCCGTCCTCCAAGTGGTAGCGGCCGGATACATAGTAGGTGAGGGCCTGGGTCCCTCCGGTGATCGAACCCGAGTAGGTCTGGGCATGACCCGTTCCGAAGAACTGGGGGATCATGTTGACCTCGAAGGGCTCGTAGGGCTGGACGTCGAGGCCCCAGAAATTCCTGACCCCCTCCACGCCCTGGTCCCGGCTGCTGGGGGTCTGGCCGGTGACGAAACCGGCATGATTCTCGATACGGCTCAAGGGGTAGCGGGTGAGCCCCTGCTCCATCCCAAACGTATACGAGGCGGCACCGCTCTGGCCGCGCTTGGTGAAGATCTGGATGACCCCGTTGGAGGCCTGGGTCCCGTAGAGGGTGGCCGCCGCCGCCCCCTTCAGGATCTCGATCCGCTCGATGGACTCGGGATTGATGTCATCGAGGCGGGAGGGAGCCCCCCCTCCTCCCGCGCCCACGCCGGGTCCGAAACCTCCGGCGGCGTCGACGCGGACGCCGTCCACATAGATGACGGGCTCGTTGGACTGGGAGAGGGAAGCCGATCCCCGGATCCGGATCCGGGACCCCTCGCCGGCCATGCCTCCAGAGGTGAGCCCCACCACCCCGGGCTCCCGGCCCCCCAGCATCTCGGACATGCTGGAGATGGGTGAGGTTTCGAGTTCACCCACGTCGATGGTGGCGATCGTGTTCCCCAGGCGCCGCCGCTCCGTGGCCACACCGGCCCCGGTCACCACGATCTGGTCCAGCGCCAGGGTGGTCTGGGCGAGCTGGAAGTCCAGTTCGACCGTTGCGTCGGTCGAAACGCTGGTCTCCTGCTCCACCGCCCGGAAGCCGATGAGCTCGGCCCGAACCGTGACCTCACCGGTGGGGATGTTGCCCGAGATGGTGTAGACCCCCCTCGAGTTCGTGAGGGAGCCCATGCTCGTCCCCTGGATGGAGATCTGGGCGTTCACCAGGGGTCTTTGCGTCCCCGCCTCCGTCACCGTTCCGGTGATCGTCGCCTGCGCAGTGGCGTCAGCCGGTGACAGCGCCATGGGGAGCAGGAAGAGGAGGGTGAGTGCGAGCCAGCCCATGGGGGGCGGCTTGTGGTCCTGCCGATTGCGAACACTGAAGTGCATGTTGAGGACTCCTTCACCTCAAAGGTGATTCGAACATCGGGCCGGATTTCGCCGGAGACGAACCTGCCCTGATGCGCCTGACAGACTCCTTTCATCTATGGGCAGGTCCGGGGAATGTCAACCAACGATAAGAAAAAGAAGTGTCGGATTAAGGAAAACTTCAGATGAAGCTCCGAGATCAAAGCCNTGGAAGACTGTTGAAGCACTCGAGTGGCCATCACTGGGAACGCCAGGCCCATGGAACCAGGGCGGATCGCCGCAGGCATTGCGGACGAGCTACCTCCAGGCGAGCCTACGCCGGAGGCGGCCTATCGCCCCACCGGATTGGCTGAAGCGGTGGCTGCACGAAGCCCTTCGAGTGCTTCCCCTGCGAGACCTGCGAGCGCTGTGGAGGAGAGCCTGAAGGGCGTCGGGGGATCGGGGCGACGGATCGAGGGGTCCGCCGCCAGGAGGTGGGGAGGAGTCCGGCGGCTCTTCAAGGGGATCGTAATGCGAGGCGGAGCCATGCAGTCATGCTGAATCCGCCGCGTTCCGGATGCTGGCAGATTCCTGACGCGTCGGACTACCGGTTGGCCAGGAGGTCCTGGATGAGATCGGTGAGCTGGGGAACCCCGAAGGGTTTGTGAAGGAAGCGGACCTCCTTCCGATCCAGAGGGATGGGGGGGAGGTCCTCCGGATCATGACCTGACATGAAGAGACCTCGGATTCCCAGGACCTGGCGATTGAGCCGCTGCCACAGGTCGAAGCCGTCCATGTCGGGGAGTCGCACGTCGATGAGGACGAGGGTGACGTCCGGTCCACTGAGTGCGGCCAGCTCCAAGGCTTCAGCACCCGTGCCCGCCGAAACCACGGCGTGGCCGATCCGCCGGAGATGGGCTCCGATGGATTCGCGCAGCGCCGAGTCGTCCTCCACCAACAGAATCGTGGTGTGCTCGGGATTTCGCTCCTGGACCAGACCCTGGCGGTGGGCGGGCCACGTGACGGGAGGGAAGGCGGTTCCGGAGGTATGCATTTGCGGCAATGTTTTCCCGCCGGCCCGGAAATTTCTTCCGGGTCCTCCGACGAGGAGAGGTGGAAGGAGTCGGTCCCATCTTGGGTGTGCCCGGCAAAGCTGCAGAAAGTATACCAGTCTGTTACCGATCTCCGGCCCTCCCCTGGCACTCTGCGATGTACCCAGGCAGATTGAGGTTGGATCGGTTCGATCCGGTCAGTCCAGGTTCCCCACCCCGGAGGATTTCATGCGCGCGTCGACCGCACTTAGATCGTTGACCCTGTTTCGGCATCTGATGATTGCGGCCATTGCCGCCTTCGCCCTTTCCTGGCAGCCGGCGCTGGCTCAGCAGTCGAGCGTCGACAGGGTCCTGGACCTGGAGATGTACTGGGAGCTTCAGACAGTGGGGAGCCCCCAGATCTCACCGGACGGTGAGAAGGTCGTGTACACCCGGGGGTGGGTCGACAAGAAGAACGATCGGCGGCCTTCGGAGATCTGGATCATGGAGGCCGATGGAGACCGGAAGCGCTTCCTGGCGGAGGGCTCCTCGCCGGTCTGGTCCCCTGACGGGACCCGAATCGCCTTCCTGGCCTCGGGGGATCCCGATGGAAGTCAGATCCACGTGAGGTGGATGGACGATGAAGGGGCGGTGAGCCAGATCACGAGACTGGAGAATTCCCCGTCGGACCTGCGGTGGTCCCCCGACGGCGAGTACATCGCCTTCACCAGCTCGGTGGATGCCCGGGTTTCCTGGCCCATCGACATGCCCTCGGCTCCCGAGGGGGCGAGCTGGACGTCGGGGCCGAAGATCGTGGAGCGGGCCACCTACCGGCGCGACCGACAGGGATACGTGGACGACTCCTACACCCATGTGTTCGTGGTGTCGGCCGAGGGGGGTGCGGTGCGCCAACTCACCGATGGCGACTGGAATCACTCAGCCGCGGAATGGACTCCCGACGGGGAGGAACTCGTCTTCAGCTCCCTCCGGGTGGAGGAGGCCGAACTGGAGTGGCGTCACTCGGAGATCTATTCCGTGAGGGTGACCAGCGGCGAGATTCGCCAGCTCACGGATCGCCGGGGACCCGACTCCGGACCCCTGCCTTCGCCCGATGGCCGCTACATCGCCTACCTGGGAGACGAATGGCACGATGATACCTACCGGAACCGCAAGGTTCACCTCATGGGCCGGGACGGCTCGAATCCCCGAGTGATCTCGGGCGACTTCGACCGGGGCCCCAACTCACTCATGTGGGCGCCCGACGGGAGCGGCCTCTATTTCGCGGCCAACTCGGAGGGGAATCGGAACCTCCACTTCGTCTCCGTGGACGGGGGAGTTCAGGAGGTGACCGAAGGGGTCCATCAGATCTCGCCCGCCTCGATCAGCGACGACGGCCGGATCGCCGCCACCATCAGCTCCTTCCATGAGCCTGGCGACATTCACCTCATCCACCCTGATCAGCCCACCCGGATGGCCCGTCTCACCACGATCAACCGGGACCTGCTCCAACAGGTCACCCTGGGTGAGGTGGAAGAGCTCTGGTACGACGCCCACGACGACTGGGAGATCCAGGGCTGGGTGGTGAAGCCGCCGGACTTCGACCCCTCCCAGCAGTACCCGATGATGCTCGTGATCCACGGCGGGCCCCATGCCATGTACGGGGTGGGCTTCAACTACTCGTGGCAGGAGCACGCGGCCAACGGGTACCTGGTGCTGTACACCAACCCCCGGGGAAGCACAGGCTACGGAAGTGCGTTCGCGAATGAGATCAACAACGCCTATCCCGGTGAGGACTACGACGATCTCATGGCCGGGGTGGACGCGCTGATTGAGCGGGGATGGGTGGATGAGGACCGGATGTACGTCTACGGCTGCTCCGGAGGGGGAGTCCTCACGGCCTGGGTGGTGGGTCACACCGACCGCTTCGCCGCCGCCTCCTCCAATTGCCCCGTCACGAACTGGATCTCCTTCGTGGGGACGACCGATGGCGTCACCTGGTACCGGAACTTCGAGCACTATCCCTGGGACGATCCCTCGGAGCACCTGCGGCGCTCGCCCCTCATGTACGTCGGCAACGTCACCACACCCACCATGCTCATGACGGGGGAGCACGACCTCCGGACGCCCATGGCCCAGACCGAGGAGTACTACCAGGCGCTTCGCGTTCTGGGGGTGCCGACGGCCATGCTCCGGTTCCAGGACGAGTGGCACGGCACCAGCTCCAATCCTTCCAACTTCATCCGCAGCCAGCTCTACCTGAGAAGCTGGTTCGAGCGATGGGGCGAAGGCGAGCCTCGCACGGCGCAGGATCTGGACGGCAGCTGACGCCAGGAGATGGAAACGCTCGCAGGTAATGCCACGCCTGGAAGGGCGGATGGGCTCGAGGAGGGGACGGAGCACCGGAAGTACGGGACCTTCGCCGGGGTCTTCACCCCGACCCTCCTCACCATCCTGGGGGTCATCATGTACCTCCGGGAAGGGTGGGTCATCGGGAACGCGGGGGTTCTGGGTGGCCTTCTGATCATCGGGCTGGCCTTCGGGATCACCGCCGCCACCGGGCTGGCCCTCTCCTCGATCACCACCAATATCCGGATCGGGGCCGGCGGTGCCTACTCCATCATCTCGCAGTCCCTGGGGCTGGAGGTGGGCGGGAGCGTGGGTCTTCCTCTGTTCCTTTCCCAGGCCCTGGTGATCGCCCTCTACATCTTCGGATTCCGGGAGGGTTGGCTCTGGATCTTCCCGAACCATCCGGCCCTGGTGGTGGATCTCGCGGTCTTCGCCGTCCTCTTCGGGGTGGCGTTCGTCAGCGCGGGACTGGCCTTCCGGATCCAGTACGTGATTCTCGCGATCATCGCCGCCTCGCTCCTCTCGGTGGCGTGGGCGGCGGCCCAGGGATCCATGGTCTACGACCTCACCAACGTGGGGATCTGGGGGGATTTCGCCGGAGCTCCCGAGGACGACTTCGCCGGGGTGAGCTTCTGGGTCGTCTTCGCCGTCTTCTTTCCGGCGGCCACGGGGATCATGGCCGGGGCCAACATGTCGGGTGAGCTGAAGGATCCCCGCCGGAGCATCCCCCTGGGGACGATGGCGGCCATCGGGGTGAGTTTCGTCATCTATCTCCTGGTAGCCTACTGGCTGGCCCGCTCCGCCACCCCGCAGGAGCTCAGTCCAACTACACCATCATGGTGGATCGGGCGGCGTGGGGACCGGCCGTGGTGGCCGGGCTCCTCGGGGCCACCTTCTCGTCCGGGTTGGCCTCCATGGTGGGGGCCCCCCGGATCCTCCAGGCGCTGGCCCAGCACGGGATCATTCCTCGGGGTCGATGGCTGGGAAAGCGCAGCCGGATGGGGGAGCCCCGAAACGCCATCCTCGTCACCGGTGGCATCGTTCTGCTGGGGCTCATGCTCCGGGACCTCAACGCCATCGCCCCGCTCATCACGCTCTTCTTTTTGATCACCTATGCCATGATCAACGTGGTGGTCTTCACCGAGCAGAGCCTCGGTCTGATCAGCTTCCGTCCCTCGCTCAGGATCCCCCGGGTCGTGCCCCTCTTGGGCGGGTTGGGGTGCATCTTCGCCATGTTCATCATGAACCCCGGCTTCAGCCTCGTAGCGGTGGCGATGGTCATGGGGGCCTACCTCTATCTGACCGGACGTCACCTGGAATCGCCCTTCCGCGACGTGCGCAGCGGGCTCTTCTTTTCGCTGGCCGAGTGGGCGGCGAAGAAGGTGGCCACCTTCCCGCCCGGGAATCAGCGGGCCTGGAAGCCCAACCTCCTGGTGCCGGTGGAAGACCCGGTGGCTCTCCGGGGCTCCTTCGAGATCCTGGAGGGGGTGGTCTACCCCAAGGGCTCCATCGTCCTGGTCGGATTGAACGAGAGCGGCACCGACGATCTGTTGTCACAAGAGCTCTTTCCCATCCGGGATTCGCTCCAGTCTCGGGGACTCTTCGCCTCGGCCACCATCATCGACTACCACGGTCTGGCCGACGGACTCACCGTGGCCATGCAGTCCCTCCAGAGCGCCTTTTTTCGGCCGAACACCGTGTTCCTCACCTTCCCTCGAAACGAGCTCCAGGAGCGAGCCTATCCCGAGCTCATCCGAGAAGCCGAGCGCAAGGGGATGGGTGTGCTCCTCTACGCCCCCCATCCACGGGCCGGTCTGGGACGTCGCAAGGTCGTGAACGTCTGGACCCGGGACCGCAGTCCGGACTGGAGCCTCGAGTGGGATGTGGGCAATCTGAACCTGGCCATCCTTACCGCCTTCCTTCTGCGCAGAAACTGGGACGGAGACCTCCGGATCCTCACCGCCGTCTCGGATCCGGCTGAGGGAGGACCGGCCCAGGCCTACCTCGACCGGCTTGCGGAGCTGGCGCGATTGGGGCAGTGCGAGCGGGTGGTCGGCACCATCCCCTTCAGGAAATTCCTGGAGCATGCGCCTCCGGCGGATGTGAACATCTTCGGCCTCTCGCCGGACCTGAGCTTCGATTTCGCCCAGGAGATGGTGGAGCAAACCCAGTCCACCTGCCTCTTCGTGCGAGACTCCGGTTCCGAGAGCGCCCTCGCGTAGTGCCGCTCCCGAACGCGGTTCGTTCGACCTTGTCCGACCCGGCCTTTCCTTCGGCCTGGTCCAGGGTAGTTCGCTGGTGGCGTCCCCTTCTGGGATGGACGCTCCTCACCTGGGGTGGGGTGGTGCTCGTCCTCGTGCCCCTCTCGTCGGGCTTCCTGGCTCGAGGGTTCCTGAGGGGGGATCGGAGAGTGGTGGGAAACGAGGAACTCCTGGCCTGGGCCCTGACCCCCGGGGGCCTCCTCTACCTCCTCCTGGCCGGAGGGCTGCTCCTGGTGGCCGGTACGGTGCGATTCGCCGGGATCTTCCAGATCGTCACCGCCGAACTGGAGGGGGCGCGGGTGGATCTGCGGCGCACCGCCCTGGGACTGATCCCTCGACTTCCCTCGCTGGCGCGCCTCTGCGTGGGGGTCGTGGCGCTGGGGACCTTAGTGGCTCTCCCTATCCTGATGGTGCTGGGAGGCGTCTACCTCACCCTGCTGAGTGCTCACGACATCAACTACTACCTGACCATGCAGCCGTCGGAGTGGTGGTGGGCCGTGGGGCTGGGAGCCCTCGCCGTCCTGATCTGGGGCTGCGGAGTCCTGTATCTGGCCGGCCGAAGCCTCCTGGCTCTTCCCCTCTACCTGGATCATGAGGAACAGGGCGGGGCGCGAACGATCCGGCAGGCGCTGGCTACGTCCTGGGACCGGACCCGGGGGACGGGCGTCCGGCTCCTTCGGCTCATGCTGGCCGCTGCGCTCGGTTGGGGGATGGTCCGGCTCGCGGTAGATCTCCTGATCCTGGGAGGGCTGGGACTGGCGGTGGAGTGGCTCACGGGTGCCGTGACCTCACTCCGCGTCGTGGTCCTGCTCGTGTCCCTCCATCTGGTGGCCTCCGTTGTCGCCGACGCCGTGCTGGGGTTCCTGGGCTTCAGCTTCCTGGCCATCCTTCTCACCGGCTACTACTACCGGGCCACCGATCTACATCTCGATTCGGGCCCCGTCCTCCGCATTCGCGATCTCCACCGCCGGGCCGCACGCAGGCTTCTCCCCTGGCTTCGTCCCCGGCGCCTCATGCCCATCCTGATCGTGCTGTTCGGGGGGAGCTTCCTGCTGGGCGGCCTTCTGCTGGAACGGAGTCTGGCCACGATGGAGGTCCCCGGACCCGTCTTCATCTCGGCCCACCGGGCCGGGCCGCCGCCGGCACCGGAGAACACCCTTGCGGCCCTCGAGCGGGCCATCGAGACCGGGGCCGACTATTCGGAGGTGGATGTGCAGCTCAGCCGGGACGGTGAGCTCCTCATGGTGCATGACGCGGACTTCATGCGGGTCGCGGGGGATCCGCGTCGGGTGGCCGAGACCGACTACGAAGCGCTGCGGGAGCTGGTGCAGCGACCCGATGACGGGAGCCCGGTCGACGAGCGCCGGGTCGCCACCCTGGGCCAGTTCATGGAGCGAGCGCGAGGTCGAATCCATCTCATGATCGAACTCAAGTACTACGGGTGGGACGCCGAGCTGGCTCCGACGGTGGTCGACGAGGTGAGGCGGATGGGGATGGAGGAGGAAGTCGTCCTCATGTCGCTGGACCAGCGTGCGCTGGTCCAGCTGGCCGAACTGGCCCCGGACCTACCGAGGGGATACGTCTCCACCGTGGCCGTGGGGGATCCTGCCGGACTCCCAGTGGACTTCCTGGCCGTGCATGAAGCCCGGGCCGATCCCACCTTCATCCGGAACACCCGTGTGCCGGTCCATGTCTGGACGGTGAACGACGCCGCCCGGATGGCCCGGTACATCGACCGGGGAGTCGCCGGAATCATCACCGACGCCCCGGCCCTGGCCGTTCGGGTCAGGGAGGAGCTCGTCGCGCTCCCACCGGCGGCCAGGATTCTCCTTCAGGTCCGACCCTTCGTACTACCGGCTGCGGCTGGCGACGAGGATCGCTCCGGCCATGTGGCCCGTCCCGAAGCGGGTGGTGGCGGCGGAGGAGCTGATGAAGCGGATTTCGTCTATGGAGTTGGCGTCAATCTGCCGCAGGATGCCGATGGGCCCGTATCGGGTGCCGTCCAGGTACACGACGGGATACTGGGGCTGGGGATTCCGGATCGAGGTGGCTCCCCGGGATCGGAGCCACTGGGGCCGAAGCCGGTTGACCACCTGATGAGCATCGGAGACGGAGCTGGACAGGTCCTGGATCATCTCCAGGGTGATGGCTCCGGAGCCCCCAGAGCTGATCCGCTCCCCGGACGAGGCGCAGGCGCCGAGGAGGAGGGCCAGGCCCAGGGCCAAGACCGTTCGAAGTGATGAAGCGGCAGCTCGTTGGGAGCCGCTGCGGCGGACTGAGCGTGGCATGGCGACCTCCAGTGACAGGACAATGAAGTGAAAGATACGGCTCGTCCCACCGGATCTCAAATTCCAGATTGGATCCGGTGGCCGCCTTCGAGGTAGATGATCATGTGCCCATGGTACGAGCCGCGGGCGGCGGATCCGCCCCCTTCTCGACCCGTGACGAGGTCATCGGTATGGAGCTTACCGGCTTCCATCATCTCACCGCAGTTTCGGCCCGGATCCGGGACAACCTTCAATTCTACACCGAAGTCATGGGGATGCGCCTCGTCAAGCGGAGCGTGAATCAGGACGACGTGAGCGCGTATCACCTCTTCTACGCCGATCGGATCGGCACCCCGGGTACCGACCTCACCTTCTTCGACTGGCCGGCCCGTCCGGAGCGGCGAGGGACCCGAAGCGTGGTGCGGACGGGCCTGAGGGTCGAGGGCGAGGAATCCCTGCAGTGGTGGGTGGAGCGTCTCACGGACGCGGGCGTGGAGACTTCCGGGGTGGTGGAGCAGGGAACACGTTCCCTGGTCGAGTTCGAGGACCCCGAGGGCCAACGCCTGGCGCTGGTCGACGACGGCGGGATCGGAGACCCTCCCGAGATCTGGCCGGCCAGCCCGGTTCCCGCTCGGCATCAGGTCCGGGGGCTCGGACCCATCACCATGAGCGTCCCGGAGCTCGAACCCAGCCACGAGGTGCTCACCGGGGTGATGTCCATGACGCCGGCGGGAGAATACGAGATGCGGAACCAGCATGGTGTGGTCCACATCTACCGTATGGGAGGGAAGGGCCCCCATGCCGAGCTCCACGTGGCCGTCCAGCCCCATCTGCAGGTGGCCCGCCTCGGGGCTGGAGGGGTGCATCATGTGGCCTTTCGCACCCCGGACGACGACGAGTACCGGGGCTGGGCTGACCGGCTTGTGGAGATGGGCGTGCCGAACAGCGGGCCGGTGAATCGGTTCTATTTCCAGAGCCTCTACTTCCGTGAGCCCGGAGGAATCCTCTTTGAGATCGCCACCGACGGCCCCGGCTTCACCGTGGACGAGGCGGAAGAGACCCTGGGGGAGGAGGTTGCGCTCCCTCCCTTTCTCGAGCCGAGGCGGGCCCAGATCGTGGCCGGCCTCGAACCCCTGGAGTAGTGCATTGAGGTGGTTCGCCCCCCTGGTTCTGATGGCCGGCCTGCTCCTGGCTCCCATTCCCGGAGAGGCTCAGCTCAGCGAGACCGACTCCCTCACCGTTCGCGTGGATCGACTGTTCGCTTCGTGGGCACGGTCCGACGGGCCCGGGGCTGCGGTGGTGGTCACCGAGGGAGACCGAACACTGCATCTGAGCGGGTACGGGGCTGCGGTCCTCGAGCACCGGGTGCCCATCGAAGGACGGACCGTCTTCGACGTGGCCTCGGTGGCGAAGCAGTTCACCGCTTACCTCGTGGCGCTCATGGAGGAGGAGGGTCTCCTGTCGGTGGACGACCTGCTCCGTGACCACCTTCCCGAGTTCTCGGAGATGGCGGACGACATCACCCTTCGCCACCTTCTCCACCATACCGGAGGGCTCCGGGACTGGCCCGGTGCCCTCTTCCTCTCCGGATCCCTCTTCGAAGACGTCCTGACCTTCAATCAGATTCTCAGGATGGCCCTCCACCAGACGGATCTGAACTTCGCCCCCGGCACCGAACACGATTACTCCAACACGGGGTACAACCTCCTGGCCGAGGTGATTTCCAGGAGGGTCGGGCAGCCCTTTCCCCAGGTGGCGAAGGAGCGGATTTTCGAGCCGCTTCAGATGACCAGCACCCGGTTCCTGGCAAGTCACGGGGAAGTGGTTCAGCTCCGCGCCGATTCCTACGCGCCCGTGGGCGGGGGTGCCCGGGAGTACCGCAGGGTCGCTTCGAACCTCTCGGCCTGGGGTTCCAGTTCGCTGCTCACCTCGGCCGAGGACATGGCCCGGTGGATGATCCACCTCAATCAGCCCGGATCGAGCGCGGGCGAACGAGTCGTCGAGCGGATGGAGGAGCGTGGGGTCCTGACTGGAGGAGACACCATCGCCTACGGGTGGGGGCAGTGGGAGGGGGAGATCCACGGCCAGCGGGCGCTCCGCCACGGAGGCTCCTGGGCCGGGTACCGGAGCACGGTGGTCCGACTTCCGGATCGGGAGGTCGGCATTGCGGTGCTGGGGAATTCGGCGGCCCTGGATCCGGAATCGCTGGCGGAGGAGATCGCGGCCATCTACCTGGAGGAGACCGGATCCGCCACGGTGGCGCGAATCGCCCCCCCCCGACTGACCCGGGTGGAACCGGCCCGGGAAGGGGGTGCCGATGGTCCTCGAGGAGCGGACTCGGTCGGCGGATTCGAGGAAGGAGGTGAGGCGTCGGAGGGGCCCTGGTCTCCCACCACCGAGGAGCTGGGCGCCTACGCCGGGGAGTACCGCAGCCCCGAACTCTACACCTTCTATGCCATCCATACCGGAGATGGCGGCCTGGTGGCCACCCACTTCCGGCTGGGGAGCCAGTTCCTGCGTCCGGTGGCTCCCGACCGCTTCGAGAGCGTGGGCCTGGGAGACGTCACCTTTCAGCGGGACGGCGAGGGGCGGGTCATCGGGTTCACCTCCACTCGGCCCCGGATCCGGGATCTTCGTTTCATCCGAGTGCGTCCGTGACGAGACCCCGGGTACTGGTCATCGGGTCCGGGATCGCAGGCCTCTCCTTCGCCCTGAAGGCGGCCGAGTGGGCCTCGGTCCTGGTCGTGACCAAGAAGTCGCGTGCCGACTCCAATACGAACTGGGCAAGGGGGGGAATTGCCGCCGGGCTGGGCCCGGATGACGATCCGGCCCTCCACCTGGCGGACACCCTTCGAGCCGGAGACGGTCTCTGCCACAGGGACCGGGTCGAGGCGGTGGTCCGGGAGGGACCGGCGCGGGTTCAGGAGCTGATGGAATGGGGGGTGCGGTTCCACCGCGAGAACGGCGAGCTCTCCCTGGGGCGCGAGGGAGGACACTCTCGCCGCAGGATCGTTCGCGCCGGGGATCGCACCGGCCGGGAGATCGAGCGGGCGCTCCTCTCCGCGGTGGCGCGCCATCGGCACATCCGCCTGATCCAGCACCTGCTGGTGGTGGATCTTCTGGTCGAGGCGTCGCCTGAGGGCCGACGCTGCGTCGGGGCCGTCGCTCTGGATCACCGCCGGGGGGTCCAGGTGGAACTCAGGGCTCCCACGACCCTCCTGGCCGCCGGGGGAGCGGGACAGGTCTACCTCCACACCACCAATCCCACCGTGGCCACAGGCGACGGGATCGCCATGGCGTATCGAGCCGGGGCTCGGGTGGCCAACATGGAGTTCGTCCAGTTCCACCCCACCGCCCTCTATCCCACCGAAGATCCGGCCTTCCTCATCTCCGAAGCGCTTCGGGGAGAGGGGGCCTTGCTGCGACTCCAGGACGGCTCCCTCCTCATGGAGGGTCGGGATCCCATGGGGTCGCTGGCGTCCCGGGATGTCGTGGCTCGGGCCATCCATCAGGAGATGGGGAGGCGGCGGCAGAGTCACGTGCTTCTCGACGTCTCTCCCATTCCCAGGGCCACGATGGAGGCCCGCTTCCCCGGGGCGGTGGAGGGCTGCCGCGCCCGGGGGATCGAGCTGTTCGCCACGGGCATCCCCGTAGTGCCCGCGGCCCACTACATGTGCGGAGGGGTGGTCACCGACGAGATGGGGCGGAGCAGCGTGGAGGGCCTCCTTGCGTCGGGTGAGGTCGCCTTCACCGGGGTCCACGGCGCGAACCGCCTCGCCTCCAACTCCCTCCTCGAGGCAGTCGTCTTCAGCCATCGGGCCGCTGAGGCGGCCCGGAGCGCCGCGGAGCCCCCGGGTGGAGGCCCCTCTCGGGTTCCACATCAGGTCCTGGATTCACCCCACGGCCCTCCCGAGGGCCCCCTCGGACCCAACGCGTCCGAAGCCCTGACAGAGCGACGCCGACTCGTGCGGACCCTCATGTGGAATGACGTGGGCATCGTCCGGACGGACCGGGGGCTGACCCGGGCGGTGGATCGGCTGACCGCGCTTCGGGCTGAGGAGGAGGATCGATGGACCCGAGAAGGGTGGAGCCTCGCCGGTGTGGAGCTGCGAAACCTTCTCGAGGTGGCCCGACTCATCGCGGCCTCGGCCCTCCTGAGAAAGGAGAGTCGAGGGCTCCACTTCAATGTGGACCACCCGGAGAGGGACGACGAGCGCTTCCTGGCCGACACCACACTAGAAGGCCGTTGAAGAAGGGCAGGGACCACCGGGACGGGGTCTTGCGTGTTCTGGTCGAGGAGGGTCGCTGAAAGCGATGCACTAGCATCG
>SL_3KL_010_SEDDRAFT_10002473_pt1 | contig 16879 bp, 14 predicted proteins | sample SodLakKL_010_SED_2_FD_10381 | JGI IMG/M metagenome (IMG submission 10381) | reverse complement strand
AAGATAAAAGCCATTACCGGCGATCTGGAGGAGGGCGAGATCTACACGGGTACCGTCCGTTCCATCAAGGAATACGGAGCCTTTGTAGAGATACTTCCCGGCCGTGACGGACTGCTTCACATCTCTGAAATCGACCACAAGCGCATCAACAAAGTTACCGATGTGCTTCAGGAAGGAGATCAGGTTGAGGTCAAACTGCTCAAGGTGGAAGATGGCGGCAAGCTTCGCCTGTCTCGCAAAGCTTTGATTCCCAAAGAATAAGGGGTATTTAGCTGTGATATAAGGAGACGGTCGTCCCACTGGCATACTCTCGGGGATGCCGTTCAGCCTTTACGCAACAAAATAAAAGCGTCGTCATGTTTATGGCGGCGCTTTTTGTATATTTGGGCACTTGTACTGTTTGTGGCACTTCCCGTGCTTGTCAGATCACAGTTTCCCGATTGAATTTAAAAATTAAAACTTGCAAATGAGCACACCTGACCGAATTCAGAAAACCGTACTGCCCAACGGGCTGCGTGTCGTTACCGAATCGATCCGAACCGTGCGAAGTCTTTCAGTAGGCATATGGGTCAAAACAGGCAGTCGCCATGAGAAAGAACCCGAAGCCGGCATCACCCATTTTCTTGAGCATATGCTCTTCAAGGGGACCGATAAACGGTCCGCCTACGACATCGCACTAAGCATGGAGGCTGTTGGCGGCTACCTGAATGCTTTTACCTCGCCCGAGCTGACGTGCTACTATGCAAGATGTCTGGATTCGGAGCTGGATACCGCACTCGATGTGCTTACAGACATGGTGCTTCATTCCCGGTTTCCGGAAGACGAGATCGTAAAGGAAAAAAAGGTGGTGATCGAGGAGATGAAGATGTATCGTGACAATCCGGAAGATTTCATCTTTGAGGAGTTTCACAAGCAGTTGTTTTTGCCTCATCCGCTTGGACGACCGATCATCGGGTATGAATCAACGGTCTCAAACTTCAGCAGGGAATCGCTCTTTAGTTACATGCGGGAGCATTATCATCCACTCAATGTGATTATTGCAGTGGCGGGAAACGCGGACCATAATCAGGTTGTAGACCTTACCGAAAAATATTTTCAGCCGGTTGACAATGAGTTTGTTGCCAACGGAGATCAGCCCATGACCCCGTACAAGGCTACCAGGTCGCTCATCCGACGGCCTATCGAGCAGACCCATTTTATGCTCGGTCGACGGGCATTGTCGGCGGTTGACCCTGACCGGTACAAATTGCTGCTTGCAAATACCGTCCTGGGTTCCGGGATGAGCTCGCGCCTTCATCAGAACATCCGGGAAAAATACGGCTACTGCTACCACATTCAGTCGTTCATGGAAGCTTTTCGGGACAGCGGACTGTTTGGCATCTATGCCGGCACCGATCGGGGGTATCTCGATCATGTCAGGGACCTGGTGCTGGTTGAACTCCGGCGACTCAGTGATGAACGCATCCCCGATAAAGAGTTGAACGAGGCAAAATCACAGCTCAAAGGGAAACTGCTTCTTGCACAGGAAAGTATGAGTAACCGGATGACACGACTCGCCAAAAGCGAAATATTTTATGACCGTTATATTACACTGGATGAGCTGGTAGCTGAAATTGATAGTGCGGATGCAGAGCAAATTCGCAATCTTTGCGAGACCTATTTCGATGAAAAACAGTTTACAGAGACGGTTCTGATGCCTGAGGATAAGGAAGCGTCTTGATCCTCAAATAATTATTTCTATGGTTTACATCAACGAAATTCCGGAACATGCCGGCAAGCAGGTTACCCTCAAAGGATGGGTGTATAACATACGGACCAGCAAAAAGCTGATATTCATTATTGTAAGAGACGGATCCGGACTCTGCCAGTCCGTTGTAGCCCAGGATGACGTTCCGCAGGAGGTCTGGGAGAAGGCCTCACGGCTCCAGCAGGAAAGCGCCATTGAGATTACCGGTATGGTGAATGTCGATGAGCGCAGCATCGGTGGACACGAACTGCATGTACGCGATATCAACATATTTTCCATTGCAGAAGAGTACCCCATAACACCGAAAGAACACGGCATTGAGTTCCTGATGGAGCATCGCCACCTCTGGCTGCGCAGCCGCAAGCAATGGGCCGCCATGCGCATCAGAAATACCATTATCTATGCCATCCACCGTTTTTTTCAGGAGCGGGGCTTCATACAGATGGATGCGCCCATTTTTACAGGCAATGCCGCTGAAGGAACCACCAATCTGTTTGAAACGGACTACTTTGATCGCAAGGCATATTTGACACAGTCGGGCCAGCTTTACGGCGAGGCCATGGCCATGGCGCACGGCAAGATTTACACCTTCGGACCCACATTCCGCGCTGAAAAAAGCAAGACACGCAGGCACCTCACCGAATTCTGGATGATAGAGCCTGAAATGGCATTCTACGATCTGCCCATGAACATGGAACTGGCAGAGGAGATGATCGTCTTTATCGTTCAGGAAGTACTTGAAAACAATCGGGAGGAGCTTGAAATACTTGAGAGAAATGTCGGGAAACTCGAACACATCAAAGCGCCTTTTCCCAGAATCAGTTACACCGAGGCTGTCAAGAAGCTCAATTCTCCCGAAATGCAAGAGAAACTTGACACTATGAAAAGAGATCGAAAACGGGAAGCCGAAGAGCTTAAAGATGCATTGACTGCGCTTAATTCCGAGTTTGGCCAGGCAAAAAAGGGCCGAAAATTTCAAATCGACCGCAAGAGAGGGGAGATCAATGCCCGCCTCGACCAGATCGAGGAGGATTTGCGCAATATCCCGGTCTGGAAAAATTCAGCGCTTGGGAAAAAGTGGGGTGAAGATTTTGGCGGCAGCGACGAGACCCTGTTGACCATGGACGAGGTCACACCGGTGATGGTGTATGGATACCCGGCCGAAGTGAAAGCATTTTACATGAAGCGTGATCCCCAGAACGATGAAATCGCTTTGGGTGTGGACATGATCGCTCCGGAAGGCTATGGTGAGATCATCGGAGGAGGTCAGCGCGAAGATAATCATGAAATCCTGATGCAGCGGCTTAAGGAGCATAATCTACCGGAAGAGCAATTTCGCTGGTATCTGGAACTGCGCAAGTATGGATCTGTACCGCACTCCGGTTTTGGCCTTGGTCTGGAGCGCACGGTCGCCTGGTTGTGCGGGCTTCAGCATGTACGTGAAACCATCCCGTTCCCTCGCATGATGGGACGCCTCTATCCGTAACGGAAAGCACCAGCTTTGAAAAAAAACCTTGCCATGGCAAAAAAAACATCCAGCCTGGAACAATTCAAAGTATTTATGGAGGAGTTGCGTGGAACCGGGATCAAACCGGTCTACGCCTTTTTCGGGGAAGAGGGTTTTTTCCCTGACCGCCTGCAGGACGCAGCCATCTCTATTGTACCCGAAGAGGCCAGGGATTTCAACCTGGATGTGCTGTACGGACTTGAGGTGAAGGTGGATAAGGTGATAGACATTTGCCGCAGTTATCCGATGATGGCAGAACGACGGGTGGTTGTGGTACGGGATTTCATGAAAATGTTTGATGCCAGGCAAACCGGTACAGATCAGCAGGGAGGAGAAAAAGCCGATGGCGGACAATCGAATCTAAAGGGAACCGGTGCAGACTCAGACGTAAAGTCCCTGGATGGACCTGAGACGGGTGGCGGTACCGTGGGTGACCTTGTAGCGTATCTGAAACAACCAAATCCAACCACACTGCTTTTTCTTACAAGTGAAAAGCGGCCTGCCGCAAACAGTAAACTGGGAAGTGCGCTTAAAAAAAGTAAAACGGTGACGTCGCACACTTTCGATCCGCTGGAAGAGTTCCATTTATCGCAGTGGATTATGGACTGGGCATCAATCGAGCACAATCTGACATTTGAGGAGAATGCCGTTCCGCTTTTGGCTTTTCATGTGGGTAATCATTTGCAGCAGTTGACGGTTGAGATTGAGAAACTTGCTGCCAGTTGCAAGCAGGATAGACCGGTCAGTGTCCAGGATGTGAAAGATCTTGTCGGACTCTCCAGAGAATTCTCGATGTTTGATTTTCAGGATGCGCTTTTCGAACGCAACACCGGCAAAGCGATGATGGTTGCCCACCAACTCTTGCACAATGCAGATTCACCAGCCGGTGAGGTGATCAGAATCATAAGCTATTTGTACGGAACATTCGGAAAAATATGGCATATTCAGCGGCTGACCCGTAAGGGATTGTCACAAAAGCAGATACAGGAGTCGGTGGGAATAAAAAGCAATTTCTACTACAACAAACTGGCCAGGGCGGGACATAATTACCCGCTTGCTGCTTGTCCATGGCTGTTTGAAGTGCTACTCGATGCGGACAAGGCGATCAAGGGATTCAGCCGGCAATCTCCGGAGTCGGTGCTGCTCATGACCGTCAAAAAAATGACTACCTGACCGGCGCGTATCCGCCCGGAATGCCATTCGGTGAAAGTACCATCTGCCAGACATTCAGTTTGCGGGACTTGAATGTTCCGGCACAACTCATCAGGTAATACCGCCACATTCGGAAAAACCGCTCGCTGTAATTCTTTTTGAGTTTATTGCGGCTGGATATAACATTTTGATGCCACTGCTTAAGTGTTTTTTCATAGTCAGGGCCGAAATTGTGCAGGTCTTCCAGCACAAACAGTTTTTCCCATGACAGCGCAAGCTGCCTGAGTGATGGAATCATGGAATTCGGAAAGATGTATTTTTCAATCCATGGATCGCTTTTGTGCACAGATCGATTACCGCCGATGGTGTGGAGCAGGAACAATCCGTCCGTATTGAGACAGCGACGGACGACTCTCATGAATGTGCGATAATTTTTCACACCGACGTGCTCAATCATGCCGATAGACCAGATCCGGTCAAATTTGCCATTCAGATCTCTGTAATCCTTAAGATGAATCTCGACAGGCAGATCTTTACATGATTCCATTGCCCTATTAGCCTGGTTGACCGATACGGTTACGCCTACTCCCTCAACATTAAATTTTTCGGCGGCATATTTGAGTGCGCCTCCCCAGCCGCATCCGATGTCGAGAACCCGCATCCCTTTCTTTAACCCAAGTTTTTTAAAAACCAGGTCCAGTTTATTTTGCTGGGCCTGTTCCAGAGATTTTGCATTATTCCAATAGGCACAACTGTATATCATTCTGCTGTCCAGCATGGCTTCGTATAGATCCTCTCCGATATCATAGTGATGCTCACCAATGACAAAGGCCCGAGAGGGATGCTGAAGGTTCAGAATGGCTGCCTTCAGAAAGGTACCCAGCTCGCGAAATGGTTTAATTTTCCTGTCCAGATTTGCTGATGTAACCCGGTAAAAGAATTCGTCCAATGCATCACAATCCCACCATTTGTCCATGTACGCTTCACCAAGTCCCAGAGAACCTTCTGCAAATATTCGCTGGAACAACAGATCATTGTGTACCTGGAAGTCATAAGGACGTACTCCGTTTATGGAAATTCCTGCCATATCAAGTAGCTTTTCAGTTTTCTTATAAAACGCGTCCATTTTTCCGCCTCCAAATTAGTTAGCAGAACGTGCCCTTAACTACCCATAGTTCTACTTAATAAAAAAAAATCGACTTAGCAAATACAGATCGTAACTACTGGTTCAGCATCACATACCATGTTAATGGATCCGGGTGGAAAAAAAAATTACAGAAGCGTATTAAATTCAAAAAAAATCTTTAATTTTGGAGTCTGTAAAAAACAGGTTCCGTTGCTTGATAATCGCAAAAGGAATGCGAACCAGATGTTACGGTGTTAGTATGTTGTCGTTTATTGGATAATTTCCTCGGAAACAAGAAAAACGCATAGAAGATATTACGAAATTGAAATATGCTGGTTCAAAGATAGCTTCTCAAATTCGAAACTTTATTGTGATAGTGCGATCAAATTCTGTGCAAGAGATTGATTGCTGCGTTTCAACGCGACTTTTTCACACAAGCGCATGCGATACAAGCGGGGTGGCTGTGTGCAAAGGGTTGCTTTTTTTTTACTTGCTGTTTCATGCAGCGATCACTGAACAAACCACCCACTAGAGCTCAATGAAATGGAAGCATTAGGAAGACAAATACTTGTTGAATTTTACGAATGCAATGACGAAGTGCTCAATGATGTTGCACAAATTGAAGCAATCTTACTTGAGGGAACACGGGCATCCGGTGCTTCCATAATTTCCCACAAATTCCACAAGTTCAGTCCCCATGGAGTCAGTGGAATGGTTGTGATTGCTGAATCCCATGTTGCAATCCATACCTGGCCGGAATATTCCTATGCTGCTGTCGACATCTTTACTTGCGGAGATACGATCGACCCGTGGATTATACAGGAACATCTTAAAGAGCATTTTGAATCCAGAAACACATCAGCGATGGAATTGAAGCGTGGCATGTTCAAAGTGGCGGAGGGACAAAAACTGCTTTTCAAGCCCGAAAATGCGGCAAAATTCAACAATTGATAAACAACGACTGTAGATATCTATTCCGTATCCCGATGCTGAGCATGGCTTTTGGCTGGAGTTCCATTTTTCCCGGCAAACACGATAATTCTGATGCATCAACCTAAGCCGGAAAGTCAAAAGGCGCCCTGCAGACTTTATAAACCACTTTTTACCATTATTAATCGGAGTTAACCATGAACATGATTCGCACCCCTAACATCTTCTGCCTGGTCAAAGGGTCCGGGGAAGGGAGGATGTTGTTGAATGCTTTTGACCAGGCTTTGCTTAATGCAGGGGTAGGTGATACCAATCTTGTGCGTATGAGCAGTATCGTCCCGCCAGGGGCAAAACAAAGAAAATCGGTTACGCTGCCCAAGGGTGGTTTGATACCTGTAGCCTATGCCCATATCGATTCTGATGCTCCGGGAGAGTTACTGTCAGCCGCCATTGCGGTTGCACTGCCCGAAGACCCGGAAATGGCGGGGGTTATCATGGAATATGAGGGAAAGGCCCCGCTTGCCGAAGTGGAAGAAAAAGTCCGACAGATGGCTCAGGACGCATTTGACTATCGGAACCGAAAACTGGGAACCCTTTTTTCAACCGGCGTGGAGCACACAGTCGAACAATGCGGAGCCGTTTTTGCCGGAGCCGTTTTATGGTATGAATAATCTAATGATCATTTGAGATGCAATTCAATGAATTTTATAACGGTCGCACGGGACTGACCGTCGGGATCAATAAAACCCTGTTTTCACGGCAGACCCCATATCAAAAAGTGGAAATTTTTGATACCGATACCTGGGGGAAAATGATGACCATTGACGGAATGGTCATGCTGTCGGAAAAAGACGAATTTGTCTATCATGAGATGCTTTCTCATGTACCCATGTTTGCCCACCCGAACCCGAAAAGGGTGCTGATCATCGGTGGTGGCGATGGTGGAACAGCCCGCGAAGTGCTTAGGCACCCATCGGTGGAGCATGTGGATATGGTGGAGATCGATGAAGTTGTCGTCCAGGCTGCCAAACAGTTCATGCCGATGGTCGGTGATTTCGATAACCCCAAATTGAACGTACACTACGAAGATGGCATTGCATTCGTTGAACGCGTCGCCGAACCATATGATGTGATCATTATTGACGGGTCCGACCCTGTTGGACCGGCAGTTGATCTTTTCAGCGAGGCATTTTACAGGAACTGCTACAAGGCCTTGACTCCGCAAGGGGTTTTGACTTCCCAAACCGAGAGTCCATGGGTGGCCTCCTATCATCCGGCAATCAGAAACCTGTTTCACTCCCTGGATGCCATCTTCGAAGTTTCCCGCATGTATCTGGCATTCATACCACTTTATCCGTCAGGAATGTGGTCTCTTGCTTACGCTTCCAAAGGCATTCAACCTCATGATCCTGAAGTTATTGACCGTGTTGTCAAGGGCACCACATCCATGGGTGCTGCGTTACGTTATTATAATCCTGACATTCATCAGGGTTCATTCGCACTTCCCGTTTTTGTCCGGGAACTTCTTCGTTAATGTAATGATATGCCAAAACTTCTTATTGTATTTGCAATGCTTGTTGCTTTTTCAGCACAGGGCAATGCATCAGTAAGATTTTATGAGGATATCCGTCATACGGATCCTGAGCAGGTGCAACTCCGATATTTTCAGGATGCCCGAAACTCAGCATCACCAGCCGTGTTACGGGATTCCCTTGAAGTTTTTTTAGCAGCCGGACCGGAACAGGCCGGCAGCCGCATTCGCACTGTTCTTGCGCGAAACTATGCAGATTCAGGTTATTTTTCTGCGGAAATTGACAGTATTGTCTTTTCGCAAGTATTTAATAAACCACAAAATGGCAGAAATTCCGTTTCCGTATATTCATCTCCCGGATGCCGCTACAGACTCGGTGAAATAGATATCGAGTTGCAGGACAACCGTCAGGAGCTGATGCAGAATTTTACCAGCTTTTACGGTGAAAATGATCTGTTCGATCAGGAAGCATTGCAAAGTGAGTTCAGGCGCATGGTACGCCATCTGGAGCAGCAAGGCTATCCGCTGGCACGTCTTGAGATCTTCGATCTTCATCCGGACAGCCGAACCTGCCGGGTATCGATGGACGTCGGGATATGGACGGGAGAGGTATTTCGTGTTGACGGCGTACTAACGGGTGGCCTCAGACAGTTCAATGCCGACTATGTGGAAACGGCTACAGGCATTCGCAAGGGCGAGATCATCACACCCGACCTGTTCCAAAGGGGGCGTCGAAATCTTGAGAACACCGGGTTTTTCAGCGAAATAAGCCGTGGCGATATCGTAATTCGAAATGAGGAAACCTATGTTCACTACGATGTAACCGAGCGCAGAGCCAACCATTTTGACCTCATGTTTGGATATGTGCCACGTCCGATGGACGGCTACAATATCGTTGGTCGCGGTGAAATGCTCATCAGAAATGTGGGATGGGCGGGAAGTGCCATGCATCTGGTGTTTGAGCGGCTGGATGACATGGTAACCCGGCTGGAATCGGGCCTTGACCGACAGTGGATAATGGGACTGCCGGTTGGGGCCGGTATCGATTTTCGCTTTGTTCAGCAGGATACCAGTTATCAGGTCCGGGAACTCCAGGTGAAAGGAAGTTACCACCGCACCCCGGAGCGCATGTATTCGGTGCATCTGAGTCAACAGAATACCTCAGCCAACGACCACCCGGCATTGGCTGTCAGTGTGCTGGACGGTGTCAGGCGCGCCGCAGGTTTCGGTTTCCGGTTTGATAATACGGACAGCAGAATATCGCCACAGCGGGGAATGGTTTTTGACCTCTATGTTGAATCCGGACTCAGACGTATTACAGATAATCGGGTCGAAGAGCTTAATAGCCGCGGCACCATGCTTCAGCAGCGTGTACGTTCATCATTTAAAACATTCCATAGCCCTTTTTCCAGACATGTTATTGCTTTCCAGCTGAATGGGGCCATTGTCGAGTCGCCGGAATACACCGAGACCGATGTCATGCCAATTGGCGGAGCCCGATCCGTTCGCGGATACCGGGAGGAACAATTTCGTGTTGCCAGAGCAGCCTGGGCTGACCTTGAATATCGTTACCTGCTTGATCCGGTTTCGCATGCATTCCTGTTTGGTACGCTGGGTGGATATGAGCGTCCCGCAATGCTTGGCCGCGAAGAGCAAAGTACTTCAGCCTGGATCTACTCTGGCGGGTTTGGTTTCCGCTATCAGACACCCATCGGAATGATGCAATTTACCTATGCCGTCTCAGCCGAAGACCCGCTCCATAATGGAAAAGTTCATTTCAGTCTGACTGCCGGTTTTTGATTACAAATCCTCGTTTGAATCAAGCCAGCGTAACGTGACAGGTCCATAGGTATCGGTGCGCCGATCCCTGAAAAACGGCCATGTGGTTCGATGGCGATCGATGGTTGAAGGATCAATGCGGCATGCGATGGTCTCTTCACCGTCACCCCCCTCGGCCAGTACTTCTCCGAATGGCCCACTTACAAAAGAATGACCCCAGAAAGATAACCGGTTTTCTGTACCCACACGATTGATCGAAGCGACATAGCAGCCATTGGCTACAGCGTGGCTCCTTTGAATGGTTTGCCACGCTTCAAGGTATTGTCTCGATTTATTACCGGCCTCCTCAGGCAAAGAGGCTATGGCCGTCGGATAAACCAAAAGATCCGCACCCATCATAGCGGTGAGACGCGCTGCCTCCGGAAACCACTGATCCCAGCAGATCAAGACACCGATGCGACCATAACGGGTTGCAAATACCGAATAGCCCAGATCACCCGGTGTAAAATAAAACTTTTCATGAAATCCGGGATCTTCCGGGATATGTGTCTTGCGATACTTGCCAAGATATTTGCCATCGGCGTCAATAACTGCGGCTGAATTATGATACAGGCCCGGAGCTCGCTTCTCAAACAGAGGCGCTACGATTACCACATTCAGCTCTGAGGCAAGCTTCTCAAGACGTGTCGTTATCGGTCCCGGAACAGGCTCCGCCCATTCAAAGTAACGTTCGTCAATTTCGCGGCAGAAATAGGGCCATGCAAAAAGCTCTTGAAGAAGTATGATTTGCGCTCCGTTCCCCGCGGCATCGCGAATGCGCAAGAAAGTTTTGTCCAAATTGGACATAATGTCATCAGAACACGAAACCTGAATGAGTGCAATGTTTACCGGTGTGGGTGTCATGAAAAGAAAAGTATGGATTTGGTGTTTATGCAGCGAGGAGTGATCTCACCATCCAGTTTGCCTGTATCTCTTCTCCTTGCAGAACAAACTGCTGATTCGGAAGATAAGAATAAAAAAGCTCCTGCTGCGGGTCGACAACAGGAGCCAAGGCGGATGCCTTTTTAGGGTTTGCGATCACACGCACCGAGGCACATTAAACTGCAACAGTACGTGGTCCTCTCAAGAAGAACAGCTTGAGGTTGATATGGTAAAACAGGTGCGACAACTACGGGATTCAATCACTTGTTTAACTTAACGAAACACCTCCTGAAATGCAACGGGGTTCCATCCGTTGACATAAAAAATGTTTGCTAACCATACCAATAGAATTTATATTTTTGGACTATGAGAAAAAAACAATCAAAGCGAGTCCGGTACAGCAGCCGGCAAATTCAGTACGGGCTACCCATTTAGTGTAAACAGAACATCAATACATGAGTAAAGCAAGAAAAAAAGAACGTTCACGCAGACGAAAAAAAGGACCTGTAATGCCGATGCTGCTTTCGGCGTACAATTATAAAATTCTTGCACTCGGTGTGTTGCTTGTTATTCTGGGATTTGGTGGCATGTACATTGAGGGACAACAGTATGGAATCTATTCACTTTATATTGCACCGCTGCTTGTAATGACCGGCTTCATCCTGGTTGCCATTGCTGTTTTCAGAACCGACCCGAAACTGGCCCGGGAAGAAGAGACCAGGGATCAGTCCGGAGACACAACTCCGACTTCTACCTCCCCATAGCCTTGATCGATCGACTGCTCAATTATGGGTTTGCAATTGTACTTATAGCCCTTTTGGTGCTGTATTCAGGAGCAGCGGAACGCGTCTGGATACTTGGTTCTGTACTACTCTGCAGTGCAATTGTTTTTGTGGCATACATCAACAACTATTTTACCATTGACGGAGCAGGAGCAGCTCTAATGGTTGGTATCCTGTCAGTCGGACTGGGAGGCTGGTTTGGAACTTTTATACTGATTTTTTTTTATGCCGGCGCCCATGTTTTGGCCTGGTGGTTTGAGATGCCGGAACATCCGGAAATGGAAGCCCGAAAGCATGGCATGCAGATCTGGTCCGAATCATTCTGGTTTGTTCTTTTCATCGCTCTCTACTACACATTTGAACAGACCTGGCTTATTGTAGCGGCATCTGCTGCATTGGCCTCCAGTGCAGCAGTCACATGGAGAGCTATAACCGACAGGAGCCTTGCTTACAATGCCAAACTTGTAACAACACTAAAGCACGTGCCTTCCGGGACTGCCGGCTCTGTCAGCTATAAGGGAACATTGGCTGCTGCTGCAGCCGTATTGATAGTGGCTCTCATCTTTCTTTTTGCTACGCCATCACTGGATTTTCGAGCGGCAGCGATCATTGTCCTCGCGGGATTTTCAGGTTGTTTCGCGGATTCCTATCTTTGTGCGATTTTTATTGTTCACAAATCGGCAAAACGCTGGTTGTCTGATCCCGTAAAAAAAACAAAACTGGCCGGATTGCAACGTCTTGTTCCAGACAGGCAGGGAAGTTTGTTTCTTGCCGCCGGTCTCGCATCGGCAATAGCTGTTCTGCTCTATTAACTGATTTACAATATGCAATGGTATAAAACGCTTCACTGGCAAATATTAATCGGATTGATCACAGGTCTCATCTGGGGAATTTTTGCCTCATTGGTTGGTCTTCAGGCATTCACCCAGGATTTTATTCAGCCGTTTGGTACCATTTTCATACGCATGCTTCAATTGGTAGCCATCCCCTTGGTAATTGCTTCACTTATTGTCGGTATCACTAACCTCAATGATCTCACAAAACTTTCCCGCATGGGCGGCAAAACGATAGGGATCTACATGGTCACCACTGTCTTTGCCATTACCATCGGTCTGACCGTGGTCAATATCTTTCAACCCGGGAAAGTGCTTCCCGAAGAGACCAGGGACAGCCTTTTTATGAGCTACCAGGAAAACATTGAGGGGCAGGAGGAAGCAGCTACGGAGGTGCTCGACCGAAGTCCACTTGAGTTCATTGTCGATATTGTCCCCTCCAATTTCTTTGCAGCAGCTTCTGAAAACGCAAACATGCTTCAGATTGTCTTTGTAGCGCTGATCATCGGCATCGGGCTGATGAAGATTCCATCAGAGAAATCGAAGATCCTGGTTGATTTTTTCGATGCCCTTAATGACGTGATCATAAAAATTGTCGAGATGATCATGAAAATAGCACCCTACGGTGTTTTTGCACTGATTGCTGCTGTAATTGTGGATTTGGGTGGAGACGATCTGCGGGGTACCGTTGAGCTGCTTCAGGCCCTGTTGGTTTATGTTCTTGTTGTTATTGCAGGACTGCTGCTGCATGTCGCCATCGTTTATACGACATTGTTTAAAATGTTCAGTAATATGACCATGTGGAACTTTCTGCGAGGCATCCGCCCGGCACAGCTTCTGGGCTTTAGCACAAGTTCAAGCCTGGCAACCCTTCCACTTACCATGGAACGTGTCGAAAAAAATCTGGGTGTGCATGAGGAAGTGGCCAGCTTCGTGCTGCCTGTTGGTGCGACCATCAACATGGACGGCACCAGTTTGTATCAGGCCGTAGCAGCGGTGTTCATAGCGCAGGCGGTGGGGATAGATCTGACCGTATCGCAGCAGCTGATCATCGTAATAACAGCAACACTCGCTTCCATTGGAACAGCCGGTGTGCCCGGCGCCGGGATCATCATGCTGGTCATTGTGCTCCAGGCCGTGGAAGTGCCTGTTGAGGGTATCGCATTAATTCTGGGAGTGGACCGGATTCTGGATATGGTCCGGACGGCGGTCAATATTACTGGTGATGCCGCCGTCTCCGTAGCTGTTGCCAGCACAGAAGGTCGCCTTGGCCCGGGTCATTACGACGATTAAATCTGAGCGGGCAACCGGCTGATTTGCAACTCCACCGGGCAGCAGTTTTGTATAACAGACCGGTAAGTAATTGAACTGGTCTGGGGGCAACAAACCGACAGGAACACAATAATATAGAATCATAAAGCGATTATTATCAATTAATGTCAACCAGACTATTCTGGATGCTACCATCAGACAAATCAAACCGGCTTCAATGTATGTACACGATCTTGCTCATTACCGTAATGATGTTGATATCCGGCATGAATCGATATGTGGAGGCGGAGGGCGGAGAGCGTGACCTCTACACCGCTTTTGAACATCAACTCGACAACGGCATATCCTCTTTCTACAAAACCGACTGGGATAACGCACGATCCATATTCCAGGAATTGCAGAATAAAGAAGTAAATGATCCTAGACCCTACTTTTTCGAAGCCATGGTACCGTTCTGGCAATATTTTTTTGCCGATGAAAGTTCTGATGCGGCCGAACAGTTCCTGAAAAAATCTGAAATTGCAATCGAGGTCGGTAAATCCAGGATGAGAACAATGCCGCAGGACACTACAACCGTGCTTATGATGGGAGGACTGTATGGATACCGCGGACTCGTGGCGGCCAGCGAGCAGCAGTACCGGACAGCAGTGCGAAGCGGGGCCAGCGGTTTTTCCTACACCCGGAAACTCATGTCCATGAGTGGCGAGAATCCGGATGTGCTTATCGGGCAAGGCGTGTTCCACTACATGATGGGAACCATACCCCGAGAGGTGCGGTGGCTGACGAGCATGGTCGGTCTATCGGGGAACAGGGAAACCGGGATCCGGATGCTGGAAGAGGCGGCTGAAAGCGACACCTACACCAGTACCGATGCCCGGATGATCCTCACCTACCTTTACCACCAGGAGGAGTTGTACGATGATGCACTCAAGGTGGTGGAGCCTTTGGTGGAAAAATGGCCCGAAAATGTAATTTTTCGCTATTTTCTTGCCATTTCACTGGAGAAGTCGGGGGATGCACAAAACGCGGCAGAACAGTACCGGATCGTAGTGGATCGCAACCACCCCGACCTGCCGTCCATCCGGGATCGCAGTCGTGAGCGGCTTGAATATCTGACCGCTTCCTCGGATTACTGACAGTTAGAAATCTTCGCTTTGGCAATCTCACAGAGCCGAAGATGTATCCAGCCGAAAGCCATAACTGACCAAACTGCAGAATAATTCTTTGTTTTTCTCTTTTATCAGCAGATGAACGCGGGTCTTACCTGACAAGGATCATCTTCCGGGTCTGGTACCATCCGCTGTCTTTTTCCAGCTTATAAAAGTAGAAACCGCTGGGCAGGTTTTGGGCATCGAATAACACGGAATGCGATCCGGCACGGTACTGCGTTTCCGAAACTGGGCGTGCAACACGCTGGCCCAGGGCATTGTAGATTGTCAGTGAAATGCTAGCCGGTTCACCAAGATTGAATGGAATAACGGTCACCGGATTAAACGGGTTGGGATAGTTTCCCAGCAGTTCCGTATGCACGGGTGTCTCCTGGAGGCCATTGGCGTCGTCCTGACCCGATGAAGTTGCGTTCAAAGTCCCTGAAAGATCAAATCGGGCGTGTACGGGCCGGTGATCGGAGGTCGTACTGCTGAAGTCACTGATGTAGTCGGGCACATAGACCATCTCGGAGCCCAGTAGCCACTTGTCGGTCAGATGGTGGTTGACTGTGATATGGTCGATCATGCTGCCGGGGTTGGTACCCCGTTTCCACGATTCGGCGTCCTTCAAACTGAGAGATTCAGTGACTATGGTGTAGTTTGGATCGTCCAGGAAATTCTTGTATGGGGAGTCGAAATTGGGACCACGGGTGGACCGTATGACGTCATCGTTGTAGTCGCCCAGGAATATCAGGGCACTGTGCGGGGTCACGGACTGGTCGAAGTAGGTCTTGATATCCTGCGATGCGGCCACCCTGCGGTCGTATGATTCGGGATCTGAGAACGCCTTTGCATGGATCCCTACCGCATAGATGATACGGCTGGACCCATCCACCCGTGCCTGAATCACAAATTCCAGCGGAAATCGACCGGCCCAGGAAAATGAATTCTGACCTTTGTCGCTATCAACAAGACCGCTGAAAAGCGAATCCACTGTGTTGGTGTTGTACAGAAAGCCGACCTGCTGAGGCTGGGAATAATTGGTGATAAATCCCCGGTAGTCATCCAGGTCGCTGATGAGGCGCTGAAATTGTGTCGGATTGGCAATCTCCTGGACCGCCATCAAGTCGGGTTGAAGATCCTCGATGATCCACCGAACATGAGTGTACTGTTTTTCTTCATCGTCTGGACCTCTTTCTTCATCGCCAAACCACTCAATGTTCCAGGTGACCACGTCAAACGTTTTGGAGCGGGGGATTTGGGCCCAATCATCGCTGTATTGGGCGAACATTGTGGCCGGTCCTGATATGAGAAATACCAGGATGCCGGCAATAGAGATTCGTGTTTGCAAACTCATCGATGAAAGGGGTAATTGCTTTATGTAATTATTTGATAAGTGTCATTTTATGGGTCATGGATTGTCCGTCGCCAAGCTCCACCCGGTAGATATAGATACCGCTGGAAAGAGGGGATGCGTCAAAGGTCACCTCATGGCGCCCCGCGGACAGGGTTTCGCCGGAAACCAGTGTTGCCACTTCGCGTCCCAGGGTATCGAACAGCCTGATGCTCACGCTCTGATCGGATGGCAGTTCAAAGGAGATTACCGTTGATGGATTGAAGGGATTCGGATAGTTCTGGTGCACTGTGAAGCGCTCAGGAAGTGCGGTGAGTTCGGTTTCGGAACGGACTATAATCTCGTTTTCACCCCCGACCTGCTTGTAACGGGCGCCAAACTCCTGGATAAAGTGATTGGCGATGCGCGGATCGGTGATGATGATGGTGTTCTCGTCGTTGACCTGGTTGGCGGCGCCGGACCAGTTGTGCGATCCGGTGATCACCGTACCGTTCCAGGAAGTCTGCTCGCCATCAATCACAGCGTACTTGTGGTGCAGCAGGCCGAACTGACCCTCAGGGAAGTGGATGAAGTCGCCCCAGGATGAGAGGGTTTCGAACTGGCTGCCGGTGACACTGATATTCCCGATCACACCACGGACGGCAAGCCCGGCGTCGTGTCTGTCGCGCAGTGCGTTGGCGATGGTAAACCGGGTGATCAGCATGGTGCCTACGTTCACGCTGTGCTCGGCCCGGTTGATCGCCTGGACAATGGCATCCTCCGTGCCGCCTTGCGGACTGAAGTGTAGCCGCACGTGG
>SL_3KL_010_SEDDRAFT_10002472_pt1 | contig 16879 bp, 9 predicted proteins | sample SodLakKL_010_SED_2_FD_10381 | JGI IMG/M metagenome (IMG submission 10381) | reverse complement strand
GGCAGCCGCGGTGTGATAGGCGAACGGATCGTGGACGGGCTCAGGGAGCATGAAAACGTTTCCGTGGCCGGGGTGTTCGCATGCGAGCAGGGGTTGTGGGACAGCTTTGTCCGCGGCGATGTGCAAGCCATTATTACGCTGGGGCCCGATTTTGACAAGGATGTGCTCCTGGGGCGCATGCCGGAAGTCCATGTCCGTCTGAACATGGCCAATATGCTCGTTACCAATTACGTATCGGGCGCTGTCCAGCATGTGCTGGCAGCCCAGGAAGCCAAAATCCGAACCGGCGCGGTGATCCGCCAGGGATCGGTGCCCGCCCCGGTCGCCCAGGATCATCACGGCGCATTCAGCGTCCATTATTCACGCTATTTCAACCCGTCCGGCAATTACCTGTTCTTTCTTCTGCCGGGTTTTCTCGGGATGGTGCTGCAGCAGGTATTTTTGCTGGTTGCCGCCCTGTCCTTCGCCCGGGAGGAGGAGGAGAAAACCTTTGACGAGCTGACCGGCAAGACCCGTTCGGCCGCAATGATCGTTTTCGGAAAAGCGGTTCCGTACGGGATCATGGGAATGCTGATGTGGCTGTTTTCCCTCCACGGGATTCTTTACTGGTATGGTGTTCCAATTGATGGGTCCCCGGCTGCCCTCTACGGTCTTTCCCTGCTGTTTGTCCTGTCCATGACCAGTATCGGCATCCTGGTCAGCGCTGCTGTTCCCTCGCAGTTGAAGGCAACGGAGATACTCATGGTGATGGCGGCGCCCGCTTTTCTGCTAAGCGGCTATACCTGGCCCCTTTCCCAGATGCCGCAGGCTGTCGCCGCTGTGGCGAAACTGATTCCGACGACCCATTTTCTGGAGGCCTTTCGCAAAATCATCCTGGCGGATGCCTCCATGGTCCACTTGTTACAGGAGTCCGTTTTTCTTGCGCTTCTTGCCGTCATTCCATTTANTCTAACAATTTTTATCGTTAAACGCAAAATCCGCCGACAAAATTGATCCTTTTCATTGATCCAGCCAAGGCATATAACGGGAAGTACAAGGTTGCATCAAGGCGCTTGCAGCGCTTATACATCGTTCGCCTATTTCAGCCTGATTTAGCATTTCATATCCGTTTGTCTGATGATTTCCGCACACACCTGCTCCTGGGTCCGCCCGGTGCAGCGGATCGTAATATCCGCATACTTGACATAAAGACCGGATCGCTCATGGTACAGATCGGCGAAATCCTGGTCCGGCCTTTTCGCCAATCCCCTTGTGCCGAAGTTATGAACCCTGGATTCAAGGGTCGGCAGGTCCGCATCGAGAAAGATGACGACTCCCATGGACTTGAGGTGTGTCATGGCGAGGTCGCTGTAAATGGCGCTGCCGCCCGTGGCGATTATGTGATTTTCGACATAAAGGCCTGTCAGCACCTTTTCTTCAATCTTCCGGAGGGCGCCGTAACCGTTTGTATCGACAATATCCTGAAGCGTCCGGTTTTGCGACGCCTGGATGAGCAGGTCGGTATCCGTGAAGCCCCTGCTTGTCATTTTCGCCAGGATGACCCCGACGGTGCTCTTTCCCGCCCCAGGCATTCCCACCAGGATAAGATTGTCGTTTTGTTGCATCATGGTATCAGCAGAAAATACGTGGTTGGTTTGTATGCGATGCTTGCAATAACGATTAAAATTGTCTCCGTCCGTGACCTTGACGAAAAAAATCGCTTTTCCATCAGGCCTTATTTATACCAGGTCCCGTGCGGTGCTTTTATCCCAGCTCCGGCTGAAAACGCGGCTTTCCCCTTCCCAGGCGTCGAGTTCGGCGCGGATGTGGAAATGGGTTTTATCGGATGTTAAAAGGGTGCGGGCAACCGTCCGCACTTCCCATTTTTCCCGTTTGAACCGCCGTTCCCAACGGGTTTCTCCCCTTAGAGACGCATAATCGTCGTCTGCAAAAACGTAGTTTTCCTCGACTTTCGCGGCGATTTCCAGGTCGATTCCATCCAGGCGATAGACCCCCTCGTCGTTGATGACCTCAAGCCGTGATTCGTCTTTGGCCAGGTTCCGGATCACCGTCCAGGCCTGGCGGGTAGGCTGGATCAGGGTTTTTTGAAGGGGCGGGGCACCCTCTGGAGGTCCGAACGGCCGGAGTTTTTTGTCTTTCGGGTCGTTTTTGCGAACGGGCAGCAGCAGCCGGCTGGTTTTCGTGTAGATGGTGACCCGCGCCGGTTCGGGCGAAGGCCAGGCCAATGGCCAGTAAACCGTGGAAATCGCCAGGCGGATGCGGTTTCCGGCGGGAAATTTCTGGGCGATGTCGTTTAGCTGCACCCGGATCCGGTATCGTTTTTCCGGCTCCAGGGGCTGCGGGTTGTCATGTCCGTCCCTGTGGGTCAGGTTAAGCAGCCCGTAGGTCACCCGGGTGACCTTGTTGTCCGGCAGGATGTCGGAGAGACGCACGGCGATCATGGCTACGGGCTTGTTTGCAGAAAGCTCCAGGTCCGCAACCGGCGGGCCCAGGATCTCTATGTCTTTTTCGAGCGTGTCGGAGTCGAAGACCAGCGCGCCGCCGTCTTCGTCGCGCTGGTCATGGGGAAGATCCGGCGGCGCGGCATAGGAACACCATTTGCCGGCAAAAAGGCCCACGCTCAGCGGGGACTGAACCGACAAGCCGATGCTTTCCCCGCCCTTTTTCTCCGGATCGAGCCAGGTAAATCCCAGATAAAACACCGTCGTGGATATGTTTTTACCCGGCCAGTCGGTCTCCGCAACCCATCGGCCGGGCCGGATGTCGTAGTCCGTGGTAGGCGGCACGCTGTCCTGCATCCATACCCGGAGCATGGGCTCTTCCATGATCCCGGTTTCATCTCCCTTCAGCCAGGTGTCGAACCAGCGGATCGCTTCCTGCAGAAAGCCGATGGCCGGGCCGGGATGTCCCATGTGCGGATACAGGTGGCTCCAGGGACCGATGAGCCCTTTGCGGGGAACCTCCAGGTTGGAAAGTAGCCGGAGAACCGCGTTGGAATACCCGTCGGCCCATCCGCTGACCGCCATCACCGGGCACCGGATGGCGCCGTAGTCTTCGCACACGGAGCCGTGCTTCCAGAAACCGTTGCGCCGCTGGTGTTTCAGCCACTCGGCCAGCCACAGCCCGCTTTGATCCAGGCGGTCCATCCACATGGATTTCCACCGCTCACCAACCACCGCCGGGTCCGGCGGACAGGCGTTGTGGCTGAACATGGTCGATGCCCAGGACAGGTTGTCTCCCAGCAGGCATCCGCCCATGTGGTGGACGTCATCCGCGTACCGGTCGTCCGTGGAGCAGACGGAAATAATGGCTTTCAGTTCAGGCGGCTGAAGGGCGGCGATCTGAAGGCCGTTGAATCCGCCCCAGGAGATGCCGATCATGCCGACCGCGCCCGTGCACCAGGGCTGGTCGGCAATCCAGCGGAGGACCTCGATGCCGTCGTCTTGTTCCTGCCGCAGGTATTCATCGTGCAGAATGCCGTCGGAATCGCCGGAACCGCGCAGATCGACCCGAACGCATGCGTAGCCATGGCCGGCCATGTAGGTGTGGGTCCGCTCATCCCGCTCGGCGGTTAGGTCGTTTTTGCGGTAGGGGATGTATTCCAGTATCGCGGGAACGGGGTTTTCCCCCGCATCCGCAGGCAGCCGGATGCGGGCGGCAAGCCGGCATCCGTCGGACAAGGAGATCCATGTGTTGGTTATATCCCGGACGGTCCGTGGGAAAGAGTCGACAATGTTCAAGAACAAGTTCCTTTGAGGCTTTATCTGTATTGGTGCACTCGCAAAAAATCGCGATCTGACGGCTTTGTAAAAGGTCCAGGATCAAGGCTTGCGCGATTACGAAGAATGCAGCGTACCTATCGTACGTGAAACCCTTAGGAATCGCGCGTAATGCAGATATTGGACATTTTACGAGGCCGTCTGTATTGATGCAAATTCAAACGGCAGCATCTCCGTGCAGTGCATATAGATATCGAGAAGGTCCTTTCGGTCCCTGCCGCCGATGAACAGGTGGCAGATGGCATAGCTGTAGCTGTCCTGCTCCAGCAGATCGGAGAGTTTCATCCCCTCTTTTACCTGGGGGTGGATTATCGTGCCCGGATAGCGTTTTTCCACCCGCTTGATTTCTTCATCCATTGGTACCCGGACAACCCGGGCGTCGCCTGAAAAAAGACGCCAGAAAAATTTCGCCGCGCATGCAAATTCTCCCCGCCCATGGGGAAAATCCGGCGCTTCCCCGCAGGATACCTGCACGGTCACCTGCTGGTTGCTCTGGCCGTCCACTTTTTCGAAAATATCGCTGTGGGACTGGCTTACCCGGGGATTGATTTCCAGCAGCCAGATCGCATCCTGCTCCAGATTCCAGAAAAATTCAATATTAAAGGCGCAGTTGTCCAAGCCGGTATGCGCAATCACTGTTTTAGCAATGGAAAATATTTGTTTCCGGACGGCATCCGGCAGCACCGAAGGATATTCATAACGGAAAAAACTGATATCGTTTTCATAGCGCAGCGAATCGATAAAGCCCAGTGGCTGGATATCGCCGTCTGTTACATAACCTTCCAGGGTGCACTGCCATCCCCGGATGATGCTTTCCGCCAGGAAGAAATGCCCTGCAATGTCGGTTATTGCTTTTGGAAGCGTCGCTTGCTGCAAAATATAATCGAACGGCTCGGAGATCAGGTGGATCTGCTTTCGGATCCGGTCAATGGCTTCATCGAAGCTCTCCCGGTTTTCGATATAAAATCCCAGCATGGAGCCGCAGGCCTTGATTGGTTTGATCCAGAAGGGCTCCGCCAGGGCGATATTCTCCCATGCACTGTCGTCAAAGGGGTCAAAGGCCTGGAAGCGGGGAATGTGCTGCCCGATTACCTCCTTTTGCACCAGCCGGCTCCAGTACTTGTGTTCGCATTTGAGAAGGCTTTCCAAAGTTGGGCCTCGTTTGCCGAGGCGGGCGCAGAGGATCGGGAGCATGGTGCTGACCGGAAAATCCAGGTACGCGCCGATGCCATCGATGGTTTTGCCGGTATCGGTTTCCCAGCGGCGAAGCTGTTCTTCCGCGCGGGCGATCATCTCCCGGACGGGAAAATCATAGGTTTCCAGGATCTCGGTCGGATCCAGGACGCCGTGATACGAATAGCGATCCGCGTTGCGGATGGCGCGTAGCCGGGCCAGATCAGAATCGGTCAGGCCGATCAGAAATACGTTTTTGGGGAACATGGGTTGGGCTCTCCGGAAGCGTAGACGGCAGAAGGGTCATTGTTTGACCTAAACTGAGCGTTCCAGTTTTGTATAAGGAAAATGGATTAAAGTCCTTAAAAATTGCACGGAATTTAATCCTTTAAAAATCTGGAACGCTCAGTTTAGGTTTTGAAGTTATTCCATAGGTTAACCATAAAGTCCTGCACGTTGGTCAGAATCGCAACAGCCTGGGCGGAGCCGCGGTTGGCCAGCTTGTCCGCGCTGAATTCGGTCATATCGACGATATAGAGGTAAACGGGTCGGATCGTTCCGTCATCCATGACATGATAGCTCGGTATCATGTTCCCGAATGCAATGGCGTGCAGCTGCGTGGCCATGGCGATCACCGTGGTCGATTTACGGGCGTGAACTCGCATGGCGTCCTGGGCCTGGTAGACATTTTCAATGACTTCCGGCAGCGGGCCGTCATCCCGGATGGATCCGGCCAGGACATACGGCACCCGGTGCTTTTCGCAGGCATACATGATCCCGTCGGTCAGGTTCAGCGCTTCGATGGCTTTTGAGATGGAGCCTCTCCCGCGCACTTCGTTTAAAAGGTCCAGATGGTTGTAATGGCCCATGGGCAGCAGGTGCTGGGAATAGATGTCCTGGCCTAATGCTGTGCGGAAATAGGCGGCTTCCAAGTCGTGGGTAGCCAGTGCGTTTCCGGCCAGCAGGGCGTGGCAGTAGCCGCTTTCGATCATCCCCTGCATGGCCTCCCGGCTGTCCTTGTCAAAGGCGACCGCCGGGCCCAGCACCCAGCAGATATAGCCGTTGTCCCGGTCGTGGTGCAAAATCCGGTAGAGCTCGTCGTAGGACCGGGAAAAAGGGGTCTCCCGGGTTCCGCGGGTCCGGAAGACGAATTTGTCGGTTGTTTGCGCCGCGGGCGGATCAAAACCGGTCGTATGAACGTAGATCCCATCTTCGCCGTTTTCCGTCCGGCCCGTGACCACCGGGTCTCCCTGCCGCACATTCCGGGGTTCGATCACATCCAGGGTGTTGTTCCGGAAAACGATAACGGCGTCCATACGGCTTTCCGGGGCCAGAAGCCACGATCCGCCGCCCCTATGAACATATTCCGGGTAGTTCGATGTTCCGTGGAAATCGGCTGGAACCACCCCGTCCGCGGGGGCGGGATCGAAGCGGGCGGCGGGTGCGTTTTTCAGCCCCGGGCGGGAGAAGTCCGGCGGAGTGTAGGGGGGAATGACCGGTGTCATTGGCGTTCCTTTTTCCAGTTTGTTGTTTTCTGCCGCAGAATCGAAATCGGGATCGAAACCGCACTATCAATAATAGATGATGGGGAAGGCCCCTGATTCGATAGCGAAAAAAACCCAAGACCGGACAATGAGAGTAAAATCTTGTTTTATTCCCACATCGGCCTTATATATGGATAATAAGAGAAGCCGGCGGTGCCGGCAAATTTTTCACCCGTTTAAGTGACAATCTCCCCCGGATATTTTTGACGACCCGGTTGTTCAAACCCATTGCAGGATTAACGGCCCATGAAAACCATTACGACGTTTCCCTTCCCGGTCCGGGAAGTGGAGCATACGTGGATTCCTCTGTCAGACGGCACCCGCCTGGCAGCACGGCTCTGGATACCGGAGGGGGCCGAAGACCGTCCGATGCCGGCCATCCTTGAATACATTCCTTATCGCAAGCGCGATTTTGAAGCCGTCGGCGACGCCGTTACTCACGGCTATTTTGCCGGCCACGGCTATGGCTGCGTCCGGGTCGATCTGCGCGGCGCCGGGGAGTCGGAGGGCGTGCTCCGGGATGAATATCTGCCCATAGAGCAGCAGGACGGCCTGGAAGTCCTCCGGTGGATCGCAGCCCAGCCATGGTGCAGTGGAAACATCGGCATGATCGGCATTTCCTGGGGCGGGTTCAACGGCCTTCAGATCGCTGCCCTTCAGCCGCCCGAGCTGAAGGCCGTCATCACGGTCTGTTCCACGGACGACCGGTACGCGGATGACGTCCATTACATGGGCGGATGCCTCCTGGGCGATAACCTGTCCTGGGCATCCACCATGTTTGCTTACAACGCATGTCCGCCCGATCCGCTGCTGGTGGGCGATGCATGGCGGGGGATGTGGATGGACCGCCTTGAAAAAAGCGGGTTGTGGCTGGAAACATGGCTGAAACACCAGCGGCGGGACGGCTACTGGCGCCACGGCTCCGTATGCGAGAACTTTGAAGCCATCCGGTGCCCGGTGATGGCGGTCAGCGGCTGGGCGGACGGGTATTCCAACGCGGTATTCCGGCTCATGGACGGACTCGGCATGCCGCGAAAGGGGCTTATCGGCCCCTGGAGCCATAAGTACCCCCATTTCGGCGTACCCGGTCCGGCCATCGGGTTTCTCCAGGAAGCGCTTCGCTGGTGGGACACCTGGCTGAAAGGCGAAGAGACCGGGATCATGGAAGAGCCCATGCTCCGGGTCTGGATGCAGGACAGCGTGCCGCCCTCCACCCGCTACAGGAAGCGCCCCGGCCGTTGGGTGGCCGAAGCGGCATGGCCTTCTGAGTCCATTGACGAAAGACCGTTCTACCTGGACGATGCACATCATCTCTCGGAAGAGTCAAAGGAATCGGGTTCGCGGGAAACGGCCGCCATGACCATCCAGTCTCCCCTCAGCGTGGGATTGTATGCCGGTAAGTGGTGCTCTTATGCAGCGCCGCCGGACCTTCCCCACGATCAGCGTGAAGAAGACGGCGGTGCCCTGGTATTTGAAACGCCGCCGCTTGAAGAACCATTGGAAATTCTGGGCGCACCGGTTGTTCATCTCGAGCTTTCCGTCAGCCGGCCCGTGGCCATGGTCGCCGCCCGGCTCTCCGATGTGGCACCGGATGACAAGGCAACGCGTATTACCTACGGGATGCTCAACCTTTGCCACCAAAACGGGCACGACAACCCCGAACACCTGGTACCGGGCCGGACCTATACGGTATCGTTTCCGTTAAACCATATCGCCCAGCACTTCCCGGCCGGCAACCGCCTGCGGCTTTCCCTGTCCAGTTCCTACTGGCCTTTGGCCTGGCCGCCGCCCCGTCCGGTGCGGCTTACGATCCATACCGGCGCAAGCCGCATGACGCTTCCCGTGAGAAAACCGCAGGAAAGCGACAAGACGCTCCGCCCGTTTGACGGACCCGAAGGCGCTCCGCCGCCGGCCATGACCCGTCTGGAGCCAAAGAAGCTCAAATGGCGGGTTGTACGGGATCTCGGCGACGATATCTCCACCCTGGAAGTGATCAAGGATGACGGGGTGTTCCTGTTCGATGCTATCGACTGGACGGTGGGCAGCAAAACCCTTGAATGGTATTCCTACCAGGACGATGACTTTGATTCGATGAGGGGAGAGACCTTCTGGCAGCGAAGCTTCAGCCGCGGCGACTGGTCCGTTCGCATCATCACCCGAACTGTGCTGACATCCACTGAAAGCCATTTTCTCCTCCATGCCCAGCTCGATGCGTGGGAAAACGACGAGCGGAGGTTTTCCCGCAACTGGAAATACGAGATCCCCCGGGATCATGTGTAGCATTGCGAAAAAATTATAGGAGCAGGCCCATGGCCGCAAAGTATACCCTGGTGATCCATGCCGGCTGTGAAGGCATCACCCGAAAATATTACGGTCCCGAAGCCGAGCGGGAACACCTTTCGTTTCTGCGCAAAAGCCTGTCAGCGGGACGGGCGGTTCTGGACCGCGGAGGCCGGGGGCTGGATGCGGTCTGCGCCGCGGTCGAAGTCCTGGAAGACTGCCCCTTGTTCAACGCCGGGCGCGGATCCGTATTGACCCATGACGGGACGATCGAGATGGATGCATCCATTATGAGCGGTGCGGACCTTGCCGCCGGGGCCGTGGCCGGTGTAACCGGCATCAGAAATCCGGTCCGTGCCGCGATAGCTGTGCTGGAGAAATCCAATCATGTCCTGCTCATCGGCGCGGGCGCGGAGCGTTTTGCCGAAATCCAGGGCCTGGAAACAGCGGATCCCGGGTATTTTCAAACAGCCAGGCGTCGGGAGGAATACCTTGCAGCCAAAAAGCAGGCCGGGGAGCAGTTCGGCACGGTGGGAGCGGTATGCCTTGACGGGGCAGGGAACCTGGCTGCAGCCTCTTCCACAGGCGGCATCACCTTAAAGGAGTACGGCCGCGTTGGGGATTCACCGGTGATCGGGGCGGGCATTTACGCGGACAACGCTTCCTGCGCTGTGAGCTGCACGGGCGAGGGGGAGCTTTTTCTGCGCCGGGCGGCGGCCAAACGGATCGCCGCCCTGATGGAGTTCGGCGGGTTTCCCCTGGAAGCGGCCGCCTCGGCGGTCCTGGATAACATTCGGACGCTCGGCGGAAAAGGCGGCCTTATTGCCCTGGACACGGCCGGCCAGGTCGCGATCTCCTTTGCCACCCGGGGGATGTTCCGCGGCATGGCCCGGCAGGGCGAAGCCGATCGGGTGGCCATGTTCGGCCCGCCGGGAACCTGGTAGTAGGCCAGGGTGCGTATGCGTGCCAGAATTTTAACCAGCTGTTTTTATTTAATAGTTCATTTCAGATACGGAGCGATGTATGAACACCCAGGATTTTAGACAGATCGAAGCGGGTGCCGTGCGCCTTGCCGCCCGCTGGCAGAACCGCGCCAATGAACTGCTGAGTGCGGAGGAAAAAATCATCCAGGATCAGATGAGCCGGCTGCTCGGCCATCCCATGGACCGGGTGGTGCTGACCCGACTGATCGACCAGTGTTTCCGTTCCCATGACAACCAGCGGGTGGCGGACCAGGTAAGCCATCTGCTTTACGAATACGGGGTGCCCGATTTTTTTTCCCGGGTGGAGCGGCTTCTCATCCAGATGTTCATGGGGATGGGCCGGCATTTTCCGCAGCTTTCCGTGCCGCGGCTGGTGGAGCAGATGCGCAGCTCGTCCTCCCGGGCCATCATCCCCGGCGAAAAAAAGCCCCTTCACCGGCACCTGGAAAAGCGAAAGGCCCAGGGCGTCCGGATGAACATCAATCACCTGGGAGAAGCCGTTCTGGGCGAAGAAGAAGCCCGCCGCCGGCTGGAGACCTATATTGAAGACATGCAGGACCCGGATGTGGAGTTTATCTCCGTCAAGATATCCACCCTGTATTCCCAGATATCGTCGCTTGCGTTCGAACATACGGTGGCGATCATGGTCGATCGGCTTTCGACGCTCTTTCGCGTGGCAAAAACGCATTATTTCACCCGGCAAACCGGCGAGACGGTTCCCAAGGTGGTCAACCTGGACATGGAGGAATACCGGGATTTGGACATTACCTACGAAGCGTTCGTCCGGACCCTGGACCTGGATGAATTCCGGGATTATTCCGCCGGCTTGGTGCTCCAGGCTTACCTTCCCGATGCCTGGCCCATGCAGCGGCAGTTGACCGCCTGGGCGAAAGATCGCGTTAAAGCCGGCGGCGCGCCGGTCAAGCTGCGCATCGTCAAGGGTGCCAACCTGGAAATGGAGCGGGTGGAATCATCCCTTTTCAACTGGCCGCTGGCGCCCTATGACAACAAGGCCGATGTGGATGCCAATTACAAGCGCATGCTGGCCTTCGGCATGCAGCCCGAAAACATCCGGGCCGTCCACCTGGGGGTCGCCTCCCACAATCTGTTTGAGCTGGCTTATGCCCATGAGCTGGGCCACGCCCTGGGCGTCACCGACTGGTTCTGGTTCGAAATGCTCGAAGGTATGGCCGATCATGTGCGCCGGGCGCTTCAGGAAAGCGTCAAGGACATCCTGCTGTATGCGCCGGTGGCCACCAGGGAGCAGTTCATCAACGGCGTGGCCTACCTGATCCGGCGGCTGGACGAAAACACCGCGCCGGAAAATTTTCTGCGATATGTTCCGCACCTGAAACCGGACTCCGATTCCTGGCGGTTCCTTCAGGAGCAGTTTCTGGATTCCTGCCGGCGCATGCACGAAGGACCGGGCGCGCTGCCGGACGCGCCCCGGCGGACGCAGGACAGAAACCATGAGGTCTTTTCGGAGATCATCGGCACGTATTATTCGGGACTGTTTACCAATGAACCGGACACGGACTGGTCTTTGAAGGCCAGTCGGCAGTGGGCGGAAGCCATCCGGGGCAAGTGGATGAAAAGCCCGGATGATCCGCCCGTGCAGATACCGGTGGTGGCGGAGGGAAAAGAGATTTTCGGTTCGGGCGGATCGCGTGAAATCATCGACGTGTCCCGGTATAATCCGTCATCCGATGCGCCGGATGCGCGCATTGTCACCGCCGTGTATACCATGGCGGACAACGAAACCGTCGCCAGAGCCGTTTCCGCGGCTAAAGCCGATCCGGACGGATGGCGGGACAAGACCCTTGATGAACGCCACCGGATACTCGACAGGGTCTGCCACGAACTCCGGCGTGCAAGAGGCGATTTGATCGGCGCGGCCGCAGCCGATTGGGGCAAGCTCTTTACCGAAAGCGACCCGGAGGTCTCGGAGGCCATCGACTTTACCGAGTTTTATCCCCACAGCGCACGGATCTATGAAAACCTGCAATCGGTTTCCTGTTCGCCCAAAGGGGTCGGGCTGGTCATCACGCCCTGGAATTTCCCGATCGCCATTCCCTGCGGCGGGATCGCGGCATCTTTGGCCGCTGGCAACACTGTGCTCTTCAAGCCCGCTTCTTCCGCGGTACTTACCGCGTGGGAGCTGGTCCAGTGCTTCTACCGCGGCGGCGTGCCGAAAACGGCCCTCCAGTTCATTCCCTGCTCCGGGGCCACGGCCGGGGACATTCTCACCGGGCATCCGGACGTGGACTACATCATCCTGACCGGCGGCACGGATACCGGCATGCGGATTCTCAAAAACCGGCCGGACGTGCAGCTTGCAGCCGAAACCGGCGGCAAGAACGCCACCATCGTGACCGCCATGTCCGATCGGGACCAGGCCATCAAGAACATCATTCATTCGGCCTTCAGCAACAGCGGCCAGAAATGCTCCGCCACGTCGCTGGTGATCCTGGAAAAGGAAGTCTATGAAGAAGAACTGTTTCGCCGCCAGCTGGTCGATGCGGCCCGAAGCTGCAAGGTCGGCGGGGCCTGGGAATTCCAAAACAAGGTGGGCCCGGTCAATTCTCCGCCAGACGGCGATCTGCTGCGGGGTCTCACTGAACTGGAGGCGGGCGAGNCCTGGGCACTTCAGCCTGAAGCCTCGAAAACCAACCCGTACATCTGGTCGCCCGGCATCAAGTGGGGGGTGCGCCCGGGCAGCTATACCCATATGACGGAGTTTTTCGGCCCGGTTATCGGGGTTATGCGTGCCGATAGCCTCGATCATGCCATCGAGCTGGTCAACATGACCGGCTACGGCCTGACCTCGGCCATCGAAAGCTTGGACAGCCGGGAGCAGGAAAACTGGAAGGCAAAGATCCGGGCCGGTAACCTGTATATCAATAAGGGATCCACCGGTGCCATCGTTTTGCGCCAGCCGTTCGGCGGCATGGGCAAATCCGCCCTGGGTGCGGGGATCAAGGCGGGAAGCCCCAATTACGTCTACCAGTTCATGAATTTTACGGAAGAGCGCTACCCGCATTTTGGTGCCATTGTCTCGGATTCGCATCTGCTTTGGGTCGTCAACCAGTGGGAAATCGATCTGCGCTGGAACCGGTTTGACCCTTCCGTTGCCGAAGACATCCGCAAGACCGTGTACGCGGTAAAAAGCTACCTGTATTGGTGGGAAAGGGAGTTTGCCAAAGAACACGACTACTTTCATCTGCGCGGGCAGGATAACTTCCTCCGCTACCTGCCCCGGGGCCGGATCGCCGTCCGGGTTCACGAACAGGACAGCCTGTTTGACGTACTTGCCCGCACGGCCGCATGCCTGATTACCGGGTGCAAGCCCATTGTAAGCCTGCCGGATGGCCTGGAAAGCGGCGTGACCCGGTTTCTGGCAAGCCATCACGGAAAGGCATTTTTCCGGGACGCCCTGATCATGCAGCAGCCGGAGGAAGAACTTTGCCGCATGATTTCAAAAATCGACCGCATCCGCTATGGATCACCCGACCGGGTGCCGCAGATGGTGTATGAAAAAGCGGCGGAAACCGGCTTTTATATTTCCCGGCTGCCGGTGTTCATGGAGGGCCGCATCGAGCTGCTCCAGTACCTCCAGGAGCAGGCTGTCTGCGACACCTACCACCGCTACGGAAACCTGGGCGAGCGGGGGCTTATATAACGCCCGTCACGGCTTTGTCATGTCCTGCACTCCGCCCGCCATGGGCACGTCTTCCTCCACCGGCAGTTCCATGGGAGAGCTCAGCACCTGGATGGCGATCTGCGGGTCGGTTTCCGGCACGGCCTGCTGGGCTTTCTCCGGCAAAAGCGCCGGGATGGTGAGGTCCTCGTAGAAAAACCGGAGCATCTCCCGCACCTGCCGGTATTTATCCAGAAGTTCCCTCTGGTTGTCCGCGCCCAGGTAGATAAAGGCGGTGGCATAGCTGTAGCTGTCCTGCTCCGGAATGTCCGAGAGCTTCATTCCGACTTTGCCCTGGATATCGATCAGCATGCCCGGCACTTTTTCGCCGATCGCCAGTACATCTTCCCGGGTCGGGATCCCGGTAATCAGCTTGTCCTGGTATTCCCTGAGGAAAAATTTTCCGGCTACCCGGAATTTTCCTTTTCGTTTAGGGAACGCGGGGTCCCGGCCAAGCGCCACGTCGAGCATGATCTGGTGATTGGATGCGCCGTCCACCTTCATGAAAAGATCGGAATGCGACTGGGGGATGCGGGTGTTGATTTCCAGAAACCAGATTTTGTCCCGTTTTTCATCCCAGAAAAATTCGAGGTTAAAGGCGGATTGGTCAAAGCCGATGTGCGTCATGACCGTTTCGGTGATTTCCACCATTTTTTTCCGCACGCGCCCGGGTAGCGCCGATGGGTACTGGTAGCGGGAAAAGGTGGTCCGGTTGGGCTCCCGGATGGAATCGATAATGCCGTAGGTATGCACCGTACCGTTGAGGACATAGCCTTCCAGGGTGCACTGGTGACCGGAAATGATCTGCTCGGCCACGCAAAATCCTGAATTCACGCGGGCCACTTCCTCCGGCAGCACCAACATGTCCAGAAGGTAGTCAAAGGGCTTGAACAGCCCGATTTTCTCACGCAAAATCCCGATGGCGCGTTTAAAGGCCTTTTTGTTGTTGATCCGGAACCCGAGCTGGGAGGCGGTGGACTTGACCGGCTTGATCCAGAAAGGAAAGTTCAGGGAGATTTTTTCAAGCGCGTCTTCGTCAAACGGGTCGAACGTGGTAAACCGGGGGATATGCTCGGCGATGACCTGTTTTTGCTCCAGGCGGCTCCAGTACTTGTGCTCGCACTTGAGAACGCTTTCGAGCGTGGGGCCGGGCACCCCGAATTTGGCGCACAGAATCGGCGTCATTGTGCTTACCGGGAAGTCCGTGTATCCGGCGATGGCGTTAATAGGGCCGTCAAAGCGCTGCAACTCCTGTTCGGCCAGCGCCAGCATGTCGGCCAGCCGGTACTGGCCGCTATCGATTAAGGCATGGATGTCGAGCAGGCCGATAAAATTGCATTCATCGGCATGTTGAAGGGATTGCAGCATCTTGAGATTGAACTCGTCCAGGCCGATGATAAAAACGTTTTTCTTCATTCTCTCCGAATTTTCTCCTATCATTTCAGAAGATCTGTCAGCCGGTCCGGTACGGAACCAGTTTCCGTTCGGACAGGTGAAATATATCGCCAGGCACCATAACATGTACGCTCAGGTTTTCTATGGAGATAAGCTCCCCTTCACTGATGGAGGCCATGTTGGTGTGCCGGATGGTTGATCCGTCCACCACGATGATGAGCCCGGAACCCACGGCCTCCTGGATGTTGCCTTCCCGGATCAGCAGGCCCGTGTCTTCGCCCAGTCCGATGCCCAAAGAGCAAGGATTGGCGGCAATCGCCTGGAAAAGCCGTCCGATTCGCCCGCGTTTTACAAAGTGGGTGTCGATGATTACTTTCTGAATAAAGCCGAAGCCGCTGCTCAGCTTGACTTCGCCCTTTCTCAGGGCCTCATGGCTGCTTCCTTCGTAGATCATGGTTTCGGACATGGCCATGGCGCCGGCGCTGGTTCCGGCGATCACCACGGGTTCGTTAATATAGCGCTCATGGATTACATCCAGGAATTCCGTGCCCCCCAGGATCGTCGTCAGCCGCAGTTGATTGCCGCCGGTAAACAAAAAGCCTTCGGCTTCCCGGGCCCGCTGAACCATTTCCTTTTCAAGCGCATCTGCCCGGTTTCGGATGTCGAGTACCCCAACATTTTCAAAACCCAGGTTTTTAAATGCCTTGATGTACTGCTTTCCGGTTTTTTCCGGGATCCCCGATGCGGTGGGAATAATTTCAATGCGGTGGGTGGCGCCGGTCAGCGACTCGCAGAACCGCGTGATAATGGCGGACTCGATTTCGGGGATATCACCGTTGCCGATTTCCTCCGTGCCGTTGATTTCGGAGGGAAGATAGAGATCGCCGCCGATAATGATCAAAATGCCTTTTGTTTTTTTCATGGCCTGATTATAATTACTTGATTGGAGCATAGCAAGAAAGTATTTTTTTATTTTTCGCCTCCCAGGTGGGAGTATCGGGGTTGAATCCGTATCATTCATCAGTAGGGATAGTTGCTGAAAAAGGAAAAGCCGAAATCATGAAAATTCTGGAAACAAGGGTCCTGCGCGGCCCGAATTACTGGTCCAACCGGCGTCACAATCTCATCGTTATGCGCCTTGATCTGGAAGAAATGGAGCACTACCCCTCCAACACCATCCCCGGCTTTCCGGAGCGCATGGAACGCCTTCTTCCCTCCCTGCATGAGCACCGGTGTTCCCGGGGATATGAAGGGGGCTTTCTGGAGCGTCTGAAAGAAGGCACCTGGATGGGGCATGTGATGGAGCACGTGGCGCTGGAACTCCAGGTTCTGGCCGGAATGCGGTGCGGGTTCGGCCGGGTTCAGACCGATGAGCCCGAGGGGGTCTACAACGTGGTCTTCGACTACGAAGTGGAGCGGGCAGGGCTGTATGCGGCGCAGGCCGCCTATGATATCGTCCGGGCCATGATTGCGGACGAGCCCTGTGACGTGGAAAAGGACATCTTTCATTTGCGCGAAATCCGGGAGGAGGAGCGGTTCGGGCCGAGCACCCAGTCGATTGTCGATGCGGCCGAAAAACGCAATATCCCGCTGCTGCGGCTCAACAACTACTCGCTGGTCCAGTTGGGCTGGGGGGTTCACCAGCAGCGGATCCAGGCTACCGTTACGGGACAGACCAGCAGCATCGGGCTGGAGATCGCCTATGATAAGGAAGAAACCAAAAACATGCTCTACAACAACGCCTGCCCGGTTCCGTTCGGGTATGTGGCGTTATCGTGGGAAGAGATCCAGCGGGCCGTCTCTAAAATCGGTTTTCCCGTGGTCATCAAGCCCGTAGACAGCAACCACGGCAAAGGGGCCACCATCAACGTCCGCAGCGAAGCGGATGCGAAAACGGCCTTTGAAGCGGCCCGGCATCATTCAAACCGGGTGATTGCCGAAAAATATATCCACGGAAACGACTACCGTCTGCTGGTGATTAATTATCGTCTCGTGGCCGCGGCCCGCCGCATCCCCGCGCATGTCACC
>SL_3KL_010_SEDDRAFT_10002471_pt1 | contig 16880 bp, 13 predicted proteins | sample SodLakKL_010_SED_2_FD_10381 | JGI IMG/M metagenome (IMG submission 10381) | reverse complement strand
CTCTCCAACGCATTGCGTCACCTGCCCGACGAGGACGGACAGGTGATCGTCACCATCAACGACGAGTGCGACGGCGTGACCGTGACCGTGGCCGACAACGGCCCCGGCATCAGCCACGAAGAACAGGCCGAGGTATTCGACAAGTTCCGTCAGGTCGGCGACCGCCACCGCCGCCAGGGCGGCACCGGGCTGGGGCTGCCGATCAGCCGCCAGATCATCGAACACTTCGGCGGCCAAATGTGGGTGGCATCCGAGCCCGGCCAAGGCGCTACCTTCGGCTTCCACTTGCCGAGAACCAGTGAAAATGATCCGCGCGCGGAGACGCGGAGGCGCGGAGAAAGGAATTGATTCAATTGTTTTTTCCTCTGCGCCTCTGCGTCTCTGCGCGAGCCAAAAGGAGTTTTGGATGAGCACGATATTGATTGCCGACGACGAGCCCAACATCGTCATCTCGCTGGAATACCTGATGAAGCGCGAGGGCCACGAGGTACTGGTGGCGCGCGACGGCGACGAGGCGCTGGCGATGATTGGCGAACATCACCCCGACCTGGTGCTGCTCGACGTCATGATGCCGGGCCGTTCGGGCTTCGAGGTCCTCAAGTCGGTGCGTGCCGATGAAACCATCGCTGGCACCCGCATCCTCATGCTCACCGCGCGTGGGCGCGACACCGACCGGGCCAAGGGCGAAGCGCTGGGCGCCAACGGCTACGTGGTCAAGCCCTTCTCCACCCGTGAACTGGCCGAACAAGTGCGCGAGATGCTGGGAGACGACTGATCATGCGTCGCGCCGAAAAGTGGCTGTTTGCCGGTGTTGCCCTGGTAGGACTGGTCTGCCTGGCCTGGCTGATCGTTGCCGGCGTGCTGCTGTGGGCGGTGCTGGACCCGGCCGACTGGGCGACGGTCAGAGAAGCCCTGGGAGGGCGCGCCGGGTTGTTGATCTTTCTTTGGGCCCTGGCACTGGTGCCGGTCAGCGCCGTACTGCGCCACCTGATTGCGCGCTACATCACCGCACCGGCCAGGCTGGCCGAGGCAGCCCGGTTGCGCCTGGATCATCCGGTCGACGAGCCGCTGCAGGCCGACGGCAGCTTTGAGACCCGGCAACTGGCCGCCATCTTCAACACATTGATCGCCCGCCATCGCCAGTTGCAGGAAGCGACCGATGAGCGCGTCGCCGAGGCCAGCCGCCGCATCGAGCTGGAGCGCGGCCGCCTGGCCGCCCTGATGTCGGAGTTGCGAAAGAGCGTGGTGGTATGCAATCTAGACGGCCGCATCCTGCTCTACAACCATAGAGCCCGGGCCCAGTTCCGGCGCCTATCGGGCACGGCCGAGGTCACCGGCGGGGCGGAATTGATGGGCCTGGGGCGTTCGATCTACACCGTGCTCGACCGTCGCCTGGTCGGCCATGCCCTCGACACCGTCCGCCGCCGCCTCGACAGCGGCACCGACAGCCCGGCTGCACAGTTCGTGACTGCCACCGCCGGCGGCAAACTGCTGCGCGTGCAGATGTCGCCGGTCACCGAAACGGTCGACAGCGAGACCGAGGCGCCGCGTCTTTCCGGCTTCGTGCTGCTGATCGAGAACATCACCGACGACATGCGCGCCGATGCCGAAAAGGACCGGCTGCTGCAGTCGCTGACCGAGGGCAGCCGGGCGGCGCTGGCCAACACCCGGGCCGCAATCGAGATCCTGGCCGACGGCGAGGTCGACGAGTCCATGCGCGAACGGCTGCTGGGTGTCATCCACGAAGAGGTCACGGGCCTGAGTGAGCGCATCGGCCAGTTGAGCGACAGTTCGGCGGCGCGCCTGCGCTCGCGCTGGCCGCTGGAAGAGATGCTTGGCAGCGAGCTGATCGATGCCGCCGTGCGCCACATCGAACAGGAACTGCCGTTGGCGGCGCAGCGTAAGGGCAACGGCGAGGCCATCTGGCTCAAGGTCGACAGCTTCTCCATCCTGCAGGCACTGGCCCACCTTGCCGGACGGGTGGCCGAAGCCCATGGTGCCAATGCGGTCGAACTGCGCCTGAGTCGTCATAGCGAACGCGCCGCGCTCGACCTGCTGTGGAAGGCGGCAACTGAAGCCAATGGCATGGATGCGAACTGGGAAGATGAACCGATGCGCACCGGCGATGAACAGTTGTCGATGAGCGTCAACGATGTGCTCGAGCGCCACGGCGGCACCTGCTGGCATGAATCGGCCAACGGCTCCGAACACTGTTTCCGATTGCTGCTGCCACTGGCCGAACCAGGCGAGCATCCGGGATCACAACCCCGGCAGACCCGCGAGAGCCGGCCCGAGTACTACGACTTCGACCTGTTCGCCATCACCCCCGAAAGCCATTCGCTCGACGACACCGAGCTGGGCGCACTGACCTTCACGGTGTTCGATACCGAGACCACCGGCCTGGACCCGTCCCGCGACGAGATCATCCAGATCGGCGCGGTGCGCATCGTCAACGGCCGGGTGCTGCGCCAGGAATTCTTCGAACAACTGATCGATCCGGGCCGGTCCATCCCGACCGCCAGCACCGCCATTCACGGCATCACCCCGGAGATGATCCGCGGGCAACCCGACCTGGACACGGTGCTGCCCGCATTTCATGCCTTTTGCCGCGACACCGTGCTGGTGGCCCACAACGCCGCTTTCGACATGCGTTGCCTGCAGGTGGCCGAAAAACGTACCGGAGTGGTGTTCGACCAGCCGGTGCTCGACACCCTGCTGCTGTCGGCCGTTGTCCACGAGCATCAGGCCGAGCACAACCTGGAAGCAATCGCCGAGCGTTTCGGCCTGGCGATCATCGGCCGCCATACCGCCATCGGCGACGCCATGGTCACCGCCGAGATCTTCGTGCGCCTGATCCCGCTGCTGGCCGAACAGGGTATCCACACCCTGGGCGAGGCACGTGCGGCGGCACAGAAGACCCAGTTCGCGCGGATGCGCTACTGAGCATCCAGCCACCTCGATTCACCGGCATAGGAGTCCGGACCATGAACGCCACCGACATCAGCAAATTTCTCGGCACCGTCGCGCCCTTCTCGGAACTGGAGCGCGAGGCCATCGACAAGCTGGCCGAACACTTCAGTGAAAGCACCCATGCCAGGGGCGAACACATCGGGCAGTTCGAGCAACCCGGCCGGCACGGCCTGTTCGTGATTCGCGAAGGCGCCATCGCCATCCTCGACGACAACGACGAGGAACTGGAACAGCGCGGAGAAGGTGAGTTGTTCGGCCACGCCATTGCGCTCGACGGCGGTATCCGCGATTACTCGGTGCATGCCATCGAGGACTGCCGCGTGCTGCACCTCGACGCCGGCACGCTCGACCAGGTCGGTGCCGAGCACGAGATTGTGCGCCGCTTTCTTACCGCCGGGCCGGGTGAGCGTTTGCGCTCACTGGCAAAGCGCACCACCGGCACGCTGGCCGACCTGGAAACGCGCCAACCGGTTACCGCTGCCGCAGAAACCTCGATTGCCGAGTGCGCCGCCCTGATGGCCCGTCACCAGGTCAGTTGCCTGCCGATCACCACTGGCGATGAACTGGTCGGCATCGTGACTGATCGCGATCTGCGCACACGTGTGCTGGCCGGCGGCGTCGATCCAGCCCGGGCCATCAGTGAGGTGATGACGCGCGATCCGCTGGCTGCACGCCTAGCCACCCGCATCGACGACGCCCTGGTCGAACTGATGCGGCTGGGTATCCACCACCTGCCCGTTCGCGACGAGGCCGGCCGGCTGGCCGCGGTGATCAGTGCCGGCGACCTGCTTCGATTGCAGGCACCCCATCCACTCCGACTGGTTCGCGACATCCAGCGCGCCGAGGGTGTCCAATCGCTGGCCGGTCTGGCGCGCAAGGGCCCCGGCCTGCTGGCCGGCATGGCCGGGCGCGGCAGCGAGGTGACCGAAGTCGGACGCATCGCCAGCATGATCACCGATGCGTGCACCAAGCGCCTGCTGGAACTGGCGCAGGAGCAGCTGGGCGAGCCCCCGATGGCCTGGACCTGGCTGGCCTTCGGTTCGCAGGCGCGCATGGAACAGGGACTGGTCAGCGACCAGGACAACGGCCTGCTGCTGGCCGAACAACCCGACGAGCCGGCAGCCATGTATTTTCTCAAGCTGGCGGAATTCGTCTGCGACGGCCTGGCCGAGTGCGGATACATCTACTGCCCCGGCGATGTCATGGCCAAGAGCAAGTGGCGCATGTCATTCGACCAGTGGCGCCGCACCTTCGAGGGCTGGATGCTCGAACCCGAACCGCAGTCGGTCATGAATTCCTCGATCTTCTTCGACATGCGCCCGGTCGCCGGCGCCCTGGAACTGGGGCGCAGACTGCATGGTGTGGTCCTCGACCAGGCGCGCGAGAGCAAGCTGTTTCGCCGCTTCCTGGCCGCCGAATCCATGCAGCATCGCCCGCCCCTGGGCTTTTTCGGGCGGCTGGTCCAGGAAAGCAGCGAGGACAAGGGCCATGGCATCAACCTGAAAAAGCGCGGCGTACTGCCGATCGTCGACCTGGCGCGCGTGCGCGCGCTCGAAGGCGCCATCCGGGTCGTCCATACCGAAGAGCGCATCCAGGCCGCTGCCGAGGCCGGCATCATGAGCGAGCGCGACGCCGACGACCTCGTCCACGCCTTCCGCTTCATCGGCAATATCCGCCTGAAACACCAGGTCGCGCTCTACGAGCGCGGCGAGAAACCCAATCACCTGGTCGACCCCGACGAACTCTCCGGCCTGCACCGTCGCTACCTGCGCTCGGCCTTCGGTATCGTACGCACCGCGCAGAAGGCGCTGGCCCAGCGTTACCAGGTCTGAAGCCGGCTGCTATGCTGGAGACCAATCCCAGCATGGAAACAACTGATGGCGCGCCTGTCAGCACTCGATCTCGACACCAAGATCGACCGCAAGCACTACAAGCTGCTGCTGAAACAATGGCAACTCGACCTGCTCAGCCTGCAGCAATCGCTGCTGCGCAGTGGCGGCCGGGTGATCGTCAACGTCGAAGGCATGGACGCGGCCGGCAAGGGCGGCGCCATCCGCCGCCTGATCGAAAAGCTCGACCCCAGAAGCTACAAGGTCTACCGCATCGGCGCACCGGCCGACTGGGAGCAAGCTCGGCACTATCTCTACCGCTTCTGGACCCGCCTGCCCGGTCCCGACGAAATGGTCATCTTCGACCGGTCCTGGTACGGCCGCGTGCTGGTCGAGCGCGTCGAAGGGTATGCCAGCGAAGCCGAATGGCAGCGTGCCTACCGCGAGATCAATGACTTCGAGCGCATGCTCGTCGACGACGGCGTGATCCTGATCAACCTTTGGTTCCACATCGATCCCGATGAGCAGCTCCGGCGCTTCGAACGGCGCCTGGCCGATCCGTTCAAGGAATGGAAGATGAGCGAAGAGGACTGGCGCAACCGTGCACGCTGGGACGACTACATCGCCGCCGCCGAGGCGATGTTCGAACACACCGACACCGACTTCGCACCCTGGACCATCATCCCGGCCAACGACAAGCGCTTTGCCCGCCTGGCCGCGCTGCGTGCCGTCACCACCGCCATGGCCGAGTCGGCCCGCGAAAGGAACATCAAGACCTATCCACTGGCCCTGGCCGGGTTCTGAATCGTCCCGGTCCGCGCCCCGGTCGGCTGCCGGGGCGCGGGTCCGAAATCACTCCTGTTCGAAACGATCGGAGAACAGCTCGTCCTCGACCGGCTCGATCAGTACGCTGATGACCAGCGGGTCATGATCGGATGACCGGAACGCGTCGGGCTGGTAGAAATCCTCGGGCTTGGGCAGCGAGCTGGCCGGCAACGTTTCCGGGTAGGCAAAGGCCGGAATCTCGTCGGTGTTGACTGCCCAGTTGACCGCGCCCAGCACACGATCATTCATGGCCGGCGAGGCCAGCACGTGATCGAGACTGCCGGATTGCCCCATGAAAACGTAGCTGTAGACCGCCGGGTCGTCCTCGTTGGCACGAATCGCCTGATTGACATACCCCTCCCCGACCAGCACCTGGAGCGGATCTTCCTGGGCATACGCATTGAAATCGCCAACAACCAGGTGCCGGTCCGTGCCGCTGCCGCTGGGGTCGGTGTCCATCCAGGCGCGGAACGACTCGACCGACTCGGCACGCAGGGCATTCCAGCAACCCTGGCCGTCGCCCTGGTCCTCGTTGTCGCCACTGGCATTGGAGCCACAGTTCTTCGAGCGCAGATGCACCACCGACATGGTGAACAACTCACCGTTCTCGACCAGCTCGAAGGCCTGGGTGAGGATGGGACGCTGGCGGCTGTCGTCAAACGGTGGGTCGACATCGACACTGCTGTCGAGGACCGCGACATCCCCGACCGGGCTGACCCGAGAGCTGCGATAGATGAAGGCGTTCTTGATGGCATCGGTACCGGTATAGCCGGTGGCCACGAAAGTCCAGTCGTCTTCAGGACCGGCCTCGTTGATCGCATCGACCAGGAACTGCAGGGTCGAGTCATCATCGTCGTTCTCGACCTCGATCAGGCCCAGCACATCGGCATCCAGCGCCATGATCGAACTGACCAGCTTGTCGCGCTGGCGCTCGAGCTCACTTTCACTGGTCGCACCGCGACAACTGAGTTCGTTCGGGCCGCAAGCGGCACTGCCGTCCTGCAATGTGGTGAACAGGTTCTCAACGTTGAAACTTCCCGCGCGCAGGTTGCCTTCGGGCAATTCGGGCGGCATTTCGGGACGCGGCGAATCGGCCTCGTCGAACTCGGCCGGCTGCAGGGCAAACAGGCGGTAGTTGGAAAAGGCAAAACCCATCACGCCCTCGAAATCCAACTGTATGCGGTAGCCGACCCGAATCGGATTGTCGGCATTGAGCGGCGTGCCGTCCAGGCCGGGCTGATAGGGTGTGCGATAAGCACCCGCCAACCCCTGGTCGATGATCAGGCGACTGCGGTCGTTGAGATCCTGCAAGTCGTTGGCTGCTTCACCCGGCGCCACCACCTGGGTGGGCTGGAACAGGCGATCGGTGGCCACGGTGAACTCGGCAAAGCGGGCAGCATTGAACACCTCGGTCACCATCAGGGCCTGGGACAGAGACACCCACATGCCTTCGACTGCCTCGAGTTCGATCAAGTCGTCGACCGGCAGTTGCAGCACCACCGGGCTGGCCCGGTCGAGCTGGTCGCCGTCGCACAATTCGAAAGCACTGACCTGAAACACCTCGGTCTGGCTGAAGTTTTCACGTACCCGGCCGGCGACTCTCACCTCATCGCCGATCGCAACTTCCGGAATGGCGATGCCGGACTGAACCGGCGAGATGTAAATGCCCTCCGAGCTGAGCGGGTCGGCATCGTGGCGGTCGTCGGGCTCCTGCAGGAAGAAGCCACCAATCTCGCCGTTGTCGGCATCCTGGAAGGCACCGACGACAATCGCCTGGACCTCTACCAGCCCTCCCCCGATCGGGCTGCTGAAGCCACTGCCCTGGATGGCATGAATGCGGGTCACCGAGTCATCGTCTTCCGGGTCGGCGACGCAGGCGAACTCGGACGGAGCCTCATCTTCGATATCGATGCGGAAGTCCGCCACCCGCCAGGTTGCACAGTCGCCGCTGTCGTACTGGAAGCGGAAGGCCAGGTGCACGGTGCCCTCAAGTTCAGCCAGATCATCGAAGGGGCCGAACGTCATGGGAGCATTGTTGCTGGAGAACTCGTCGCTTTCGATGGTCCGCATCAGCTCCCAGCTGAAATCAGAGAGATCTCCATCGCCCGGGTAATCCGTCGAATACAGTACTTCGAGCGGGTTGTCGCCGGGGAAACCGCGGGCGACATCAAAGCTCGTAACGACCTCGCCCTCCTCCGGGAGCTCGAAGGCCGGGGTGATCAGCCAGTTCTCGTTGACCTGGCAACTGCCGACGAAGGGGCTGAACGACACATTGCCGAACGATTCACTCCAATCCCAGACCTGATTGCCGTCGAGGTTGACATCGGTCCAACCGGCCTCGAACGGATCGGTGGAGAAGTCGGTGGCATAGGGAAGCGGCTCCACGCCGGGTTCGCTTCCAAGCGGGGCGGCATCGATGCGGATGTTGTCGAAACGGTTGTTGCCGGTCGCGCCACTGGCGCCGTCGAGCGTGATGCGAAAGACCACGTCCGGATTGTCGGCGAGCGAATCGATGCCAGCGAGATCGTACTCGGCCAGCACCCAGCTCGAACCCAGCGTGCCCTCGTCACTCCCGACACCGGTAAAGCTGTCACCGCCATCGTCCGACCAGGCGAACTGGCGTGAATCAAAACCCGAGGCGGTACCGCGCTGGGCCCAGCTGATCACCGGTGCCTGATAGCCAACGGTGCTGACCGCCAGCTCTATGTACATGCCATTGTTGGCGGTATCGGCACAGCCCTGCGGCGATAGCGAGCCACCACCTTCAAAACCGTCCAGCGCGTTCACCGTCGTTCCGCCGAAGCTCTGGATGCAGTCGTAGACTCCGTCGGTATTCGTTTCGACGAAATTGCCGAGGCGAAGCTCGGCATCTTCGGCCAGGCTGCCGGCATCGGCGCCCTGGGAAAAGTCCCCGACTTGGAAGCCGAATCCCCCACCGGGCAAATTGTTATCGTTCTGGGCCCAGTAGGCCAGGGTCTCGGATTGTGCGAATGCGCTGCCGGCAAAACCTGCCAGCAGCGCGAGAATGATCAAGCGCATGACGACTCCCTATCTTCTGCAAAAGCCTGCAATTGGGGCGCGGGCAAACCGGCCCGCACGGACCCGTGTTCACCCGGCACGGGCGCAAGCATTGTCGTCATCCAATCCGTTGTTTTGGTTTCAGCCCGATGAAGTCTCGGTGAACCTGAGGGAAGGAAACAAAAGCACGCCGGCCGGCATCACCGACCGGCGGACCGACTCCATGTCGGTTCAATGCATCACAGTTCGACCAGCTCCACGCGACGGTTCTGCTGGCGGCCGTCCTCGTTGCGGTTGGTCGCCACCGGCGCCATCATGCCGGCGCCGGCCGATTGCAAGCGCGCTTGGTCGATGCCATGCTCGTCTTGCAGCCAGGCCGCAACTGCCCGGGCGCGCTCCATCGACAGGTTGAGGTTGTATTCGAAGTCGCCGACGTTGTCGGTGTGGCCGACGATCAGCAGCTCCAGCTCGGCGTTGTCCTCGAGCACATCGGCAATGGTGGCCAGGGCGTCGGCCGACTCGTCGATGATCTCGGCACTGTCGAACTCGAACAGGATATCGCGCACGGCCACCCGGCCCTCGGCCAGGATCCCGGCTTCGATATCCTCGGCACTGAGATCCTCACGATCGTGGGCGGCGATGATTTCGTCGCGCTCGGTCGGCTGTTCATCCGGCTCTTCCGGATCGGCCATGTCGAGTGACACTTCTTCCTGTGGCTTCTCGACAACATCAACCCGGATGGTCGGTTGACCATCGTCACGGCGATTGTTGTACATCAACACGTTGACGTACACGCTTTCCTCTTCGTGGCTGGCGGCCAGAAATCGCATGTCGCGTTCGCTGCGGCTTCGTGGCCAGCCCAGGTGATGCACAGTGAGTCCGCTAGGCCGATCGCGATCAAATGTGTCGAAGCGGTGAAAACGCCGACCCAGATCATCCCGGCCACTGCCGGCGAACTCGATTTCGAAACCGGCCTGCTCCAGACCTTCACGATAGGCGCGCTTGACCTGCAGCGTGCTGACCGCCGTGTCCCGCAGGAGATAGGTCAGCTGGGTGTGCTCGCCCTCGAACTCACGTTCATCCGGAAACTCACCGTCATCGTACGGGCCGAAAGTCAGCGTGACACGATCATATTCGGTGAACCGGTAGGTGATGATCTCGCTGCCGTCGACACGTGGCACCAGCCGGTGATCGCCCCATTCCTCGGGCTCGGCGGCAAGCTGGCCAATCGGGGCGAAAGACAACGCGGCCAGAATCGACGCGAAGGTGATGATTCTCTTGAAATGCATTTGAATCAACAGGTTCGAGTGTGGTGCCATTGTAGGGAAAGCGCGTTGCTTGTGCGGTGAAAACCATCAAGTCCACTGCCACGCTACTTCGATCATCACTCCAGAGTCACCAGATAACCAGTGCCGCGGCGCCGAATTTCCAGGACCAGCTCGCGCTCCTCCGGCAACGGAAACTGCTCGCGCAACTCACCGAGGTTGCGGACCAGTTGGCGGTTGATCGCCACGACCACATCACCCGATCGCAACCCGGCCTGCCAGGCACCGGAATTGCGGCGGACGTCCTTGACCAGAACACCCTGGGCCCGCGAGCGGTCGGGAATACGTGCCAGCACGACGCCGTCAAGCCGGTCGTCGAGTCGATGGCCGGAGATACGTGCGTCCAGGTCTTCCTCTATGCGCACGCTGGCCGAACGTTCACGCCCGTTGCGCAGGTAAGCGACGCGCACGGTCGTGCCCACCGACAGCAGCCCCTCGATATGGCGAAAGACCCCGGCACCGGTCACCTTCTGATTGTCGATGGCCACGATCACGTCGCCAGGCTCCAGCCCGGCCTCGTCGAGGGCGCCGTCACGTTCGAGCCGGGTGATGACTGCACCGCGATGGACATCGGCCTCCAGCGCCTCGCGCAACTGCGATGACAGGTCCTGAACCTCGGCGCCGAAACTGCCGCGACGCACCTCGCCGAACTCGACCAGTTGCGCCATGACGTGCTCGGCGGTGGTGGCGGGAATGGCGAAGCCTATGCCGACGTTGCCACCCGACGGCGTGAAGATGGCGGTGTTGATACCGACCAGCTCCCCACGCAGGTTGATCAGTGCGCCACCGGAATTGCCGGGATTGATGGAGGCGTCGGTCTGGATGAAGTTCTGGTACTCCAGTCCGCGCAAACCACTGCGCCCCAGTGCCGAGACGATCCCCGAGGTTACCGTCTGCCCCAGCCCAAAGGGGTTGCCCACCGCAACCACGAAATCGCCTACCCGCAACCGATCGGAATCGGTCAGCGGCAACTCGTGCAGGTTGTCTGCATCGATGCGGATGACCGCCAGGTCGGTGTCGCGGTCACTGCCGATATACTCCGCCGACAGTTCACGACCATCCTCAAGCATCACGGCAATATCGTCGGCACCGTCAATGACGTGGTTGTTGGTCAGGATCAGTCCGGCACTGGCATCGACGATCACGCCCGAGCCCAGGCTTTGCTGAACACGCTCGCGCGGCACGGAGGGAAAATCGAAGAAACGACGGAAGAAGGGATCATCGAAGAACGGACTGGTACGCACCTGGACACGGGTGCGGGTATGCACGTTGACTACCGCTGGCATGACCTGTTCGAGAATGGGCGCGAGCGAGGGCAAGGGTTCACCATCCACCTCGGCCGGCAGAGACGACCAGGCGGGCACGGTAAAGACAAGAAGAATCATGGTCAGGCAGATCCGGACTGACTTGTGCATGGGGTCATCATCCTCATGGTTTTCCAGCGCGACTTTGGACTGGAAATGGGAACGAATGGTTTCATGCACAACCGGGCCTGGAGATTTTTCGGCAGCCCCCTTGCATTTGCGGCCAAAAACCGGATGATATGAATGCAGATCGGGAATGACCACCCCACATGTGGGGCTGCATCGACCCGCGGAGCACAATATGTTGAATTTGAATCAACAAGTTTTGCGCACCGACGTTACCGGCATGCCGCTCGAATGGATCGGCTACCAGTCCGCGGTTCGCCTTATTGTGCTTGGCCAGGTCAGTTACGCGCTCGGCAGCGTACTCTACGAATTGCATGGCGGCATCAATGCCCGCAGTGGGCGCCAGACCCGCATCCCGGTCAATGCCATCATCGCCACCCAGGGTTCACACCCCGACGCCCACCGGTTCTACGACTGCTACACGCCCCCGCTGTCTAACCGGGCGCTGTTCCGGCGTGACGAGAACCTGTGCCTGTACTGCGGCGAACAATTCCCCGAACGCATGCTCTCGCGCGACCATGTCAAGCCGCTGGCCCAGGGCGGGGCCGACATCTGGGCCAACGTGGTCACAGCCTGCAAGCGCTGCAATAACCACAAGGGCTCACGCACACCCGAGGAATCGGGCATGCAGTTGCTGGCCATTCCCTTCACACCCACCCATGCCGAGTACGTCTACCTTCAGGGCCGCCGCATCCTCGCCGACCAGATGGAGTTTCTGCTCGCGCACTTTCCGCGCAACAGCGTACTCCGAAAACGCCTGGAATCCGGCCAGCCGCTATTACCTGCCTGAGCATTACCCACCGGTCACCGGCAGGCATCAAGAGTCTGCGGCATAATGAACGCGATGGCCACACAACAACCCGCATACCTTGTCGACGCCAGCGTGTACGTATTTCGCGCCTGGCACTCCATGCCCGACCGTTTCATGGACCCGGCGGGCAACCCCACCAATGCCGTTTACGGTTTCGCCCGGTTCCTCTGCGAGTTACTCGAACAGACACGGGCCGAGCAGGTCGGCGTCGCTTTCGACGAATCGCTGACCAGCTCGTTTCGCAACGAGATCTATCCCGACTACAAAGCCAATCGCGACCCCGCGCCGGAGGAGCTCAAGCGACAGTTTGCATGGTGCAAGGATCTCGCCCGCTCGCTTGGCGTCGCCGTCTTCGCCGACAACCGCTACGAAGCCGATGATCTCATCGCCACGCTGGCCGCCGACTGCCGCAAGCGGCAACACCCGGTCTGCGTGGTCAGCGGCGACAAGGACCTCGCTCAACTGATCGGTGAGGGTGATACGTGGTGGGATTTCTCGCGCCGGCGCCGGCTGGATGCTGCCGGTGTGCATGCGCATTTCGGCGTGCATCCCTGGCAGATCCCCGACTTTCTTGCGCTGGCCGGCGACGCTGTCGACAACATTCCCGGCGTACCGGGCGTCGGACCGAAGACGGCCGGTGCCCTGCTGACGCACTTCGGCGATCTGGACGCGATCTATTCGCGTCTCGACGAGATTGCCTGGCTGAAGATCAGGGGTGCGAAAAAACTCGCGGCAAGATTGCGCGAGCACGAAGCGGCGGCGCGCCTGGCACGCCGTCTGACCGGACTGACCAGCGACATACCCCACATCGAACGACCGGTACAACTCCGCTGCAATGGGGGCTGTAGTGATTCACTCGATGCGCTGCTCGACGGACTGGGATTCGGGCGCCCGCTGCGCGAGCGCCTCCATCGGGTACGTGAACTGTAGCTTGCAGCTTGGGTCACTGCCCCTGCTGCTGCCGCTGAAACTGCTCCATCGCTTCCTCTCCCAACATGCGAACGGTAGCTTCATCCACATCGAGCTTGAGTACCTGCACCTCGGGCAAGGCGCCACGCGGGTTGCCTTCGGCATCGACATGATGCCAGTGACTACCGGCAAGAAAATAGAGGTGCTGCCCGTCCATCACGCCAAAGGTCGGGGTATCGAACTCGGGATGTGCCGCGGCAATGGGTGCCACTGCGACCACCCCGAGACCATCCGACCCCAGTTCCAGGCGAACCACGCGCTGCGGCGATATGCCGTTCTGAATGGCCACCAGGTGCCCATCCCAGAAGAACAGTCCGTCGATGCCACCCTCGTTGAGGGTATCGGGCCTGGCTAGCTTCCAGGCCTGTTCCGCACCTTTGGCGTCGATGACGAAGATGCCCAGTTCGTAGTCGGCGATGTACAGGAGCCGGTCGTCGCCCCCCAGTGCCATTCCACGCAGGCTGGTGAAGTTCTGATGACCGAAGTAAGGTCGCAAGCCTTCCTCCTCGTCATCCATGCGATAGATCATCGGCGCCATGGTGTCGGCGGCGAAGACGGTGCCGTCGGCAGACACGGCCAGGCTGCCGATCAGGTTGCGACCGCTACCACTGCTGAGCGGAAATTCGGCATCGAGCTCGCCCGACTCAAGCGACAAGCGCAACAGACTGCTCTGGACACCATCCTCGCGGGCCTCGCCCTGGAACTGCGACACCCGACCGGTGGCGACCCAAAGGTAATCGCCCGTTGCATCGACCACCAGGTCGAACACGCCCTGCAGTTCCGGAACGGTCTCGGGCGATGCGAAAGTCGTCCAGCTTTCGCCATCGTTATCGCTCACCAGGATGTGTCCGTCGGCCACGGTCCCCAGAAACATGCGCTCATCTTGCCGGGCAAGCGCCTCGGGCATGACCACGCCCTCGTCCAGGGTCGACCAGTGTTCGATGTCGCCAAACGGCTGCCCGGCCTGGTCCATCAAGTCGCGCAGGTGATCGTAGAGCCGCGTGCCGCGCATGGGCTCCACTTCCTCGATCGAATCCCAGTCGACGGCCAGCCCTTGCTGCTGCATGGTCAGCATCATATCGAAGGCAGCGTTGAGATTGCCGGTCAACGCGTACCCCTTGACCAGGTGGGTCATGAAATCCTGATTGTGGGGACGCAAGCGGTGGAGCTGCTGGGTCGCCTCCACCCAGGCCTCGTGATCCTCGGCATGAAAGGCATGGGCCGCCTGGTTGAGCCAGTGCGGCAATTGCTGACTGGTCGGCGGCGCGTCACCTTCCTGAGCTGCCGACACAAGCGGCAGTGCAAACACCAGGACCGGGAGGAGAGAATGGAAAATGCGCATAATCGTTCCTGTTGTGGAATTCATTAGAATGGGTCGCTGCGGCATTGGGACTGCGTTCCGGGACGATTGTTCAGTCCGATCGCTTCCCTGGCCGGCAGGAACCGGGAATACAAGTCATGAGTCAGGATGCAAGGATACTGCACTCGGGGCGCTACATCGCCCTGGGATCGCGCAACGGCTGGGAATACGTGCTTCGACGACACCGGGTAGTCGTGATTATCGCCTGGACGCCCGACGAGGAACTGCTGCTGGTCGAGCAGCATCGAGTTCCGGTGGACCGGCGAACCATCGAGCTGCCGGCCGGTCTGGTCGGCGACGAAGTCGGACAGGAGGAGGAATCCCTGATCGAGGCCGCCGGACGTGAACTGGAGGAAGAAACCGGATGGCGCGCCGGCGCACTGCGAGCACTGATGCGGTGCCCGACTTCAGCCGGGCTGACCGACGAGGAGGTGACTTTCATAAGCGCTGACGACCTGGTTCGCACCGGCGACGGCGGTGGTGACGACAGCGAGGACATCATCGTTCACAGGATAGGGCGCGAACACATTGATGCCTGGCTGGCCGACTGTCACCATGCCGGCCTGGCGATCGATCCGAAAATCTACACTGGCCTGTACTGGTCCGGGTTAGCCGGCCAGCCACCCGCTGGCAACGACGATCAGTCCGGCGACGGCTGACATCAGCAGCATCAGCCAGGTCAGCAGCGTGCCGTAGAAACGCCCCGGCGATGCACCGGCACCGCGGTTGAGGCCGAGCAGTCCGTGCATCGCGCGTCCGACCACCAGCATCACACCGAGCAGGTGCAGCAACCACACCGGCACGCCCGCGCCCAACTCCAGGACCAGAAGCATCAACAGCGCAAGCGGCACATACTCTGTGAAATTGGCATGCGCGCGCACGGCCAGTTCCAGCGGCTCCTGCCCACCGGTTCCGACGCCGACCTTGAACCGTCGCCGCTGGACGACGACCTGCCAGGACAGCAACAGAAGCAGCAGGGCAAGCAAGCTGGCGTACAACAGGGTGACGGCCACCGGCATCGGCTTTTTCCTCCATAACTGGGCTGGGGCCAGTATAGCGGCGATGGTAGACTTCAACCGTCATGAAATCTGCTTCGAACAAGGAATACTGCAATGATGCAACGCGGACTAATCATTCTCGCCCTGCTGCTGCCGGGGGTCGTTATGGCTGATGCCCCGATTGCCATTGCCATTCACGGCGGCGCCGGCACCATCGAGCGCGGTCAGATGACCGAGGAACGTGAACAAGCCATCCGTGACGCACTCGAGCGCGCAGTGCGCGAAGGACACGGCATCCTGGTCGAAGGCGGCAGCAGCATGGATGCCGTGACCGCGGCGGTACAGGTGCTGGAAGACGCACCGGAGTTCAATGCCGGCCGCGGTGCTGTTCTGACCAACACCGGCACTGTGGAAATGGACGCCTCCATCATGGACGGTGCCACGCTCGATGCCGGCGCGGTGGCCGGCGTGCGCGGTATCCGCAGTCCCATCCACGCCGCGCGCAAGGTGATGCACAAATCCCCGCATGTGATGCTCGTGCGCGACGGTGCCGAGGAATTCGCCCGCGATCACGGGCTTGAGTTCAAGGACGACGACTGGTTCATCACCGACTTCCGCCTCCAGCAATTGCGCGACATCCAGGCGCGCGAGTCCGACGAGGGGCAGGCCAGCACGCAATTGTCCGAAGACTGGTTCTCCACCGTCGGCGCGGTGGCCGTCGATGCCGACGGCAACCTGGCCGCCGCCACGTCCACCGGTGGCATGAGCAACAAGCGCTGGGGCCGGGTAGGAGACTCCCCGATCATCGGTGCCGGCACCTACGCCGACAACCGCAGCTGCGCGGTCAGCGCCACCGGCCACGGCGAGTTCTTCATCCGCCACGTGGTCGCCTACGACATCTGCGCCCGCATGAGTCATGCCGGCCTGAGCCTGGCCGAATCCGCCAACACGGTGGTCAACCAGGTGCTGGTCGAGGCCGGCGGCGACGGCGGCGTGATCGCCGTCGATGCACAGGGCAATGTCGCCATGCCGTTCAACACCGCCGGCATGTACCGCGCCGCCATCCGCACCGACGGCTCGGTCGAAATCAGCATCTACCGCGACGACGATTGACCACGGACCATCGCCGAAGTCGACTTGCCATGACCGCAACACTGTTCAGGGAAGAAGCCTACCGCACCGAATGCACGGCACGGGTCGAATCGGTCACCGAACAGGGCGTGATCCTCGACGCCACCGTGTGCTACCCGCAAGGCGGTGGTCAGCCCGGCGATTCGGGCGTCTTGCGCTGGAACGGCGGGGAAGCGCGCGTCGTCGACACCTGCCACGGAGACGACGGCGCCAT
>SL_3KL_010_SEDDRAFT_10002470_pt1 | contig 16881 bp, 10 predicted proteins | sample SodLakKL_010_SED_2_FD_10381 | JGI IMG/M metagenome (IMG submission 10381) | reverse complement strand
CGACGTATCGTTCATGGACCAGAACCCCCGTCCCCCCGCCCCTCACCACGCCTTCCCACTGCACCCCGCAGCCACCCAGCCCAAACCCTCCCTCACCAAGCCCGAACCCTTCCGCAACCCGCACCATGACACCCCCTATCCGATTGATCCATATGCACCTATGAAATCTAATCNGGGGGTTTGTCGACCNCGGAGGATGCCCCAGAACCAGCGAGGCGGGGGGTGTGCCACCTTCGGAGGGTCATGGGCGGTGCCGGGTCGATCCTGGGCCGGAAGAGGNGGNTCCCCGACCGGCCGGGGATCACGTCCCGCCCCACCCCCATCGCGGAGTCCGAAATGCGTCCATAGCTGGATGGGACGGGCGCAGCGGGAGATCGGCTGGAGAACCACCGCCAGACCGGCTGCGGGCCCACCGCGAGATCGACGACGGGCTCACCGCCAGATCGCCCGCGGGCTCGGCGAGATATCCAGGACCGATCCAGAGGAGATCGTGGCGCAGACTGAGGCGAAGGTTCAGGGCGGGAGCGGGACCCCGTCGACATTCCCCCAGTCGGTGTCCCCCGCCCTGACATGGAGACTCGTCCCTGGTCCCGGGCACGGGTAGCGCGCTTAGACCACGCCACCTATTCTGACAAAGGCTCGTCAGGGAGGACACCCGGAGGTTTCTGCCCTCCCTCTCCGGCATTACCACGAGACGACGTAGTGCGAGCCGTTTGGTATACAGACCTGCATCCACCGTGTGGCGCAGGGCCGCTCCTTTCGTGGCCAGGCACCGCACACCGTTTCGAGAGGCTGACCATGAGGCGCGTCGAGTTCCAAGTTCACTGGGCGATCCGAGCCGCCCGGCTCTTCCTTCTCACACTGCTCCTCGTCGGCGCGGCAGGTGCCGCCCCCGCCGCCGGACAGGCCACCCCGGACACCGACTACGACCTGGTCATCCGGGACGGCCGGGTCCTGGATGGAGCCGGAAACCCCTGGATCGCGGCGGATGTGGCGGTCCGTGACGGCCGGATCGTTCGGGTGGGACGGGTAGAGGGCCGGGGCGCCCGGGAGATCGACGCGGCGGGCCGGTACGTGTCTCCGGGGTTCGTGGACATCATGGATCAGTCCGGAAGCGTCCTTCTGCGGAACGGGCTCGCCGAGAACAAGCTCCGCATGGGGGTGACCACGGCCATCGGGGGCGAGGGCGGGACCCCCTCCCTCGGCGTGCTCGCCGGGGACGGTGAAGAGCGCCGGGGCGCCCTCACCGAAGACATCCCCCGCTACTTCGAGATCCTCGAGGAGCAGGGGATCTCTGTGAATTTCGGCACCTTCTACAGCCAGGCCCAGGCGCGCCGGCAGGTCCTGGATATGGAGAGTCGGGCGCCGTCCGAGGCGGAGCTGGCCGAGATGCGGGATCACATCTCCCGGGCCATGCGCTCCGGCGTGCTGGGGATCACCACCGCCCTCATCTACCCGCCCTCCAGCTTCGCCGGCACCGACGAGATCGCCGACGGGGCCGCCGTGGCCGCCCGGTATGGGGGCATCTACGCCACCCATGTCCGGGGCGAGGGGAAGGAGTTGGTGGAAGCCATCGCCGAGGCGGTGGAGATCGGGGAGCGAGCCGGGATCCCGGTGGAGATCTTCCACTTCAAGGCGGCCTACGAGCCCGGGTGGGGGGTTCTCATGCCCCAGGCCATCGAAGTCATCGAAGCGGCGCGAGCCCGTGGCGTGGAGGTCACCGCCGACGTCTACCCCTACACGGCCGGGGGCACCGGGCTGGAATCCACCGTCCCCTCCTGGGCGCACGAAGGGGGCGGTGAGGCCCTCCGGGAGCGCCTCCGGGACCCCGAGATCCGGGACCGGCTCCGCCGTGAGGTGGAGGAGGGTTCACCGGGGTGGTGGAACATCGTGGAAGCCTCGGGAGGGTGGGACAACATCGTCCTGGTGAATGCCCAGAATCCGGCCAACGCCCGGTTCCACGGCCGCACCCTCACCGACATCGCCCGGGAGCTGGGGAAACGCCCGGAAGACGCGGCGTGGGACCTCATCCTCGAGGGATCGGGGCGGGTCATGGCCATCTACCACATGATGGACGAGGGCGACCTGGAACTCGCCCTGCAGCAGACATGGGTAAGCATCGGCAGCGACGCGGGAGCCGCCGAACGCCCCGGTGAGATCGATGGCCTGGGGCTCCCGCATCCTCGCAGCTACGGCACCTTCCCCCGGATCCTGGCCCGGTACGTCCGGGATCGCGGTACCCTCACCCTGGAGGACGCGATCCGGAAGATGACCTCGTGGCCCGCCACCCGCATGCGCCTGGGCGACCGCGGGCTCCTTCGGGAGGGGATGTGGGCCGACATCGTCATCTTCGACCTGGACCGGATGGATGACCGGGCCACCTTCGAAGAACCGACGCTCTTCCCCGAGGGAATCGACCTCGTCATCGTCAACGGCGTCGTGGTCATGGAAGACGGTCTCCACACCGGGGTGCGGCCCGGCCACGTCGTCTACGGACCGGGTCGGGAGGCGGTTCCCGGAGGCTGAGCCGGCCCGCCGGGGACGGGGGTGGGAGAAAGGTCCACCGTGGTGATGGAATGCGAAGCGGGTCCGGGGCCACCAGCCCCGGACCCGCATGTGTTCTCGCCTGAATGGTGATCAGGTGATGTTCGGATTGTTCTCCCGCTCCACCTGCGGCAGGGGCAGGCAGGTGGTGGAGCCGTACGTCCCCCCCTTGATGGGATACGGCGTGCCCGGCGAAGGATTGAGGGGCAGGTCAAACCGAGTGATGTCGTAGATGTGGTGACCTTCCAGGAAGAGCTCCCGTTGGCGCTCCTCGATCACCTGCGCCCGGATCTCGGCGGGATCGGTGCTCTGGAAATGGGGGAGCCCGTGCCGGTCCCGGAGTCCGTTGATGATGTCCACCGCCGCCTGCCCCCCTTCCACTTCGGCAATGATCAGCTGAGCCTCCCGCCAGGTGGCGATGGGGATGGGTGATCCTTCGGCGGGGTACTTCCCCTGCGACCACACGGTGGTGAAGGCGTCGGCTCCCGTGGACCCGGTATTCGTTACCGGAACCCGGGGGTCGGGCACGCCGTCCACCTCGAGGTTCTGGTAGAGGGGCCCAACCGATGACCAACCGAAGCGATTGACCCACCGGTAGAGGTGATTTCCGGAGCGGGCCGAGGCGGTGGAGTAGTTCGCCATCTTCTGGAATCCGTCCGGAACCCTCCGGGCATCCTCGGCGGCTTCCGCGCCACGCCCCATGTTGATGCGGGCTCGCGCCCGCCCCACAAACGCCATGTTCACCAGATCGCTTCGCCCTGCGGCACCACCCACCTCGATGACCTGGGTGAAGCGCTCCTCCGCCAACGCGAACACCTGGTTCGGGGTGAGTTCGGGACCGACGTCGATGGCCGCGCTGCAGAATCCCTCACCCAGGAGGATGTGGCTGTATGCGGAGTACGCGGCGGCGGTAGCGATGAGCTCCTGTCGGCTGCCCGGCACCTCGGAGTCGGACCAGGTCTGGAGGTTCCGGAGTGCGTTGTCCGCAGCCCATCGGGCCGTAGCTACCGGTCGATACACACCGAAGATGTTTCCGGTGCTGTTGCAGGTGTTGTCGGCGTAGGCCCCCCGCCCGTCCGCGAATCCCCGCCGGTCGTAATCCCACGTCGCTGCCGCCAACTGGGTATCGATGAGCTGGTCGCCCAGGAGAGAGCTGGACAGGATGTAGAAGGCGAGGGCGCACTCGAAGTCGGCAACGGCGCTCCCCACCACAAGTGGGGCGTTCGTGGGGTTCTCCAGGTCCTCGGCGATGACCTGGTTGGGGGCATCCACCTCAAGGAGGCCGTCGCACCCTGCCATGCTCCCGGCCAGTACGAGAAGGCCCAGGGCCCCGACGCGGGCCGCTGATCTTNCTGGATCTCTAGTGCAAGTGTTCATTCTCCGTCCCCTCTCCGGGTAGGCGTTCATTCGGTCGTCATCCATCTTGGAAAGCGACCTCATGGTCAGAAGGAAACGTTCATGGTGGCCACGAACTGGGCGAGCTGGGGCGTATTGTTCTGCTCCAGTCGCGTGTGCAGTTGGGTGACGAAGAAGGACTCAGGGTCGATTCCGGTCCAATTGGTCCAGGTGTGTAGATTCCGACCCGCCAGGGTGATGCTTGCCCGGCCCGCACCGAATCGCTCCGACCATTCCCCGGGAAGGGTGTAGGTCGCGGAGAGTTCCCGGAACTTGGCGAAGCTCGCGTCGTTCAGGATGAACGAGACCAGCGTTCCCGGCGACTGGATGTCCGCGATGACCACCGGGTCGAATCGCTCGGGGTGCATGTTCTCGAGGCAGTTACGGAATACCTGGCACCGGGCGCGCGTGGTGTTGTCGAAGCCCACATGTCCGGTCTTGAAGTCCACCAGGGCATAGAGCCTCAGGTTCTGGAAGAGTGTGAGGGAGGTGGAGACGGACCCCTCGTACTTGGGAGAGGCACGTCCCTGGTAAACCCGGGGGGCCTGAGCACATGGGACCGGTGCCGCCCCCGGCCCACCGTCACACATCGCGTTGATGGCGGTACCGTTGGCATCGAGGTCGGCGCTAACCACCCTCTCCCGGAACCAGGCCGCTACCGGGTACCCGACCACATGGGCCTGGCTGCCAATGACGATCCGATCTTCCCCACCGATGTCCAGGACCTCGCTCTCATTGCTGGAGAGGTTGAAGTTGAGCTCCCAGTCCACGGTGGAACGCTGAACCGCCAGACCCCGGAGCTGGACTTCGTATCCTGAGTTCTGGATGGCACCGAGGTTGACGACCCTGAACCCGGGGAATCCCCCGGACGGAGCCACGCCCCGGTTCAGGATGGCGTCGGAGGTCTGCTGTCGGTACCAGGTGAAGTCGACCCCGACCCGGTCTTGGAGGAACCCGGCCTCGAAGCCGACCTCGATCTCCTCGCCCCTCTCCGGCGCCAACTCCGAGTTGCCCAGGAACTGGGGCGTCACCGCCGGACTCCCGTCGCCCCCGGTCACGGGCTGGAAGGTGCGTAGGGCAGCGAATGTCTGAGGGGACTGGCCCGTGTGGCCGTATGCCGTCCTCAGTCGGACGTTGTCCATGAACCCGAGATTCCAGAACGATTCCTCGGAGATGACCCAGGAGAGGCTTGCCTTGGGGTAGTAGATGATCTCGAAGTCCTCGCCGAAGGCGCTGTGGTCATCGGCCCGAACGGCTACGGTCCCAAACAGCCTGTCCCGCCAGCCCACCTGTTGCTGCGCGAAGAAGCCCAGGGACTTCTCTTCGAAATACACCCCGCCACCGAAGGTCTGGGCCAGCGCGTCCACGGTCCGCAGCCCGGGAGCGGGAAAGCCGGTGCCGTCCGCCGATACCGCCTCGGTGAAGCTTCGGTAGTATTGCGCCCCGAAGGTGGTGGTCAGGCGGAAGTCGGGCGTGGGGTCCAGCGTGATGGTGCCGCTGTAGTCGAACGTGCGGTAGTCCACGTCGCGGGTCCTGTAGAACGCCGATCCCTGCTGTGCTGCCGAACTGAAGAAACGGGCCACCTGGGGATCGGCCATGCGCTCGATCACTGATTGGTCCTGCTCCTGGGTCAGATCCATCCCCAGCGAAAGCCGCTGGCGAAACCAACCGAAGGGACGCTGGGTGATGGTGACGTTGCTGGTGGCGCGGCGGACATCCTGCCTGGGAGACTGAACCGCCCACACCGCCTCCGGTGGAATGAAGAGGAACCCCCGGTTCGGCGTGTCGCGAAGGGCGGGGGTGTTGAAGACGGTGGAGAACCAGATTCCGCCGGCACCGGCCTCGAAGGTGAGGCCGGTGTTGCTGTTGGTCAGCCCGAAGCTCAGGTCGATGTCCCACGTTTCACTGGGATTGATGGACAGGTTCAGGCGTCCCATCAACTTGTCCTGATAGTTGGTCGGCTCAATCCCCTCGCTGCTTTCGTAGTCCACGCTGGCGTAGTAGCGGATCATATCGGCGCCACCACTGACATTCAGGTGGTAGCCCTGGCTGTGGCCGGTGCGGAAGATGGGGGTTCCCCGATCGATCTCCTGCTGGACGATGTTCAGGGACTCCACCTGCCCCGTGTCGGGATTTCGCCAGTACGTCTCCCCGATCCGGCCTGCAGGGTCCTGGAACCAACTCGCGCCCTGGCGGATCCGCGCGTTGAAACGGGGGGGACCCTGGGCGCCTCGCTTCGTGATGATCTGGATGACCCCGTTTGACGCCTCGGTGCCGTACAGGGTTGCGGCGGCCGGTCCCTTGATCACCTCGATGCTCTCGATGTCGTTGGGATTGATGTCGTTGAGCCTGGACACCACCCCGGAGCCGAACCCCTGGATCGCAATCCCCGAGGCCACATCGTTGTTCACCCGGACTCCATCGATGTAGATGAGGGGTTGATCATTGAGCGAGAAGCTGGCCGCCCCGCGAATGCGGATCCGTGGGCCGGAGCCCACCATGCCCGTCCCCGGCTGGAGAACCACCCCTGGAGCCCGAGCGTTGAGGAGATCCGCCATCGTGCTGATGGGGGCGACTTCCAGGGTCTGAACGGCATCAATGCGGGTGACCACGTTCCCGATGGCCCGGCGTTCGGTCCCTCCCGGGGTGCCGGTGACGACGATACCGTCCAGGTCGATGGCCGTCTGGCTGAGCCGAAACTCAAGGCGCACCTCCCCTCCCGGCTGGAGGAGGACGGACTGGCTGGCGGTCCGGTAACCGATCATCCGGACCTCCACCTCCCGCTCGCCCGGCGGCACATCCTGGATCCTGAAGGTCCCGTCCCGTGCCGCAATGCTCCCTCGGTCGGTTCCCGCTACGAAGATCTGGGCTCCTGGTAGGGCTCGCCCGTCCTGGGCTCCCACGACCACACCGGTTACCGTGCCCGTCTGTCCGTGAAGGGCCACCGGCAGCAGGGAGAGCGCAAGCGCCGCGAGGAGGTTCGCCGCACTACCACGTCTCCCTCTCATTGGACTGTCGCCGCTTTTGGGTCGAGCCATGCGAGCCTCCTTGGGTAATGGAGCACAACGCCGATCAGGTGGACCCACGGAGACCGCCTCCGTGATGGTTGACCGGAAGCACAGGACCGACTGTGCTTATTTCTGTATACCATATCGTACGCTAATTGTGCAAGACCCCTGTCAGCCTGGAGGCTTCGGGAACCCTGGCTACCGGTGCGATGCGATGGGCCGGCCAACCGGACCTCAGAAGAACCGCGACGATCTCTGGTGGTGGGGGTGAGAGGTCCGATGATTTTGGCGGTTCAGTCTGGAGACGAGGACATAATGTGTCCATTTACGTATACAACTGGTGCCAGAAGAGTGCCCGCCGTGTCCAGGTAGGCCAGCGCGTGGTCCACCCGTGAGCCGCCCCGCCGAGGGGTGACGGAAACGACGGACCCTCCCCCTACAGCCCCACCCGCTCACCCCGCACCGCCACGCCGAATCCGCCGGCATGCACCGCCTCCCACTCCGGGGTCCCCCTCCACCCCACCGGGTTCGTCCGGTTCAGGTGGATGAAGCGGATCTTGGCCCGCTCCTCCGCCGGGAGCGCGCCGAACCGCGCCACACTCTCCTCCACGAAGGGATGGGGGATCTCCGCCATGGACCGGCCCGAGACCTCCCCATCGGCGTAGAAGGTGCCCCCCAGGTAGGCCACGTCCACCCGGGCCACCACATCTTCCACCCGGGTGCCCCTGGCGTCCCACTCTTCCCACTTGTTGATGTCCGGGAGGAAGAGCACGCTCCGCTCCGGCCCTTCGATGACGAACCCCACCGTCTCCGAGTACTCGTCCCGGTGGGGGACGGTGAGGGGCGTGACCCGGATCCGGGGGTTCAGCTCCACCGGAACCCCTTCCTCCAGCGGCCGAAGCTCGACATTCCCCAGCTCCACGAGCTGATCCCAGGGCCCGTTGGTCTCGAGGAAGCGCGTCATCCGTGGCATGGCGTACACGGGAACCCCTGCCGCGCCGATGATCTCCCGCCCCAGGTGGATGAGCCCCACGTAGTGCCCCACATGGGCGTGGGTGATGAGGATCCCGGAGAGTCCCGGGATGTCGGGGTGGGGCGCGATCCGGTCAAGGTGGTGGAGCTGCTCGGGGAAGGCCGGCGTGGCCTCCACCATCCAGCGCTCCCCCGAGGAAGGGTCCACGATGCCCAGGCTCACCGGGAGGCGCCGCCGCTCCGGATCGTTCCAGGCCTCCGCGTCCTTCATCCCCGCCTGGGGAAAGCCGCCGTCCTGCCCCACCCCCAGCACCACCACCCATGGATCGTGGGGAGACACCGGTGGGAGGTCGTTCGGCGACACCACCCCCGGGTCATGGGCAGAGCTGGGGGCGCCCTCCCCNTCCCCCTCTTCCTCCCCCGGACCGGCGCACGCGGTGAGCCCCACCATGAGGCAGAGGGCGAGGATGGACGGGAAGTGACGCATGGAGGAGCTCCGGATGAATGGACATGGGGATTGATTGCGAAGGGAAGCTGGTCCGGAGGACGCCCTTCCACAACCAGACGCCCTTCCATAACCAGTTGGGACGCTGGGCTCGGTGGTGCTGGTGAAGAGCCAGGTCACCCCGTATCATCCAGGTCAACACGGGCGTGTGCGGTTTCGCCTCCTGATCGGGTCCATCATCCGCGTCCGCGGCTTCCGGTTCCCGGACGACCGGATCTGCCACGAAGACGGGGATGCCATGGTCAGTTTCTCCTGGTTTTGCGCCGAGAGGGGGAGCCGTGGGAAGCGTTGACGCTCCGGATCCGCGGGAGGCTCCTGGCGTGCATGGTGGATACCGGTGACCCCGGCGCCCGACGGCCTCCCTCCGGATTGGCTCGACCGCAGGGCATTCCCGTACCGGTCGCGGTGGTGGGAAACGCCCCATGGGAAGATGCACTATATCGACGAGGGTACGGGGGCCCCGGTCATCTTCATCCACGGTGTCCCCGGGTGGTCCTTCCACTTCCGGCACCTCATCGGACGGGTGTCCACCCATCGTAGATGCATCGCCATGGACCACCTGGGATTCGGCCTGTCCGACAAGCCCGAGCGCTGGGACTACCATCCGGAGCAGCTCGCCGCCCATGTGGAGGGGTTGATGGAGGGTCTTGGGCTCAAGGGGGTGACCCTCGTGGTGCACGACTGGGGCGGCCCGCTGGGACTGCGGTATGCCCTGAGGAAGCCGGGGAACGTCACAGGGCTTGTGATCATGAACACCTGGCTCTGGTCCGCGAAGGGTGATCTCCGAACCCGGTCGACCACGAGGATTCTGGCATCGCGGCTGTACCGGACCCTGGATGCTCACTTCGCCGTCACGGCTCGGGCATTCCCCCGCATGGTCAGCGGTGGACACGCCCGCCTGTCCCGGACTGCTCGGACCCATTTCGCCGGCCCCTTCCTCGAGGCCCGGGATCGCTCCGGTCTGCTTGCCCTTGTCCGCCATACGCACACGGCCGATGACTGGGTCGGCGGACTCTGGAGGATGAGGGAGGAGCTCCGCGACATTCCTGCCCTGATCATCTGGGGGATGAGGGATCCCGCCTTCCCCCCTCGCTACCTGGAGCGTTGGCGGGCTGCGCTCCCCCTGGCCCGGTGCGTCACGCTGGATGAGGTGGGACACTACCCGTTCGAGGAGTTTCCCGAAGCGACGGGAGAGGCCATCGATGCCTTCCTTTGATCCCATGTGCCCGCGGCAGCGGGGTGAACGGGATCATCCTACCCGCCGTCCCCTTCCCCTGAGGCCAGGCGCCCCGCCACCCGCTCCGCCTGGTCCATGTGGCGGCGGCCATGTTCGACACACGTCTCGAACCACGCGCCCAGGGGGAGGCGAAGGAGGGCGATGACCGGGGAACGCATTCGGATCCGCGACAGGTCCAGCCCCTGGGACGACCGGATCAACTCAGCCAGCCGGGCATGCGCTTCCCTGAATTCGTCGAGAGTGGCGGCGGGATCCGCAGGTGGCAGGGTCCCATGGCCGCCCGCGTCAGCCCCACCGGGCCGGGCGGCTTCAGCCCCCCCAGGCCGAGCGGCTCCCGCCCCACGAGGCCGCATCTGTCGAGGGGCAGGCAGCTTCGGACCACCGGGCTTGATGAGCCGGATCCAGAGCCGGGCCACCGGGCCATATCGGTAGGGCCCCTCCCCCGAGGGCCCGCCTCCGGACACGGCGGCCGAGAGCGGTGCCAGGTAGAGTTGGAGCGAGGTGGTGAGGTGCTCGAGGCACTGGCACATGGACCAGGCATCCGGTGCCGGTTTCCAGAGGAGCTCCTCGGAGGTGTGTCGCTGGAAGAGTTCCTCGGCCCGCCGGGTCAGGTCGGAGGTGGCGGCGAGGAGGCGCTCCCTGTCCTTGTCCATGTCCGACCCCAGGTTCAGGGGGTGGGTGCCGGGTGCCCCGGATTGGGACACCCGGCCGGCTCGGTCACCCGGCCCGCCCGATCACCCTGCCGGCTCGATCACTCCGCAGGCGATGCGCGGACCGGCTCCGCCGATGGGCTGGGTCATGTGGTCGTCGGGATTCTCGTGGATGACCAGGGCGGCACCATCCTCGTCGAGGATTGTCGCGCGGCCGTCAGCCCCGTGGAGCGAGGCCAGGTGCGTGAACAGCTCCACCTGAAGCGTCCCGTCATCCCGCACCACGATGTTGGGCAGGTCACCGGCGTCGGGCCCAGCCGGGTTCATGAGCCCGTGCTCCCGGCCGTCGGGGTTCAAATGGCCACCGGATGCCACGAACCCTTCTTCCGGATCCTCGCAGGTACCGACGCTGTGGATATGGATCGCCCGCGCGCCCGGAGGCATGTCGTGTAGATCCAGGTTGATGACGATGCCGCTGGGGGTCTCGGTGACCAGGCCGGTACCCACCGGATTCCCGTCCAGGTTGATGAACTGGACGGTGGCCTGCTGGACCTCCATCCCCTCAGCGGGCTCGGCCTCGGTGGCGGCCGGGTCGTCGGCCGGGGTCTCGGCTGCCGGGTCGGCGTCTCCAGGATCGGTACAAGCGGCGAGTGCCGCCAGAAGGATCAGGGCGAATGTCGTGCGTCGGTGGCGCATGGCAAGCCTATTGGGCTGGGTGGAACAGGTCATGAGCTGTTTTTGGGGGGGAGGGCTGCCATCTGCTGGCTTCGCAGCTCCTCCGGCGTCATCTCTCCGGAGATGATGGCTTGAGTATAGGTGACGAGTTGCTCCCCAGCCAGCAGGTCGGATACGACGACGTAGAGCGCTCCTTCCTCCATCAGGTCGAGCGCCGTATCCACCTCGGTGGCGTTCAAAACCACATCCGCGTCGACCCCCAGCTCCAGGATGCGCTTGGAGATGGGATCGTACGGCACAGTGGAGAGGATCAGCTTCGCCGACCCGGCCTGCGCCTTCTCCCAGGTGTACCGGTCCATGGCGTCGCCGAACACGAACGCCTCGCACTCTTCCCTCACGATCTGTCGGACCTCCGGGTCGTTCTCCACCACCACACACGCCTGGTCGAGACTCNTGCACGCCCGGACGAGCTTCCGACCCTGACGACCGTAGCCGACGACGATTACATGACCCGCCATCCCCTCGGGAACGCGGCTCGATGCGTCAATCTTGCTATGGCGACCCACGATCAGATTTCGGTCGGCCAGCACCTGGTAGATGCGTTCATCGAATCGCTGACTCAGGCTGGACGTGATCATGGTCATGGCGGCCGCCAGGATGATGGCATCGAAGACGGTCTGACCCAGAGCCCCGAGGAGGAGCGCCTGAATGGCGATGATGAGGGAGAATTCGCTCACCTGATCGATGCCGAGACTGGTCAGCGTGGCGGAGCGCGCTTCGTACCCCTGGTAGATCAACACGACGGTGGTGACCGCTGGCTTCACCACGGCCGTCAGCACGACAAGGCCGGCCGCCAGGAGCAACGTTTCAGGGGTGGGAAGGGCGACGAGAGCCCCGATGGTGAGGAAGAAGATGGCGACGAAGAAGTCCTTGATGGACTCGATGCCGTTGAAGAGGTCGAGATGACGCTCACGGTCGTGGCGGATGGCGAGGCCGGCCGCGAAGGCGCCTACGATGATGGACACCTCGGTAAGGCGCGCCGCACCGATGAAGAGAACGAGAATGGACACGGCCCCGACGATCATGAGCTCCGAAGAGCCCCCGGCCAGTCGCCCGAGAAGGTCGAAGATGTACCGGTTGACGAAAGCGGCTCCGATGAGGAAGAGCACGCCGTATCCGAGCTGGGTGGCAATGGGGTCGAGCTCGAACGTTCCGGCTCCCAGCACCAAAAGCAGGATGACGGCGATCAGGTCCTGAACGAAGTGGATCGACTCGCCCAGACGCCCCCGCACCACATTTCGTTGCATCTCCTTTTGCAGGAGAAAGGCCCCCACGATGGTGGACGACAGCGCTGCCGCGATCCCCAGGTAGATGGACTCCTGGAAGGGGATTCCCAGCACCAACCCCAGCCCGATCCCCAGCGACCCCACCACGACGATCTGGGCGAGGGTGGCCACCTCGCTGTCCTTGAGAACGGTTCGAACGGAGTCGAGTTCCGTTTTGACTCCGAACCAGAAGACCAGGAGGGCGATGCCGTACTGAGCCAGCTCCAGCGTGAGCTCTTCCTGGACGAAGATCCCGGAGAAGAGGCCCGCGACGATGAGGAGAGGGACGGTGGGGAGCTTGAACCGGTTCGCCACCAGGAGAAACGGACCGGCGACGATGAAGAGGACAGAGACGGTGGTGAGGAGATCAGCCATGGAGATCACCGACCATCCGCTCGTGGATCACCGGAATGGGACGCAGGTCGGTCAGTAGCTCCCGATCCGCCGTGGTCGCTTCCCGGAAGACGTCGGGGTCTTCCAGATACGCCTTCAGGTAGGCCGAGAGCCGGTCCCCTGCCAAGCGTGTGCTCAGGATCACGCAGTGGGCGCCCTGGTCGTAGAGGCCACGGGCCTCATGGACCTGCCTGGCTTCCACGAAGACAACGGCGTCGGACGAGACCTCCCGGAGCACCGCCTGGTTCACATCGACCTCGATGGACGAGGAGAGCACGAAGCTCGCCCGCTTGAGCGCGGCGTCCTTTCGGATCGTCGCGTTGCGGAAGTCTCCGTAGATGGCGTCGTAGCCCTCTTCCTTCAGGATCTTGATGTGATCGACCCGCCGATCCACCACCACGACATCGTCGTACTGTTCGGCCAGCAGAGGGAGAACGGTGCGGGTGACCTGGTCATATCCGATCACCACAGCATGGTCNCGATACTCCTTCTTCCCNCCTTCGAAGGTCCCCTCGGTTTGCCAGCGTTCCAGGAACGGAGCCAGGCGGGTGTAGAGGGCATGGTTGTGCGCGATGAAGTAGACCGACACCGCCATGGTGACGAGTGCGATGAGGGTCAGATAGCCCAGCACCTCCTCTCCCACAAAACCTCCGGCGAACGCCGCCACCCCCAGGATGATGCCGAACTCGCTCACCTGGATCATGGTGATGCTGCCGAGGAACGTCGTCTCGATATCGAACTTCTGCCACCGGATGAGCAGGAAGAAGATGATGAACTTCACCGGCATGAGGACGAGCACGGTGATGAGCGCCTCCTGCCAGTAGAAGAGGAGCTCCCGGGCCTCCAGATCCAGGGCCACCGTGACGAAGAAGACCATCACGAACAGATCGGTGAGCGGATTGACGCGCTCCTGAAGCTCCTTGCTGTAGGGCAACTGGGCGATGGCCAGCCCGGCGAGGAAGGCGCCCATCTCGATGGACAGGTAGGCCTCGATGCCCAGCGGGGCGAGGAGCACATTGATCTCCGACGAGACCAGCACGAAGAGGAAGGCCCACGAAATGGAGATCAGGAAGAAGACGTCGCGGTTGTCGGCGATGCGGCGGAACAGGACCGGGAGGGCGTACCGCGACGCCAGGAGGGCGGCCGCGCTGATGAGGGCCACCAACCCGAGAACCACCGCCAGCGTCACGGCCACCTCGGCGAGGCTCTCGGGGCGGCCGGCAGCCAGCACGGCCAGGAGGATCACCACGACGATGTCCTGAACCAGAAGGATGCCCACATCGATCTTTCCGTGGAGCGACGTGGCCTCGTCCTTGTCGTTCAGCATCTTGATGACCACCGCCGTGGAACTGTACATCACGGCCAGGGCGATGATCAGCGCCTCGAGCCCCCCGAAGCCCAGGGCCAGGGCGATGGCGCCTCCTGCCAGCGCCACCAGCAGCATCTGCGGAATCGAGATCTTCACCACGGGCGCCAGGACGTGACGCACCTCCTCGAGCCGCATCTTTATGCCCAGCAGGAAGAGAAGGAACGCCAGGCCCAACTCGGAGATGGTCTCCGTCAGCGTCCCCACTTCCACCATGCCCAGGACGGCCGGCCCGATGATGACGCCGGCAATGATGTAGCCGACGATGGTGGGCTGGCGCGTCTGCCTCGCCAGGAACCCGAAGAGGGCGGCGCTCAGCAGAATGATCGCCAGATCAACGGTCAGGATCATAGGGTCGGGTGGAAGATGGGACGATGCCCAGGGGCGTCAGCCTCCCCGATGGGGCACGATTCGGGTGACTCCAGCGACCTTCGGCCAACGACCAGCAGGGAGCTTGGCACCATATCCCTCGAAACGAAAGCAGCCCACCCACCACCTGTGACGGTGATGGGCAGGCTGGCTTCGGTGCTTCTTTCCGAAAGGATCAGTCCAGCGGACGGATCACCCCGCAGGCGATGCGCGGACCGGCTCCGCCGATGGGCTGGGTGATGTGGTCGTCACGGTTGTCGTGGATGACGAAGGCGGCGCCGTCCTCATCGAAGATGGTGGCCCGACCCTCGGCCCCGTGGAGCGACACCAGGTGCGAGAAGAACTCCACCACGACCCGGCCGTCGTCACCCACCACGATGTTGGGCAGGTCACCGGCATCGGGGCCGTCCGGGTTCATGAGGCCGTGGGGTCGGCCGTCGGGGTTCAGGTGACCACCCGAGGCCACGAATCCTTCCTCCGGATCCTCGCAGGTACCCACGCTGTGGATGTGGATGGCCCGGGCACCCGGCGGCAGGTCGTGCAGATCCAGGTTGATGACGACGCCGGTGGGGGTCTCGGTCAGCGTGCCGGTGCCCACATCGTTTCCGCTCGTATCGATGAATTCAACGGTGGCCTGAGCTGAGGCCGCATCCTGAGCCGAAGCTGCGTTGGGGGCCAGACCCAGGCCGGCCAGGGCCGATAGGGCGAACAGCGCAACGAATCCTTTCACGTTCTCTTCCTCCAGAAGGGGATGTTTGTTCAGATATGGGGTCGCTTTGGCTTCTGCAGACGACACGTTGGCTCCTTCAGGCGAAAGGTATGGTACCGTGGCGCAGGTGGCGAGGGTCCTCGGGAGCGGAGCGGGAATCAAAACCCGAATCCGGATTCTAATTTCTGGTCTCTCCCCTGTCCGCTCTTCCAGAGGCATGTCCGCTCTTCGAGAGGTAGGAAGGAAAGGCGCCAACCACTGCCCTCAGCGTTTGTAATTGGATGCTGTTGGTGGCGCGTCCCACGGCGTGTCACCTCCTGGGGTGGGGCCGCCTCGCCAACACCATCCAAGAACAAGGGTCCAGGGGTGCACGAGCGGGGAAGGGTCCAGGGGTGCACGAGCGGGGGAAGGGTCCAGTGGTGCACGAGCGGGGGAGTGTCGGTACGCGGTACCACCCGGCTTCTCGCTCGCCTCCACGGGCACTGCCTTCGCGGGCGTTGTCGCCGGAGGCCGCGCCCAGGCGGACCCCGTCGCACCTTCGGTGTAGGGTACCCATCCCTCCACATCCCACTACGCCCGCCACATCCCCTTGCGGAGGACATGCCTATGATGCCGGCCGGACCGGGCAATATCGACAGAACGGACGTGGTGGTTGTTGGAGCGGGAGTCGGTGGCCTCATGGCCGCCCGCGCCCTTGTCGGCCAGGGCCTGGACGTGCTGGTCCTGGAAGCCAGGGACCGTGTGGGAGGAAGGCTCCTCTCCATCCCCGTCGGCCCCACGCCCACCACCGCCGGAATCGACCTGGGCGCCACCTGGTTCTGGGCCAATGAGCCCAGGGTCCAGGCCCTCATCTCCGAGCTCGGGCTCGCCGTGCACCCTCAGCACATTGCCGGCGACGCCCTCTACCAGGACCGGCGTGGTGTGCACCGGTTGGCCGGAAACCCCATCGAGGGGCCCGCCGGTCGACTGACCGGGGGGATGCAGACGCTGGCCAGGGCCATGGCGGATGAGCTGCCGCGGGGCACCGTCCGCCTGGAGCATCCCGTTTCCCGCATCCGCCAGGTGGAAAGCGGGCTGGAGGTGGAGACCCCCCGACTCAAGGACGGGGTCGGGAGGATTCGCTCCTCCGCCGTGGTGCTGGCCGTCCCACCGGCGCTGGCGATTCAGTCCATCGCCTTCGAGCCGGTACTCCCGCCGGCAACCCAGCGCATCGCCGCCACCACCCCGGTGTGGATGGGCGCCATGACGAAGGTGGTGGCCTGCTTCGAGCACGCCTTCTGGAGGGAGCGCGGGCTCGCCGGCGCCGTCATGAGCCATGTGGGCCCCATGCGTGAGATCCACGACATGAGCGGGCCCGGCGGGGTGCCGGCGGTGCTCTTCGGATTCGTGCCCCCTCCCGCGCCGGGGGGCTTCGACCCTNGGCCGGGGGGCTTCGACCCTGGGCCGGGGGGCTTCGACCCTGGGTTTGACGGGGGACCGGCCCATACCACCCTCCACCCGGAAGAGCGGAACGCGCCTCCCACCATCGGTCTGGACGAGGTGCGCGCGCAGCTCACTGAGCTCTTCGGCCCAGCCATGCCCGACCCCTCCCAGATCCTGGTCAAGGACTGGAGGACCGAGGTCCACACCTCGCCCCCCGGGGTGGAGCGACTTCACGCCTACGAGAGCTACGGACACCCGGTCTATCTGGAGCCTGCCCTGGGTGGACGACTCCACTGGGCCTCCACCGAGAC
>SL_3KL_010_SEDDRAFT_10002469_pt1 | contig 16881 bp, 17 predicted proteins | sample SodLakKL_010_SED_2_FD_10381 | JGI IMG/M metagenome (IMG submission 10381) | reverse complement strand
CGGATGTTTTGAAAAATGTGATCATAATATAGATGGAAAGGCATCAATTTTTTTTATCTTCGTTCATATAATAAAATATATTGTCAAATGATAAAGGAGCGGGAAACATCGACAGACCACTATAAAAAGCTTATAGAAGTTTTAGGTAAGCGCAACGTAAAATCTAAAATTGAGAGTCCATATGACTTTATCCATATAGCCTCCGGGGGAATTAATGCGGTAGTAATAAAAAATTTTAGAGAATATTTTAACATTTCCAGAGAGGACACTGCCCATATGCTAAACATTTCCTCTCCTACTTTATACCGTTGGATTAGGGCCAATAAAAATCTCGATAAAAACTATTCAATTTTACTCTTCGAGTTGACTGATTTGTTTTTATATGGAATTGAAGTTTTCAAAAGCAAGGAGAATTTCGCCAAGTGGTTAAATTTACCAAACACCGCTTTGGGTGGATTTGAGCCACAAGATTTGCTTGAGGTACCAGGGGGCATTTCTAAAGTCAAAGATTTACTGGGTCGCATTGAACACGGTGTTTACAGTTAGGCTTTATGATTGTTTATAGAATAACTGCAAGGAATTATGCTGGAGATATATCTGGAACGGGTGCAGCTATATACGGCGGCAGGTGGAACAAAAAAGGTACGCCTGTTCTTTATACAGGGGAGAACAAAGAAATTGCATTACTGGAAACAATCTTGCATTCCCCTCCTGTGTTTGTCCCGGATCTCGATATTCTAACAATGGAAATACCCGACTCAATCGCGGAGTTGGATATAAAGTCACTTCCCAAAAACTGGGCAGATTACCCAGCTCCTACAGTCCTGTCTGAAATTGCAGAGGATTGGGTCAATGAAGCGAAATCCATTGCATTGAAAGTACCGAGTTGCATTATTCACAGTTCGCATAATTACATTCTCAACTGCAGACATCCTGAATACCCTTCAAAAGTTAAGATTATAGAGCATAAAAAATTTCATTTTGACTCCAGGCTGAAAAGATAAACCGCGAGATAAATTTACCCAAATTGGCAAAATTAGCCCCAATCACCACTGACTATCAATTGGTTAAAATTTTAGTGGTACACTACATATTTTATTTTTGTCCAATGACGGATTTTTTAGCCCGGATAAAAGGGTAAACCCACTATCAATTCCTATCCGCTCCAGTGTTGAGTACTCAGAAAAACTTGCCAGTACCACTCCCAGGTCATACTGTCCCAGTGAATGATTCCTCTGTTGTATTGGTACGACTGAAAAATATTCAGTGCTATTCCGAATACGAGTATGGCTGAAAAGAAAGCAATGAGCCACTTTTTTCTGCTTTGGTACACCCTTTTTAGAAGCAGGGCGATCGGCACAGCCAATAGGGGATAGGTTTGAATGAGCACGCGGCAGCCAAAACTACCTCCGTAATACCACATCCACCAGGAAAATACAATGTATATGGTGAAGAGATATAAAATCACCGTGGTGATGGATAGATCTTTGAATTGCTTCTGACGCAACGCATAATACAAACCAATAAAACCCAATAGGGCCAAAGGGGTGTAGATAAACCACCCTTTTCTGAAGCTAAATAAACCGTTTAAAATCTGGGGATTGGTGAAATCGAATCCCTCCTCAGAGTAGGAATAGTACATAAAGCTGCCGGTTCCACCATACCAATACAACAATTGGACGGAAACCGGAATAAAAAATCCAAGGGCAGCTATTAATAATTTTCCGGATTGCTTTCTGAATATTTGTAAAGTATAGTTCACATCCGTTATTTTCCAACCCAGGGGAATAAGTGCCACCAAAATATCCGTAGGCCTGCAAATGGTAGCGAGCCCAATACACAATCCCAAGAGCAGGGAAGTTTTCAAATTCGGTTTCAGATGCCACTTATAACTCAGTAATAGAACCGAGGAATATAAAAAGAATGAATAGGTATGCGTTAAACCGTGAAAAAAAGCAGAGTAGTAATAAAAATTGGTGCCAAAGGCTATGATGGCCAGGGTTGGCCAAACGTAATTTTCCTCAAAGTACTTTTTTAAAAATAGCCGCAGCATCAGTAGTCCCAGAAAAGAAAAGAAAATTGTACTGTAAGAGATGGCGCGTTGGTAGTGTTTTGAAAATCCGTCTGCCTGGTGCCGGTCTCCCCCACTGACTACATACCAGTGAGCTGTTGCAAAAAAAGGCAATTGAAAAAAACTCAGGCCCAGTGGGTATTTATTGATCATTTTGCCCGTTTCGGGATGAGGGTGAATACCATAAGGCTCAGGTTGGTGTGAAATGGGGTATTCGCTATTGGCCAGTTTATAAAAATCCAATTCGTAAAGATCGTTGTGTATAAATACAGCGGGTAGATAGAGATAATATCCCGCGGAATCGTACACCAGCACCCGGTCGTTTTTCCAGTTCCCCAAATTCTCCGTTATCCAGACACTGACGAGCAGAAACAAGAGACAGGTGAGAAGTGAATGGGAAATAAATTTACTCATGAATATGAATCAATAAAAATTAAAAGCTGAAAAATGGCAGTATCTTCATGAAACTACCATTAAAATGTCTATCCTATCGCCAAATATATTGTGGTTAAATTAATCCGGGTAGCTTTGGCCGGATTTGTTTTGATGTTTTTTTACTACTCCATATCAATCAGTCTTTTACAAAATTATCCATTTGTCACAAATCGATTCAAAGTGATTAAATTAACCACGAATTTAATGACTCCTGAAGTGAGGTTTTTATTTTTTATGTAAGTTTATCCTTTATTTTCAAGGAAATTTTTATTTGTATCTACTGTATTCAGAAGTTATCCATTTCCAATAAAACAATAATTTTAAAATATGGGATTCAACACCCTTTCCATTATCATCCCTGTTTTTAACGAGGAAAACACCATCCATTTAATTCTCGAAAAAGTCGCCGAGGTGGACTTGATCGGTGACATTAACAAAGAAATTGTTTTGGTCAATGATTTTTCTTCGGACAACAGCCGTCAGGCTATCAAAAACTTTTCCAATCAACGGCCCGACCTCAATATCAAATACTATGAGCACGACGTCAATCAGGGAAAAGGGGCTGCTTTACACACCGGAATCAGAAAAGCTTCCGGAGAGTATCTCATTATTCAGGATGCCGATTTGGAGTACAATCCGGAGGAGTACAACGATTTACTGGTGCCGGTTTTAAAGGGATTTGCCGATGTGGTGTACGGTTCCAGGTTCAGAGGGGGCAAACCACACCGGGATATGTTCTTCTTTCACAAAGCGGGAAACAAATTCCTGACCTTTTTATCCAATCTGGTCAACAATCAGAGCCTCACGGACATGGAAACCTGTTACAAACTGTTTAAAACAGACATCATCCAAAAGCTACCTTTAAAAGAAAAGAGATTCGGCTTTGAACCCGAGGTAACTGCCAAGATAGGAAGGCAAAAAGACATTAGACTTTACGAGGTCGGTATTTCCTATTACGGCAGGACCTATCAGGAAGGGAAAAAAATCGGTTGGAAAGATGGATTCAGAGCCATATACTGCATTGTGAAGTACGGTTTGTTGAGATATTGAAAATGATGTCAGTTTAGTGCAAATCCAGGGTTTCTAATTTATTTTCAGAAAGATATCTTCTATTTGATCTGCCCTGTGAGTAAGTCGGAAGGTAAACCCGGATGATGATATAGAAGTTGAGGAATCATCCCGGGATGAATTGATATTGTATAGTTATAATGGAAGGGGTTCAGATGGAATATTCCCGGGAGCAGTACTCAATAGCATTGTACAAGGTGTATTGAAAAATGGAGTTTCCCAGGGGTTGATAGTCTTTGTGAAGGACGACACTGAATTATATGGATTGAGAATAGAAATAAAAACAAATGATTTTTTCTGTAATCCACTGTATGTTCATCAGATAGAAAAGTCCAGTCGTTGATACATTTGATGGCTTTTGGAAATATGTATATTACCTTCCTGCTGTTCATGCGATTAAGGGTTGCGATGCCGAAACATGGTTACCAATCTTGCCGAAGCACTAGTCGATCCTTCGACAATTCTCGATGCGCAGTATATGGATAAGTCCTCGTGAATTTCAGTACTAAAAGACTACCTGGGTTAAAATTATATGGAAATAGCTTGTTTATATCAGTAAAATAGTATAAATTTACTTTTCCATGGATTTATCGGGTAAAGATTAATAGATAGTACTGTGTACTCTTTTGATTGTACCTTTTTTCTATTAGCTATCCCATTTCCGGTATTTTCATAAAACCAAAGCTTTCATCTTTTAACTCTTTGCCATGAAAAACCGAATCAGACTCGCTCAAAAAATATTAAAAGAAAAAGGCCTTTACGACGGAGCCATTGACGGTATAGCCGGACCGAAAACGATGAACGGATTGTCACAAATTGATGGAATCGACCGTGATCTCCCGAAAACCAGGCAGGTAACCACATTTATTCAGATCGATGCGAATGAACGTGGAATTGATGCCGGGCCGGTGGATGGGCTGTGGGGTCCGCGGACCAATGCCGCTTTTAAAGCGCTGGAATATCAGTTTGATTATGGTGAACCGCAGCCACCGTGGCGACCCGAGGAAATTAAAGTGTCCAACCCCAACCGTTGGCCAGTACAGCGAACAGACGAGTTTTATCAATTTTTTGGGGAGAAAGGGACGAGTCTGAAAATGATCGATTTTCCTTACGAAATGAAACTTTCCTGGGATCTGAGAAAACGAGCAAATCGTACCCGCTGTCATGAAAAAGTGGCCGATAGCCTTCTGCGCGTTTTACACAAAGTAAAAGAGATATACGGAGAAGATGACATCAACCGTCTGCATTTAAATCACTATGGCGGATGTTACAACAAGAGGAAAATTCGCAATGGTTCACTTTGGTCGATGCACTCCTGGGGCATTGCCCTGGATTTCGATCCTTTACGCAATGAGCTGAATTGGGGGCGCGACCGCGCCGCACTTGCCCATCCCGATTATTACGACTGGTGGAAGTGCTGGGAAGAAGAGGGGTGGATCAGCCTCGGCCGAAAAAGGAACTACGACTGGATGCACGTACAGGCAGCCAGGCTTACGGAGTAAATGTGCTGTCCGGAGGTCATTGTTTACACATCCGGTCAATAACTGAGTCAACAATCAAAAATACCCAATTGAATTTCAATAGCTACTTCCCCACAGCTCGCTTTGACACCAATAGTCATTGGGATTTCATTTCCGAAAACCTTTGCCCCATCCCTGAAGGGTGGGTTTTCTAACCTATGTAAAAAAAGCAACGATAATCCGGTGGCTGAGGTGGTTTCCGGTGGCTGAGGCCCTCGAAGCCCCGGAAATTTACCACAGATAACTTCAACCTGCGCGCGGACTCTCCCCCTTTGGGAACCGGGGTGATCCCGAGAAACTAAATATTCCGTACGAATTGCTAATAGCTGAATACCGATCCACATTTTGTAATTCGAGTATGCATACTCGCCACGCGATAACATTGCAAACCTCAACTCCAACAAATATGCTCCTGCCGAAGCAAATAAGTCAGGTACCTACCTCACCCGATACAGCCTTTGAAAAATGGACTTTATGACTTTTTCGAACTCGTCGCAAGCATAAATATCCCTATAATTAAAAGTATAGCACTAATTATGACAGGGGTCCAGTTCGCTGTACTTACAGCAATATCAACTCCCAGAAAGTTAAATGATTCTGAATCGCCAATAGCCTGAATCCCAAAAACCAGCGTGCCAATTGCTCCTAAAATCGAAAGAATAATTCCTGCAGTTCTCATAGTTAAAATATTTAAAATGTTTGCAATAAAGTAATTATATTGTATTAACGAATGAGTAATACAAAAGTTTATAATATATGAATCCATCGACAGCCTGCGAATGAACTGTGAAACAGAAAACTCATGAAGTGATTTTAATTTTAAAAACCCGCCGGTTTATGTATCCCTCTACCGGATTTAGTTCCTATTCTCTTGTTGTTCTCAAAGTTTTTTCCTATATTTAAAGCTTCAACCCACTTTTACACAATCCTACGGAGTAATTTTTTTTCTTTGACAAAAACAACCATTGAACATCCGAAATTTATACCTTACCTGAATGAGAAAAATCTCAGCATCCTTTTGACCGGAAGATATTTATTCGCTTGACTTTTATTGAGAAGTGTTTTGGAAGGCCTGATGAAAATTTCATTTTTAGATATTGACTTAGTCGCAAAATTTTGTTAAATTTACTAAATTATTTTTTGCCTTAAAGACCATGAAAAAAAGCCAATCCAAATCCACTAAATCCGGCTCTCCGGCTTCATCAGGAGACCATTTCCCCATTGTTGCCATTGGCGCATCGGCCGGTGGCCTGGAAGCCATGGTGGAGTTATTGCAGCACCTTCCGCCCGATACGGGCATGGCTTTTATTTATGTTCAGCACCTCAGCCCTAACCACAAAAGCATGCTGACGGATATTTTATCCAAGAAGACCTCCATGAAAGTGCAGGAAATTGACGACATGGATAAAATCAAACCCAATAATGTATTCGTCATCCCCTACAACAAAGGAATTGAAGTGACTGACGGAAACATAAAACTAATCCCACGCTCAGAAAATACCACAGCCATTTCTGTCGATATTCTATTCTCTTCTCTGGCCCGCGCTCAAAAAGAAAGAGTTATCGGCATAGTCCTTTCAGGCAGCGCTAGCGATGGCACCGTCGGTATAAAAGACATTAAGCACGAAGGCGGATTGACTTTTGCGCAAGACGACACCGCCAAATTCACCAGCATGCCCCACTCCGCCATTTCCTCGGGTGTCGTGGATTTTATTTTATCGCCCAAAGAAATTGCACTTGAATTGGTGCGACTGAGCGAGCATCCATTTGTAAAGCCCAGCCGAGCGGGAGAGCAAACGAATAACGAGGATTTGATCGACAACAGCGATGCGGATTTAAAATTTATTCTCAATCAATTGTACAAAGCCACCGGTGTTGATTTCGGTGAGTATAAAATGAAAACCATCAAGAGGCGCATCATTCGCAGAATGTTGCTGTATAAGTTAACCACCCTCGAAGAATATGCAGAAGTTCTGACTCAAAAAAATGAAGAGACGGATATTCTATACCAGGACTTGCTGATTAATGTTACCAGTTTTTTCCGCGACACGGATACTCACAAATATTTACTGACTCATCTTTTTCCAAAATTACTGAAAAGAAAAAAAACAGGTGAGTCGCTTCGCATGTGGGTGCCGGCATGTGCCACAGGCGAAGAAGCCTATTCCATGGCCATGATGTTGTACGAAACGAACGAAAGCCAAAAGACCCATGTCCCCATTCAGATTTTTGCAACCGACCTCAGTGATCAGGCAATAGGCAAAGCGCGCGTGGGTGTTTACACCAAGCAGGAATTAGAAACCGTTTCGCCACAGCGCATCCAGCGTTTCTTTACAAAATCGGACGGTGGTTTTCGCGTAAATAAAGTGGTCCGGGATATGTGCGTGTTTGCGCCCCACAATATTTTGAGCGATCCGCCTTTTTCGCGTTTAGACTTTATCAGTTGCTGCAACCTCTTTATTTATTTAGATACGGCAGCACAAAAAAAAGCGGTCAACACGTTTCACTACGCTTTGAACAGCGATGGATATTTAATGCTTGGTAAATCAGAAAACCTCACTCATTCATCCCATCTTTTTGCAAACTACAATAGCAATTTTAAATTATTTTCGCGAAAAATAAATTCAGGAACGCAGAAACTACCTGCACTGTCACCCAACTTTACCCCGCACAAAGTATCTGAGAAAAGTGTCCCTTTAGGCAAGCGAAAAAAAACACAAATAAATATTTCTGTTTCTCAAAAGGAGCTCGACAAGGCGATTGACGACGTGCTTGTTTCGGAATTTTTGCCGGCAAGTGTAGTTATTAACCACCAAATGGAAATCCTTCAATTTCGCGGTCAAACCGATTTGTTTCTCACGCATCCCAAAGGCAGAGCCACATTTAATGTTTTAAAAATGGCGCGGCCTGAAATTGCTTTTGAACTGCGCAGCAGTATTTCAAAAGTCATCAAAACAGAGGAGCGCCTGCGCAAAACCGGAATTGAATTAAAAGTCAATTCGGAAATTAAAATTATCGGCTTAGAAGTTGTTCCACTCGAAATAGATTGGGACGAACCCTTGCTCCTCATTCTTTTCACCGAGCACGAACAAACAGAAATTTATAAACACCCTGAGGAAAGCGGGGAAGATTCCTCCCGTGTAAAAGACCGGAGGATAAGAAAATTAGAACAGGAACTGGCAGAGGCACATGATGATGCCCTCTCTATTGCACAGGAGCAGGAAGCATTTACCGAGGAATTGCAAAGTGCACATGAAGAAGTGGTTTCGAGCAACGAAGAACTACAAACGGTTAATGAAGAGCTGGAAACTTCAAAAGAGGAAATAGAGTCTACCAACGAAGAGCTTATTACCAGCAATCAGGAATTGCAAACACGCATTGACCTGCTCAATGAATCGTATGAATACTCCAATGCGATTGTATCCACCATGCACGACCCCATGCTTGTCTTGGGAAAAGACCTTCGGGTAAAATCCGCAAACGAAGCTTTTTACAAAACTTTCGATGTGGCCGAGGAAGAAACCGAAGGAGTCCGTTTATATGAATTGGGAAACAAACAATGGGACATTCCCGAGTTGCGCGAATTGCTTGAAAACATCATACCAAGAAACTCGGAGTTTTATAATTTCGAAGTGAAACACACTTTCTTGAACATAGGGGAAAAAATAATGTCACTCAATGCAAGCCGGATTATTCAGAAAACACATCGCGAAGAATTAATCCTGCTCATTATCTCTGACATTACGGAAGTCAGGCGGCTGTTGGTAGAAAAAGAAAAGGCGGATAAAAAATTGTTGGAGAAAGAAATTCGCGATCGCAATGCAGAAAAAGGAAAATTGGAAAAAGCCGTTGCCAAAAGAACAGAGGAGTTAAAAGTAGCCAATCAATCGCTCGATAAGAGAAACCTGGAACTTCTGAATCTGAACAAAGAACTCCAGGCATTCGCCTATGTTTCCAGTCACGATTTGCAGGAGCCGCTGCGCAAGTTGCAAACCTTTTCCGGGATGATTTTAGAAAAAGAAAATCAAAATTTGTCTGACAAGGGGAAAAAGTATTTATCGCTTATGCAACGGGAAACTGTGAGAATGCGGCAACTCATTCAGGATTTATTGGCCTTCTCAAGTATCAGTGCCGACGAGCGAGTATTTGAAAAAATGGAGCTGAATAGTATAATAGAAGAAGTAAAAAAAGATTTTAAAGAAGAAATTGAAGAGAAACAAGCGGTGATTGAAGTGAAAGGAATCTGCGACGTCTCCATTATTCATTTTCAGTTTCGACAGCTCATGCACAATCTTATTGGCAATGCGCTCAAGTATTCAAGTCAGGAAAGACCCCCCCATATAAAAATATCGAGCCGGAATGTTAAATCCGAAGACTTAAATATAGAGGGGCTTTCCCCTCGGAAAAAATACTGCCATATCACATTCAGTGACAACGGAATAGGTTTTGAACAAAAATTCAGCACCAAAATATTTGAAGTACTGCAGAAGCTTCACGGCAAAGAAAAATACCCCGGTACAGGCATCGGCCTGGCTATCGTTAAAAAAATTATTGACCATCACAATGGCGTCATTACTGCAACGGGCGAACCGAATATAGGGGCTACTTTTAATATTTATATTCCCACTTCACAAAAAAATATATCAAAATGACAAAAGAACCTCTATATATACTCCTGGCCGATGATGATGAAAGCGACCGCCTTCTTTTCAAAGAAGCTTTTGCAGAATTAAAGATTAAAACCATCGTGCGCACAGTAAACGACGGAGTACAACTCATGGAATATCTCAAAAATGATTACATTCGATTACCTCAGCTTATCTTCCTCGATCTCAATATGCCTCGGAAAAATGGACTGGAATGTCTGAAAGAAATCAAAAGGAATAGAACCTTCAATGATATTGCCATCGCCATTTATTCAACATCGGACAATGAAAGAGATATGGAAGAAACCTTTCGGAATGGAGCCAATGTTTACATTACCAAACCCAATGATTTCAATGAACTCAAACAAGTTTTGGAAAAAGCTGTATTAACGGCCTATCTGTATCGGGACAAGACCATGAAAAGAGAAAATTTTTTACTGCGGATTTAATGGAAAACCGGATTCAGTAGGACTTGAGATAATGGTTACTCCTCAGGAAGCGGATTTAGGTGTTGGAATTATCGTTGCCTTCGAGAGCCCTTTGACAGCGACCACCTCAGGCAACAATAAGCCGGTGGCTGAGGTGGTTTCCGGTGGCTGAGGTGGTCCCTAGCCTGTCGAAGGGCCCTCGAAGCCCCGGAAAATGATCACTATATGCCATCTACTAACCACAGTTACCTTCAAACTGCGCGCTGACACTCCCCCTTTGGGGACCGGGGGCGGGGCGTGGCCAGAAAGCTGAGTTCGATGAAACACCTAAGTGAGCTAACTTGCCTCGACACCAGAAGACATTGGGATTTTGATTGCCGAAAACCTTTGCCCCATCCCTAAAGGGTGGGTTTTCTGAACTTAAGTAAAAAAAGCCACGAGAATCCGGTTGCTGAGGTGGTTTCCGGTGGCTGAGGTGGTTCCTGAGCCTGTCGAAGGGCCCTCGAAGCCCCGGAAATTTACTCCCCATAATTGTTCCAGGGCACTCCCCAATAACTCGCCTTTTTCCTCCCACGCCCCCCCAACAGAACCCCACAAAGTGAGAATGATGTAGGTTAAATAAATTACTGTGTAATGCACGGATCCCTAAAGTTGTCTAAATTGTACGTTGTGAAAATTCATTCACCATCTAATTTAAAACCTAATGAACAAAAATTTAGAAAACTGCATCGACGCCTGTTTGTCCTGTTTGTTGGCATGCGAAAGGTGTATTGAGGATTGTATTGAGGACAGCCACCTGAAATGTATCTCACTGTGTCGCGATTGTGCTGACATCTGCACATTGTGCGCGAGATTTGATGCGCGGGGTTCTGCTTACGGACGCCAACTTCACGCTTTGTGTGCTGAAATTTGCAATGACTGTTCAGATGAATGCGCCAAACACGCATCGCACCACGACAGTTGTAAGGAGTGTGCCGAAGCCTGCAAAAAATGCGCAGAGATATGTGGTGAAATGGCTTCTTCTGAAGTGTGATTTTCACCGACTCTGTCTGAACTTGTCGCANTTTTTCCCGACAAATAAATGGCGAACCAAAAAAAAATCAATAACACCCGGCTATAATTTAAAAACACACCTATGCAACAAAAAAATTACGACACAGTCACAGAGGCCATGACCGACCTCAAAAAATTGGGTTATACGGTAGATTTCTCCATGATGACCGAAAGAGAACGTCTTATTTGTCATCGAACGAAAACCGAACTGTCCCCGAATGACTTTGAAATTGACCACTTCTTCCGATTCGAAGGAGAGAGCGATCCGGGCGATTCCATGATTGTCTATGCCATTTCTTCAAAAAATAAAAAACTGAAAGGCATTGTAGTAAACGCATATGGAGTGTACGCGGAGAATACCTCTTCAGCCATAGTCGAAAAATTAAATGCACATCCGGAACAAGGGAATGTGGATGTAATTGATACCATCACCCACTATTTTAAGAATCAGAATGACGAAAAGGAGGTGCCTTCTCCAAAAGGAACGTGTCCTGTATGTTGGGGCCACCAACAATACGATGGAAAAATAAAGGACTTACTGAAAGATAAACAGATTGACATCAACAATCACAAAGACAGTTATATGGTCATACAAAACTTTATGAAAGACCACATCGACGGCATCAAGATGAAGGAAGGTATTGAAACGGATTGCCCCAACTGTTCAAATGGCTTAAAAAAAGAGAAAAAATGACCATTAAAAAAATAAAGGAGGAACTGAAAGTATCTGATCATCCGGTGGTAAAGTCACTCCACCATGGAGCGGCATTCAAAGTTCTCATTTTGGGGTTCAAAAAAGGGATGATTTTAAAAGAACACAAGGCTCGCGTTCAATCAAAATTAACCGTATTGGAAGGGGCGGTTATTTTCAAAGAAGAGAATAAAGCAGTGGAACTTAAGCAATACGATGAAGTGGAAATACCGACGGAAATAATGCACTCTGTCGAAGCCATGGAGGACAGTCTCTGCATATTGTCGCAAGGTGAATAAAAACGACCATCAACAGCAGTTTAGAAATCACCGGGCAATCCCTCCTCCGGATTGAGGCAAGCTGAAAAGCCCCACTTTTTTTAGCTGCATACCCTAAATGACCATTTTTACAAAAGGAAAAAAATAATCCGGAAAAAACGGACCCGCCGAACACCGTTTCAAAAAGTAGGCAAAAAAAAATAAGCAGTGAAGAAATGAATAATAAAAAAATAATTTTATTTTTGTCAGCAGTGGGTTTAATATGGACTTCTTGTAATCCAAATTCAAGGAAGCTTAAAAAGCGCGCAACTCAACCGAATGACGAGGTTCAAAAAGTAATTGATGAACTGGATTTGGAGTATGTGGTAGAGGGAGCACGGGAAATTATTACCTATGAAGAGGTCAATGCTGCCCAACAAGCCTGGTGCGATGCATTGGTAAAAATTGGACAAATTAAAGCAGCAGGTGGTGACTATAGGGGATTTGCCAAACAAGTGCTGTCAGAGGCCTATAATTACGAATATGGAAAAGTCTTTTTCAAACCCACCCTCGCTCATGGCGATCAAACATTCAGAAACGATAAAGCGGGTGCATTGTCATATTTTATAGGCGGTGACCCCAACTATCCCAATGACAAAGGTTTTGCTTTGGCGCCCTGGGTGAAAGCGAGATATGCGAATGTGGGTGGAAACACCGAAGGCATACAAATATACGGTTCTGTGGCCATTACCATGGGCAATGTTTGGGTGACCGGAAAAGACGGTGTGGAAGTCATGGTAGATAAAACCTGGGTTTTCAAAAAGGGAGAGGATGAAAAACTGAGAATCATCGTCCATAAGTCATCCATGCCATTTGTGCCTATAGGATTATCAAAAACAATATAAGGCCTGTTTTCAGTGCTTTTTTTTCGGCCCAATATGGCTTACATCGGTTTGACCTTCCCGATTTATTCACCTGAAGACTTGAGTCGTTGGCTACCGATTTCTCAGTGCGTATAAAGAATCCGGGATAAATACAGCAAACATATCTACCGGGCCGGTTTTATGAATGTGTTTTTAAAATTGACGGAATATGCAGTTGTCTATTCGAAGAGTATTTTACATCATCGCCACCATCATCGGCTTATTTGCTATTTTAATTATCGGTAAGGTAGTGCTCATTCCCATCGCCTTTGCCCTGTTGATATCGTTTATACTCTTTCCCGTAGCCCTGAAATTGGAATCCTGGGGTGCAAATATCACGGGTTCGGCCCTTTTATCTATTTTGGGTTTATTGCTGATCATCGCCGGAGGGATTTTCTTATTCTCCAATCAAATCATTCAACTCTCTGAAAACTTAAGTGATTTTAAAGAAAAAATACTCAGTGTTTTTGCGGATGTCACATTCCACATCAATCAAAACATGGGGATCGTACCGGATTTGGAAAAAGGGGAATTATTTGAGAGGTTAAAAGACTGGTTAAACGAGTCGGCCTCAGCATTGATCGGCCAGACTTTCAGTAGTACCGCCAATACCATTTTCGGTCTGTTGACTTCCATCGTATTCACCTTTCTGATACTCATTTACAGAAAAGGGCTGGTACGGGCTTTTGTCAATTTCTACCCCCCGGAAAAAAGAGAAAAGGCCTTCGAGATGTTTAAATCCATTCAGCAGGTAGGACAGCAATACCTTTTTGGGATGATGATCATTATGCTGATTCTGGGATTGGTAAACAGCATCGGGCTCTGGTTAATTGGCATTGACAATCCCTTCTTTTTTGGTTTTTTGGCCGGATTACTGGCACTCATTCCCTATGCNGGCACCATTATCGGAGCTTCGATTCCCATATTGTATTCCTTTGTAACCTACGATTCTATTGGGATGCCCATCACCATAGCCATATTTTTCTGGTTCGTTCAGTTCATTGAAAGCAATTTTCTGAGCCCAAAAATTGTAGGGGGAAATTTAAAGGTAAACGCTTTTACCTCCATTTTAAGCATCATCATCGGAGCTTCGGTTTGGGGTGTAGCCGGCATGATTTTATTTTTGCCCTTCGCCGCCATGTTTAAGGTGTTTTGTGCAGAGCACGAAGGCCTCAAACCCATCGCTTTGCTGATCGGTAAGTCCAACTATGCTTCGGAAAATACCAAGGACAACTTCCTTGAAAAAGGGTACAAGAAATTGAAAACGCGCTTTTCGAAATATCGGGCTGGCAGGGGGAAGGAGTGAAGCGATTGGGAATGAATGGATAGGTTGGCAATTGCTGGCGCATTAGCGGTGCGTTTTCCAACGTTATATTTGGACAAATCAGTACCTGAAACATTGGCAACTAAAGGCATAAAGTTTTTGGTAATGTTAATGCCCAAGAGATCTGTAACCTTCAAACCCTTGTTACGGTTGTCAACCAATGGTATGTAATCGACCAAACGTTTAAAGCCCATCACTTGTATTTTTAGGGTTTAACAATGGCGTATGGGTTTGCAGCAGGATGCTCATTTGGCTGATGGCGATTTGGTTGAGCTTCGCTAAACGCTCGCTTTGTTCTAGGCCGTCACTGATAAAAACAGCATTTAGGTTTTCTAAATTGGCCAGGCAAATCAGTTGTGATGCATTGGCATAATCTCTCATGTTTCCTTTTTTGTCAGGGTTTTTATCACGCCATTGTTTAGCGGTTTTACTATGAGCCAACTCTGTGGGAAACGGTTGTACAGTGTTATTTTATTTTTAAAATCTTCATTCCTGTTATTGTATTTTTAATGACTTCCTGATTTTTGCTTTCTAAACATTCAAATTCATAAATTAAGGATTGGTCAAACAAATCTCCTTTATTATTCTTGAATTTTATTTTTAAAACATCTCCATCTAATACCATTGGACAATCAATTTCATTGAAAGTAGTTTTACTTTTTCCAGTCCAATCTTGGATATTACCTAGTTGTTTTTCTTTTTTTTTACCGGAGATATCAATGGTAGTTAAGGTAATCTTTTGATCATCATAAGTCCATACATATTTTGGTCCTATTGTTCCAACTGAGTATAAAAAAGCATTCCTGTTTTCATTGAAATAACTATCAAATAATTTTTCAGCTTTCTCATAGTTTTTGTTTTCAGACTTCATATTGTATGTTGTCTTACAACCAATTAGAAGTACAAGGCAACCGACTAATGATATGTATGTGCTAATTTTCATATTATGCTGTACAAGATTAGGCTAAAAGCTGGCGGGCATTAAAAATCGCATTCCTGTCAGCCTGCATCTAAGTTTGTTAAATATAGGGATTTTTAATTTAGCACATTTTGCCCGCTTGATTTTAGCCAATGTTGGGTTTAGTTTACTTTATTCAACTCGCTCAAATTCTTGTATCAAGTTAAGAATATATTGGTTTGGTTTTTCCTTACCTGTATAATATCTATTGTTAAATAGCCTTATTTTTAATTTAGTATCATTTAATTCCAATATGGTAGCATATTCGAACTGTATCCCTCCACTTTCTGAGCCGTCAAAGTGATATTCAAGGAGCAAGGTTTTGCCGTCCCTACTTAATTGCCAATCATGATATATCATTGGCTCCAAATCGTCAATTTTTAAGGATATTGTTTTTTCTTTGAATGTCATATGTAAGTCCCCTTGAAATAGTCCTACTCTTCCATATTCAATTTTTTGTTCAGGAATATATTTGCCGTAGGTTCTATTTTCTGAGTTGTAACTTATCCATTTCCCTTTTATCTTTTTAAGCTCCTGTTCATTATTTACTCCCTCCATTATTGAATGAAACCCTGCTTTTTTATCATTAACATTTGAATCTGATATAGTATATGAGTTTGGATTAATATCTATTATTTGATTAATGCTTTCAAAGTTACCATTGCCATACATGTCAGTATAATTGATTATAAAATAATAATCCTTGTATTCGGCTACACCCCATCTCTCAAGTTGAAGATTATCAGCACTGTCATTTAGATTTATGTCGAAAATCCTGTAACGGTAAATCATTATGTTGTTAGGAAAATATTCGAATCGAGTTGCCCATTTACGACTTAATGTGTCGTCAGTAGACCAAATATTAGAAAGTAATATTTTTTCAATTTCAGTTTTACTGTAGTCAATGAAGATCTCCTTAGGTCTTTTAAATGTAAGCCAATAAGTGTCAGCTCTATTATAGTCAATTAGTGTTATGCTGTCCTGATTCAATGAATGAATAGTATAATCTAAACCATTAATTGTCAATATGGTATCTGTTTTTTGAAGCCAACTATATATGGTGTCCTTCTTAGGGTAATTTTTAAATACTAAATCCCCATCTTCTTTAAAATCATAAATAATTGGATACTGATGAACAAAAAACTGAGAAGTGTCATTTAGGTACAAATCATTTACCTCACTTTCAAAAATCCATACTCCTCTTATATTTTCATTTATTTGTTGAGTTTTACAAGAAATAAAAAAAGTCAGTCCTACAATTATGAAAAGCTTATTCATGTTTTATTTTTCCACCTTCCAAGCCCTGTTGCGCGTATTGCCGCTAAATCGGTAAAGTTATTGATACCCAAATCTATACCTTTTTCATCAAACTCAATTGATTTTTCAGTATTTTATCGGAGATTTGTAGGTTTGGGAGGGGTTTAGGGGTAGTGATGCGCCTGAAGTGCTGGCATGCATTGATTTTCATTTAGAGAAAGTGGCACACCATCACCGGAAAAGGTGGCAC